>ENA-OVFU01000414-OVFU01000414.1-human-gut-metagenome-genome-assembly--contig:-NODE-414-length-33168-cov-8.970465_pt1 | contig 33168 bp, 29 predicted proteins | sample MGYA00237764_ERZ505407 | MGnify/ENA primary metagenome ERZ505407 (study PRJEB26158, sample SAMN06016366) | human gut metagenome | biome: human gut; feature: ankylosing spondylitis patient; material...
TTCAGCTCCGGCTTCAGCTCATCGTAGGGCTGGTCGCCGATGCCCAGCACGTTCAGGCCGTTGTTTTTCAGCTCCCGGCAGAACTGCCAGTAGTTCGTGGGGAAGTTGGGGGAGATAAAAATAAAGTTCTGCATAGTATTTGTTGATTCCTCTTTCCGTTACCTCTATGATTGCAATGCCCCTGCGGGGCGGGACAGACTTTAATATTGGGAAACAACGGCGCGTCCATGGACGCGCCGTTGTTTCGTTTTCACGGGATGGGTCACTGCTGACCCAGAATGTAGGGCATATAGTATGCCACCTGCTTATACCACCAGTTCCAGTCGTGGTTGACATCGTGACCCCACAGGTCTACCCAGATGGGGATATGCTTTGCTTCAAAGATGCGCTTGAGCAGCCATGTGGTGTCCGGCTGTTCCCAGTCGCCCTGACCGCAGCAGATGACAGCTTTCTGGCTGCGGAACAGCTGCATATAGGGGTGATCCTCCGGGAAGTTCTTCATGTAGTCCACAGGGGAGTTCATGTACACCAGCTCGTCCATATAGTCGCCAAAGCCGTAGTGAGCAGTGTAGATGCCGCTGAGTGCCAGACAGCCGCAGAAGATATCCGGGCGGCGCAGATACAGGTTTACCGCGTGGGTGGCGCCCAGACTGCACCCGAAGGCGATGATGCCGGGCAGGTCGCTCCAGCCGTTGCGCTGCTGCGCCAGATGCTGAAGCATCGGAGCGACCTCGCGGGTGATGTAGCGCAGCCACTGCTCATAGCGGCGGATGCGCCAGTAGGGGTTGCCCTGTGCGTCCGACCAGGTTTCCTGATCCATGGTGTCGATGGAAAGCACCATGATCTGCCCGGACTCGATCCACGGGGCAAGGGTGTCGGTCATGTGGAAGTTTTCAAAATCGAAGAATCGGCCGTCCTGACAGGGAATATACAGCATCGGGCGGCCTGCGTGGCCGTAAAGCTTGCACTCCATATCCCGTCCCAGCTCCGGGCTGTACTCCTTGAAATACTGCATCTCCATGGTGTTTCCTCCTTTGATGTTGTCGTGCTATGGTGTCACCCTTCTCTTATTCCTCCACCTCATACAGCAGGGTGTGGAACACGAAGGGCAGCTGCTTTTCCCAGCTGGCCTCGCAGTGGGTGCCGCCGGGCACGATGCGGCTGGTAAGGTGGATGCCCCGGGTCATCAGCTTGCCGCTCAAGGCAGAAAACTGTCGGCGGATGCCATCGTGGTTGCCCATCTCACGGGAGCCGTAGTCCATGTACAGCACTGTGCCGGGGGCAAGCTTTGCGCGCCCCACAAGGCCGGAAAGCTTATCCGGTGCCACCCAGATAGAGGGCGACAGCGCTGCGGCGCGGCTGACGGACTCGCTGGCGGATGACCCCGCAGCCACCCGCACCCGCGCCCGCATCCCGACGGCGGCAGAGGTCAAAAAGGCCGCTGCCCGCCTGACGGGCCGCGCCGCCGACGAGACAGAGGACAACGCCGCCTCCCCGTTTGACACAGCGGAGATCCCCGTGCCCCACAGCCGCGAGTATGAGCGTGCCGAGGATGCCCCGGCGATCCGCGCTCTGCTGGCGAAAAAGCGTGCCCGGGCAGGCATCGCCTGCATCGTCTCGGGTGCGATGTCTCTTGTCATGATCGTGCTGGCACTGCTGCCGGTGCGCCCAGCCGCCCTGAACGACCCCATGGTCTACCCGGCGGCGCTGCTCGTGCTGCTGCTGGTCAGCTGCGCCGTCAACTGGCGGACTTTTCTGGACGGCTTCAGGGGACTGGCCAAGACCCCCTCGCCGGACAGTCTTTCGATTTTACCGGCGCTGGGTGCTGCGGTGCAGTGCCTGGCCGTTCTGGCCACCGGCGGTTACACCGACGGCACGCTGATGCTGGCCGGTCCGGCAGCGCTGATGCTCTGCATGAACGCGGCGGGCCACGCCCTGAACGCGGCCACGGTCTGCGATGCCTTTGAGAGCGTCAGCGGGCAGGATGGCTACGCCGTTGCCTACCGCCTGAAGGACGCCGGAGCCCTGCGCGCGATCTCGCAGGGGCTGTCCGAACCGCATCCCTGCGTGCTCGTCACCCGCCCGACCCAGATCTTCCGCAGCTTTCTGACCAACAGTGCCGCCCACGGCACCAGCGATAAGAACCAGCAGCAGTTTGTCTGGCTGCTGGGCGGCTGCGGTCTGGCGGCCTTCCTGTTCACGCTTATCACGTCCAAAAGCGCAGCCACGGCGGCCACGGCCATGACCAGCCTGTTCTGCCTGGCCGCGCCGCTGGCCGGTACGCTGATGTCGGCGGTGCCGGCCCGCATGATGCAGCAGCGCGCCTACAAGGTCGGCGCGGTCATCCCCGGCTGGCGGGACATCCGTCAGCTGGGCCGCATCAATGTTGTGCAGGCCACGTCGCGCCAGCTCTTCCCGGAGGGGTGCGTTACGCTGCGGGACATCCATCCCGTCAAGATGGAGCACATTGACACCGCCATTATCTATGCGGCCTCGATGCTGGCCGATACGGACTCGACGCTGAACAAGCTCTTTACCGGCATGGTCGCCAGCAAGAGCCTGCTGGAAAAGGTCACGGATCGTCAGGCTGTGCCCGGCAAGGGCTATATGGGCTGGATCCGCAAGGAGCGCGTGATCCTGGGCAACCGCGCCATGATGATGGACTACGGCATCAAGGTGCCCAGCCAGGAGTATGAGCAGCACTACACGCTGAACCAGCGCCGCATCGTGTATATGGCGGTGGCGGGCAAGCTGTACGCCATGTTCCGCATTGCGTACCAGAGCGACCCCAAGATCGCCGCGGATCTGGAGCTCGTGCACCGCACGGGGATGTACCTTGTTGTGGACTGCGACGACTTCAACTGTGATGTCCGGCTGCTGGAGACTGCCTACGGTCTGCCCACCGGCTCGGTCAAGGTACTGTCCGGCGCCGAGCACGAGGCTGTTGCCCCGGCGGTGGCCTGGCTGCCCGAGAGTGAGGGCAGTATGCTGCATCTGGGCAGCTTCCGCAGTCTGGTCGGCGGCCTGGTCGCTGCCGCAGGGGCCGCCCAGGGCGAGAAGTACGCCTCCTACGCGCTGACCCTCTCGGTGCTGGCCAGCACCGCGGTGGGTGTGCTGATGACGCTGACCGGCGGCATTGTCGCGCTGCCGCTGATCGGCATTGTGCTGTATCAGGCCGCTTGGCTGGTCATTACGCTGTTCTTCCCGCTGATGCAGCGTTAAGGCAGCACAGAATGATGTTAGGAAAGGGGATCCCCAATGTACCGTGCACGCGAAAAACAGATGTCGATCTACGACTATCTGCCGCCCTACCACGGCGAGCTGTGCAACGCCAACCGCTGGGTGCGGCTGGCTGACGCCATCGACTGGGATGGCTTTGAAAAAGCCTACAGTGCGCTGTTTGCCCCCGGCGGCAAGGTGGCGCTGCCCGCCCGCGTGGCGCTGGGCTGCCGGATCATCCAGCTGCACTATGCGGCGTCGGACCGCGAGGTCGTGGCGCTGGTGCAGGAAAGCCCCTACCTGCAATATTTTTTGGGGTTCGAGAGCTTCACCGACGCGGTGCCGTTCTCGTCCCGCACGGTGGCGCGGTTCCGCGCCCGCATTCCGGATAAGGCTGTGCGCCCGGCAGTCCGCCTGCTGCGCAGCTTTCAGTGACCCATTTATATAGAGAGGTATTCATGGAATTGTTTTTAGACGCACTTCTGGACGCATTGATCGACGGCGTGAAAATGCTGCCGTTTTTGTATCTGGCCTACCTGCTGATCGAGTGGCTCGAACGCCATCACGGTGAGAGCATCGAGGGGGCCCTTGCAGGCGGCGGGCGCTGGGGGTTCATCCCCGGTGCGCTGCTGGGCTGTGTGCCGCAGTGCGGCTTCAGTGCGGTGGCCTCCAACCTGTACGCAAGCCGAGTCATCACGCCCGGTACGCTGCTGGCGGTGTTCATCGCGACCAGCGACGAGGCCATCCCGCTGCTGGCGGCGGAGCCGTCCCAGTGGATCACGCTTGTGCTGCTGCTGGCCTGCAAGGTGGCGTTTGCCATCGTGGGCGGCTGGCTGCTGGACATCCCGCTGCGCCGCGTTCTGCCGCACTCCCTCTACGGCGGCTACGAGGGCCATGCCGACGACGTCGACTGCCACGAGGAACATGAGGAATCGAGCAGCATTTTTATGGCGGCACTGCGCCACACGCTGGAAATCTTCGTGTTCATCCTGCTGTTCAGCTTTATCATCAGTCTGCTGTTTGAGGGCTTCGGCGAGGAGCCCATCACGGCGGCGCTGTCCGGCATGGGCATCTTCCAGCCGATGCTGACGGCGCTGGTCGGCCTGGTGCCCAACTGCGCGGTCAGCGTGCTGCTGGCCCAGCTCTACGTGCAGGGAGCCATCAGCTTCGGCAGCCTGTTCGCCGGCCTGACCGCCGGTGCGGGCGTCGGCCTGGCTGTGCTCTGGCGCGTCAACCCCAGCTGGAAGCAGAACCTTTTCATGACCGGCCTGCTCTGGGCCGTCGGCGCTGCGACGGGTATGCTGCTGCAGCTGCTGCCGCTTTGATACAAAAAGGCTTCCCTCCGGGGGAAGCAGTCAGCGGCCCCGCCCGCTGACTGAGGAGGGCCAGGCTTCCCAACACCACCCGTTCACGAGTCGCTGCGGCACACTTGCCCCTCATCCGCTTCACTTCGTTCAGCACCTTCCCCCGCGGGGGAAGGCTTTTTAGCATCTCCAGTCTGTATACTATACAATTTGTATATTTAAAAAGGAGGACTCCCCATGCAATACAGTATTGAAAACGACATTCTGCGCCTGACTGTCGACTCCCACGGTGCCGAGCCGGTCAGTGTCATCCATAAGCCCACCGGGGCCGAGCTGCTCTGGCAGGCCGACCCTGCGGTCTGGAAACGTCATGCGCCGATTCTTTTTCCGTACACAGGCAAGCTGACCGGCGGCAAAATGCTGGCCAAGGGTGTGGAGTACGCAGGCGGTCAGCACGGCTTTGCCCGCGATGTCGAGCACACGATGACCCATCACGCCGACAATCTGCTGGAGTTTGAGCTGCACGCAAACGCCGAGACGCTGCCCAAGTGGCCGTATGCCTTTGTGCTGCGCTCCACCTTCACGCTGGAAGGGGAGACCGTCCACCACACGCTGACCGTCGAGAACCCCGTCGAGGACAAGCTCTGCTTCGGCATCGGCTACCATCCGGCTTTTGCGCTGCCCTTCGATGACCGCCACGTCACCGAGGACTACGAGATCCGGTTTGACGGCGTCGAGTCGCCGCTCTGCGTCAGTGCTCAGCCCAACGGTCTGCTCAACGGCCAGAGCTACTACCTGGCCCGCAACGTCGAGGCCATCCCTCTGACGGATGACCTGTTTGACAGCGACAGCCACGCCATGGTCAACCTGCGCAGTGCGCATGTTTCTGTCATCGAAAAGGACACGGGCCGCAGCGTCATCTGCGATGTCTCCGACTTCCCGTACACCCTGATCTGGTCCGCGCCCAAGAAGCCGCTGCACTTTATCTGCATTGAGCCGTGGCACAGCCTGCCCGGCGAGGAAAACGGCCCCATCGACTGGGAGCAGCGCCCCTGCGCCGCGATCCTGAAGAAGGGCGAGAGCTGGTCCACCACGTTGTCCACGACCTTTGTCCGCTGAAAGTCAGATGAAAGCATTGAAAAAATACCGCTGGCCGCTGACCGGCGCACTGCTGGGGGTGCTGGTCTTTCTGGCTGTTTACGGCGTGCGGGTGCTTGACCCGACGAGCGTTGACTGGATCCTGAACAGCCTCAGCCCCGACCCGATCCAGCACTATCTGGGGTGGGAGCTTTTCCGCCGCAGCCCGGTGCATCTGCCCTACATCGGCGCGAATTACAACGCGGTCTACCCGTTCCGCACCAGTGTGCTGTTCACGGACTCTCTGCCGCTGGCGGCGCTGTTCTTTAAGCTGCTGGGCGGGATTCTGCCCACGCGGTTCCAGTATTTCGGCTGGTGGGGTCTGCTCTGCTATGCCCTGCAGGGCGGGCTGGCGCAGGCGGTCATTGCCCGCATTGCGGGCGTGCAGCCCACATTTGGCCGGGACGACAAGAGCAAGGCCGCCATCGGCGTTATCGTGAGCCCCGGCCAGACCGCCAAACTGTGGGGCAGTGTGCTGGGCGCGGGCGTGCTCGTGCTGTTTCCGGCGCTTACGATCCGCATGTTTGCCCACACGGCGCTGGCCGCCAACTGGCTTGTGCTGCTGGCACTCTACCTTTGGCTGCGCAGTGATGAACTCATGCCCACGACCCGACGCGCCTGCCTTATCTGGGGCGGCATGGGGCTGCTCTGTGCGGGCATCCATCTGTACTACCTGCCGATGGTCGGTCTTGTGCTTGTGGGCTACGCTGTGCGCCGCGCCCTGCAAAAACGCGGCCCGGCGGCTGTGCTGGCACCAATTGCAGCGTTCTGCGCTGCGGCGCTGGCGGAGTTGGTGCTGTTGGGGGCGTTCGCTGTCAACTTTGCGGGCTACTCCAACGGCTACCTCAGCGGCGCGGATTACTTCGGCCTGTTTGTGCCGTGGCTGGCGCAAAGCTGGGAGCAGAATGTTTATGCAGGCATCGGAGCGTCGCTGGCCGTGGTGCTGGCGGTGTTCGGCATAGTCTGCAACGCCCGCAAGGCGGAAAAATTCTTTGCCGCCCACCGCGACTGGCTCATTGCCGGCGCTGTGGTGCTGGTGCTGGATTTGATTGCCGCGGGCGGAAACGCCATCACGGTGAACGGAAAAACGCTGTTCACCGTGCCCATCCCGCAGCTCCTGATGGACTTCTGGGCAATGTTTTCCTCCTGCGCGCGGCTGGCGTGGTTGGCAGGTATGCTGCTGGCTGCCGTTGGCTGCGGGTTGGTGCTGCGCTTTTGGGATAACGGTGTCGCGCCTGCCTTGATGCTGGCCGTCTGCGCCGTGGCGCAGGGCTGGGGCCAGCGGTCAGAACTGTTCAACCGCTGGACGGACTACCACTACTACGGCTTCCGCTACGAGAATAAGACCCTGCTGACCGACCCCGTGTGGGAGCAGATCGCCGCCAGCGGCAAGTACAGCCATCTGGCCTTTGCCACATTTGACTTTGAGCATGACGAGTTCTGGGATCTGGTCGACTTTGCCGCCGACCACGGCTGGACCTCCAATAGCTTCTACATGGCGCATATGGACGGCAACCTTGCGGCGGTCACGCTGCCGGGCGAGCTGAACGAGCTTTCCGCTGACACGCTCTATGCCTTCATCGACGAGGACGAGCTGGCGCGGAACAGTTACGACCTGCACTATTACCGGCTGGATGGCATCCTGATCGGCAGCGTCGAGCCCATCGACGGCATCGAGGAGGAGCCTGCGCCCGAAGTGCCCGCCCACACGATGGATTTGACGAAGTCGGATGTTGACCCGCTCTTTCTGGCGGCGGATGGCATTGTTCTGGGCATGAACGGTGAGATGATGACCGAGGAGTGGACGCTGTTCCCCGGGCGCTACCGTGTGACGCTGACCGGCAGCGGCTTTGACCACAGCTACATCTACGCGCGGTACGGCCTCATCAACGAAGAAACCTACAAGCTGGACATTGACTTCACCGGCATCGACCCCAACGAAATGACCTTTGAGTTCACGGCCACCGAGATGCTCCACTACTGGCGCACCGCCGTCCACACGCTGGACGACGCAAATGTCACCGTCAACAGTGTGACGGTGGAGAAAGTAGGGTAAACCGGTTCGGTTCTCACATCCGGCCGTTTACCGTTTTCCACAAACAAAAAAACCTGCCTGCACAATCAGTGCAGGCAGGTTTTTTACTTTATAACGCTGCTAAATCAGAACGCAACCTTCTTGGCCACGTAGTCACGCAGCTCGCTAATGGGCATACGGACCTGCTCCATCGTGTCACGGTCACGGACGGTCACGCAGCCGTCGGCCTCGACCTTGTCGTCGCCGACAGTCTGGAAGTCCACGGTGATGCACAGCGGGGTGCCGATCTCGTCCTGACGGCGGTAGCGCTTGCCGATGGAACCGGCGTCGTCGTAGTCGACCATGAAGTCCTTGGCCAGCTCGTTGCGGATCTCCATCGCCTTGTCGCCCAGTTTCTTGGACAGGGGCAGCACGGCGCACTTGAACGGTGCCAGATAGGGGTGCAGGTGCAGCACGGTGCGCACATCCTCCTTGCCCTTGGCGTCCACGAGGCGCTGCTCGTCGTAGGCCTCGCACAGGAAGGCCAGTGCCACACGGTCACAGCCCAGAGACGGCTCGATGACGTAGGGGATGTAATGCTCGTTCGTCTCGGGGTCGAAGTATTCGAGGCTCTTGCCGGACGCCTCCTGATGACGGCTCAGGTCGTAGTTGGTGCGGTCTGCAATGCCCCACAGCTCGCCCCAGTCGGTGAACGGGAAGGCGTACTCGATGTCGGTGGTGGCGCGGCTGTAGAAGGCCAGCTCGGCGGGCTCGTGGTCGCGCAGGCGCAGATTTTCTTCCTTGATGCCAAGGCTCAGCAGCCAGTTCTTGCAGTAGTCCTTCCAGTAGGCGAACCACTCCAGGTCGGTGTTGGGCTTGCAGAAGAACTCGCACTCCATCTGCTCAAACTCGCGGGTACGGAAGGTGAAGTTGCCCGGGGTGATCTCGTTGCGGAACGCCTTGCCGACCTGGCATACACCGAAGGGCAGCTTGCGGCGGGTCGTGCGCTGGATGTTCGCAAAGTTGACGAAGATGCCCTGCGCGGTCTCGGGGCGCAGATAGCAGGTGGAGGAGGAATCCTCGGTCACGCCAATGGCGGTCTTGAACATCAGGTTGAACTTGCGGATGGGGGTGAAGTCGTGCTTGCCGCAGACGGGGCAGACGACCTCGGGGTGGGTGGCGATGAACTCGTCCATCTCGTCAAAGGTCATGGCATCGACGTCCACGCCCTTGCCCTGCTCACACTCGGAGATGAGCTTGTCCGCGCGGTGGCGGCTCTTGCAGGCGCGGCAGTCCAGCAGCGGGTCCGAGAAGCTGGACACGTGGCCGGTGGTCACCCAGGTCTGGGGGTTCATCAGGATGGCGGCGTCCAGCCCGACATTGTAGGGGCTTTCCTGCACGAATTTCTTCATCCATGCCCTTTTGACGTTGTTCTTGAACTCGACACCCAGAGGGCCGTAGTCCCAGCTGTTGGCCAGGCCGCCGTAGATTTCGCTGCCCGGATAGATGAACCCGCGGTTTTTGCACAGGTTCACGATCATGTCAAGGGTCTTTTCACTGTTCTTCATTACGTTACTCCTTCCGCATGGCTGGCTGCCACACAAAGCGTTTTTCCCACCGCGCCGGATGAATTTGGCACGATACGCTTATTATAGCATAGGTTGCGGGAGGGGACAAGGGCAGTTTGCGAAAAAGGCTTCCCCCGAGGGGGGAAGCTGTCAGCGGCCCCGCCCGCTGACTGATGAGGGCAAACCTTGCCGAGGCTGCCAGTTTATGGAGCAATGGCGGCGACTTCGCCCTCATCCGGCCTCGGGCGGGGCCTCGGCCACCTTCCCCCGAGGGGGAAGGCAAGCTCACAGCAAAAGCCAGCTGATTTCCTCCGCCAGTCTCCCCAATTCCTCCCGGGTCAGGGTCTTATCTGCCGTCAATCGCGCCAGCTCCTCCTGCACGCGGGGGATCTTGTGCGCCGGAATGCCGATGCGCGCCAGCTCCTTTTTCGTGAACGGCGGCTTTTTCGCCGTGCGTCCCAGCCGTGACACGGCCAGCGGGTCAATGCCCCAAATCAGCTTTGCCATGCTGCATCCCTCCTGCGGTTTTCTTCATTATAACAGGCGGCGCCGGAAAAAGCCAGAAAAATCACAGAGCAAGGGCGGCGTTTATCGTACCGTAAAAAGTTTTTTGTGCCGCCAAGGCCGCGGCGCAAGCGGCACCCTCGACGTATTGCTGTGTTTTGACTCCCTGAATTTGTGCCTTTTACCCAAAAATTGGTCGGTCAGGCTGCAATTTCAAAAAAAGTGTTTATTTTGTTGCAGAAAAATAGTATAATTACTCCGTAATATAGTTAAGTATACCGCGTGCCATCCCCTACGGCAGCGGATAAATTTTGAGGTGACCACTGTTATGGTTTTTAGTATGTATGACCCCAAGCTGCTCGAAGGTGTCCGCACGATCCATTTCATCGGCTGCGGCGGCTCCGGCACCTATCCGCTGATCCAGATCCTGCACAGCCGCGGCTATGCCATCACCGGCTCTGACGTCGAGGAAACCAAAAACACCGAGGCCGAGCGTGCCCTCGGCGTGCGCGTCTGCATCGGGCATGACGCCGCCAACGTCGGCAACGCGGACCTTGTGGTCTACAGCGCCGCCATCCATGACGATAACCCCGAGCTGCAGGCTGCCCGCGCCCGCGGCATCAAAGCCGTTGAGCGCAGCGTCATGCTGGGCTACATCAGCCGTACCCATGCCCAGAGCATCGGCGTGGCAGGCACCCACGGCAAGACGACGACCACCGGCATGATCACCACAATGCTGGAGCTGGCGGGCAGGGACCCGGCGGCGGTCATCGGCGGCAAGCTGCCCCTGATCGGCGGCTACGGCAAGGCCGGCAGCGGCCAGAGCGTTGTCATCGAAGCCTGTGAGTACCACGAGACCTTCCTGCATCTGACCTGCGCGGTGGGCGTCATCCTGAACATTGACAACGATCATCTGGAATATTACGGCACGATGGGCAAGCTCAAGCTGGCGTTCCAGAAGTTTGCGCTGCTGTCCCGCACCGTCGTCTTTAACATGGACGACAAGAACACGATGGACGTCGTGAACTCCATTGACCGTCCGGTCCTGAGCTTCGGCATCGAGGAGGAGGCCCGTTTCCGCGCCGTCAACATCGGCGAGTACAAGCCCGGCTTCTTTGAGTTCGATGTCCTCGAACTCGGTGAGCACTTCGCCCACATCAAGCTGGGCGTGCCCGGCTACCACAACATTTACAATGCGCTGGCCATGTGCTGCTGCGTGCGCCCGCTGGGCCTCAAGCCCGAGGATGCCGTTCGCGCAGCCGAGCAGTTCCACGGCACGGGCCGCCGCTTTGAGATCAAGGGCGAGTGCAACGGCGCGGTCATCGTCGATGACTACGCCCACCATCCCACCGAGCTGGCCGCCACGCTGGCGACGGCCAAGGAGATGGGCTATGACCGCGTCATTGCCGTGCATCAGCCGTTCACCTACAGCCGCACCAAGATGCTGATGGACGACTTCGCCAAGGTGCTGCGTGCCGCCGATCAGGTCGTGCTGCTGCCCATCATGGGCGGCCGCGAGAAGGACGACGGCAGTGTCAGGAGCGAGGATCTGGCCGCCAAGCTGCCCGGCAGTGTCGTGGTGGACGGCCTCGAGGGTGCCGCCGCCTGGGTCAGGCAGAACGCCAAAAAGGGCGACCTCGTCGTCTGCATGAGCTGCGGCGATCTGTACAAGGCCGCGGATATGATGGTCGAAAAATAAGCTTTACGACAGGCTGCCCGGGCGGGCGGCCTGTTTTTTGGTAGAGTGGCTTCCCCCCTCGGGGGAAGCTGTCAGCGACCCCGCTCGCTGACTGATGAGGGCGAGGTCCGCTGCGGCAGCCAGTGAACGGGCAACCCCCCGGAGGGCCGCCCCTCATCCGACCTCGGGCGGGGCCTCGGCAACCTTCCCCCCTCGGGGGAAGGCACGCAACCTTGCCATTACCGCCCACTTTATGGTACAATACAACCAAATACATTATAAAAGGAGCCACTCGCAATGAACCAACATTACCTCCAGCTCTACGCTGATTTTATCGTCAAGGTGGGCGTCAATGTGCGCCCGCGCCAGAATTTTATCGTCCGCTGCCCGGTCACGATGCCCGACTTCGCCCATGCCTGCGTCCGCGCGGGCTATGAGGCCGGGGCCAAGACCGTCGTTGTCCGCTGGGAGGACGATAAGCTCACCCGCCTGAACATGGAGCTGGCCGACGAAAAGGACCTGACTGCCATGAAGCCCTATGAGCTGCGCAGCTACCTCGACTACGCCGAGGACCCGGACGGCTGCTGCACGCTGGCCATCCATGCCGAGGATCCCGAGGCACTGGCAGGCCTCGATGCGGGTAAGCTGAACCGCGTCAACCTCGCGCGCCGTACCTTTATGAAGCCCTGGCAGGAGTACACGATGAATGACCGCGTCCAGTGGTGCGTGGCGGCTGTGCCCGCTCCGGGCTGGGCCGCCAAGGTGTTCCCGGAGCTGCCGCTCGACGAGGCTGTCGAAAAGCTCTGGGCGCTGATCTTTGACGTCTGCCGTGTCTCCACCGGTGACCCCGTCGGCGCGTGGCAGAAGCATGTCGCCGTGACCAAGGCCCGCCGCGACCGCATGAACGCGCTGGAGTTGGACCGCATCCACATGACCAGCTCGAACGGCACAGACCTGACCGTCGGTCTGGCCGACGACGCCACCTGGGAGGGCGCGTCCAGCAAGACCGAGGACGGCATTGAGTTCATCGCCAACGTTCCCACCGAGGAGGTTTTCTGTGCGCCCCACCGCGAGCGTACAAACGGCATCGTCTACGGCACGAAGCCCTACGCCTACAACGGCCAGCTGATCGAGGGCTGGCATGTCACCTTCAAGGACGGTGTTGTCGTGGAGCACGGTGCCGAGAAGAATGCCGACCTGCTGGCCGAGCTGCTCTCCACCGACGAGAATTCGAACCGCATCGGCGAGATCGCCCTCGTGCCCGCCTCCAGCCCCATCAACCGCAGCGGCGTGCTGTTCTACAACACCCTGTTTGATGAGAACGCCGCCTGCCACATTGCGTTCGGCGCGGGCTACCCGACGAACATCAGGGGCGGCTCTGCCATGACCCGCGATGACCTGATGAAGAAGGGCCTGAACAACTCCGCCATCCATGAGGATGTCATGGTCGGCGCGGCGGATACCCATGTCACCGGCATCACGAAGCGCGGGGAAGAAGTCACGATCTTTGAAAACGGCGAATGGGCGTTCTGACCAAATTTAACCGCTAAACTTTGTAAGTGCTGCACGGCGTTGCAGCACTTTTTTATTTGACTGATTGGGTGGCTTGCCTGTATAATAAAAGAGACCCGCTGCATTACGTACAGGGATGCCACGATTTTGTACGCAAACTATAGGGAAGTACTGCCCGCAACCCAGACGCCTGAGCCGATACCAGAACCTACTGCGGCTCCAACGCCAACACCAAATATTCCGGAACCGGAGCCCACCGAGGTACCAACACCTGACGAACCACAACCAGCCCCGGAAGAAGAATCCGCGCGGCAACGCAGCCGTCAGGCAAAGCCAACCGCGGCGTTCAAATTCAGTCCAATACGGAATTTACAGGCCGTTTTCTCAAACTCCGCAAAAAATGCACGCTGAAAAAGCCCGTTAGAAGGCAAATCTGCCCGGCGGGGGCTTGCATTTTGCGCACGGATGTGGTATAGTCTTAGTGTTCGATGATGATTTTACTGAAAGTGGGCCGCAAGGTCCGCTTTCTTTTTATGATTGGAGCATTTTTATGGCAAAACCCGGTAAACCGCAGCAGGGCAGCGCGGTCAAGGTCGTCGAAGCGCTCGTCCGTCCCGTTGTTGAGGGGATGGACCTGCGCCTGTGGGATGTCCGTTTTGAAAAGGAAGGCCCGGACTGGTTCCTGCGCGTGCTGATCGACCGCGATGAGCCGCTGGACACCGACACCTGCGAGGCTGTCTCCCGCGCCATTGATCCGCTGCTGGACGAGGCAGACCCCATTGAACAGAGCTACTACCTCGAGGTCGGCAGCCCGGGCCTGGGCCGCCGCCTGACCCGCCCCGAGCACTACGAGCAGCTCAAGGGCCAGAAGTGCGCGGCGCATCTGATCCGCCCCGACGAGCAGGGCCGCCGCGACTATGCGGGCATCCTGCAGGGGCTGGATGCCGACGGCAACGTGACCCTGACCGACGGGGAGGAGACCTACGCCTTCCCCGTCAAGAGCGCCGGCTACGTCAAGCTCTGCGACGACGAGGATCTGTTCGGCTGAAAAAAGGCTTCCCCTGAGGGGGAAGCTGTCCGCGAAGCGGACTGATGAGGGCAAACCTGCCGTGATCGCCCATGACCGGGCAGCAACGGCACAGCTGCCCCTTATCCGGCCCTGCGGGGCCACCTTCCCCCAGGGGGAGGCAGAGCGATTGTAACTACTGTATTGCGTGTACTTGAAATATAATTGGGAGGAAACCAGAAACATGGCTACTGCGAACAACGAATTTTTTGAGGCCCTTTCTGCACTGGAAAAGGAGCGCGGCCTGCCCGAGGACTACCTGATCGACAAGATCAAGGCGGCCATCGTCATTGCGGTCAAGAAGGACTACGAGGTCGAGGACGACAATGTCGTTGTGGACATTGACCCCGAGCTCGGCGCGTTCCGTGCCAGCCTGCTGCGTGACATCGTGGAGGAGGTCGAGAACCCCCACACCCAGGTCAGCCTGGAGGATGCCCAGAAGGTCCGCAAGAGCTACAAGGTCGGCCAGCGCATGGTCACGCCCCTCAAGACCAAGGAGTTTGGCCGCATTGCTGCCCAGACCGCAAAGCACGTCATCCGTCAGGGCCTGCGCGAGGGTGAGCGCAACCTGCAGTGCAGCGAGATGCAGTCCCGCGCACATGAGCTGATCGCCGCCACCGTCGTCTCCATCGACCCCGAGCGCGGCAACGTTGTGCTGGATCTGGGCAAGGGCGGCAGCGCTGTGCTGCCCCGCAACGAGCAGGTCCCCGGCGAGACCTTCACCGAGGGCCAGACCGTGCAGGTCTATGTCGTGGATGTACTGGCAACGGACCGCGGCCCCCGCGTCACCATCAGCCGCACCCATCCCGGCCTGGTCAAGCGCATGTTTGAGCTGGAGGTCCCCGAAATCTACGACGGCACCGTTGAGGTCAAGGCTATCGCCCGTGAGGCCGGTGCCCGCACCAAGCTGGCTGTCTGGAGCAAGAACCCCGATGTCGATCCCGTCGGTGCCTGCATCGGTGCCCGCGGCGTCCGCGTCGAGAAGATCGTTCAGGAGCTGAACGGCGAGAAGATCGATGTCATCCGCTGGAGCGAGGACATCACCGAGTTTATCTCCGCGGCCCTGTCCCCGGCCAAGGTCGTCAAGGTCGAACTGCTGCCCGGCGAGACCAAGAGCTGCCGCGTGACCGTGCCCGACCACCAGCTGAGCCTGGCTATCGGCAACAAGGGCCAGAATGTGCGCCTGTGCGCCCATCTGACCGGCTATAATATTGACATCCGCCCCGAGTCCGGCTACTACGGCGAGGACGAGGAGTAAGCTGTTAAAATAAGAAATAAAAAATAGTAAATAATAAAGAATGCGGAGTTTTCGCCCTGCGGACGAAAACAAAACGTAGGGGCGCATTCTATATGCGCCCGGACGGCCTTGCTCAAGGCACACGTCCGCGGGCGGGTATGGAATCCGCCCCTACGATGAACCCCCGATATTTATTATTTCTTATTTATTCTTTATTATTTGTGAAATGAGGTCTGCCAGTTGCAGCAGCTAAAGCAAAAAAAGATCCCCGTGCGCCGGTGCGTGGGCTGTAATGCCCAGCGCCCCAAGCGCGAACTGGTGCGCGTCGTGCGCAGCCCCGAGGGCGAGATCAGTATTGATCTGCGCGGCAAGGCACCGGGACGCGGCGCGTATCTGTGCCCCTCGGCTGCCTGCCTTGCCAAGGCGCGCAAGGCCAAGCGGCTCGAACGCACATTTGAGGTTCCCATCCCGGACGGTATCTATGACCGCCTGACCGAGGAGATCGCCTGTGCGGAGCAAAGTGCAAAGGAGGCGGCGAGCCATGAATAACGATCAGCACCCGCTGCTGGGTGCACTGGGGCTGTGCCGCAAGGCCGGCAAGCTGCTGCACGGGTATGACCGCGTACAGGAAAACGCACTGCGCGGCAAAGTGGCCCTGGTGCTGCTTACCTCGGACGCCAGTGAACGCACGGTCAGCCATATAAAGGACGCCTGCGACGGCATCGTCGCCTGTGAGCAGATGCCCCTGACCAGCGCTGACCTGGCCATGCTTACCCCCAAGCCCGCCGCCGTGTTCGGCGTGACCGACGAACACCTTGCACAGCTGTGCGCAAAATACCTTTGATGAGGAGGACCACACTATATGGATTTTAAATACAAGATCGCTGATGTTGCCAAGGAGTTCGGCATGCCCGCCAAAAAGGTCGTTGAGACCGTTTCCGGCGTGACCGGCGAAGCCTATAAGACCGTCGGCACGTTTGAGGAAAAAGAGCTCAACGTCCTGCTGGAGACCCTGACCCGCGAGAACGCCGAGGATAGCCTCGACGCCTACCTTGCCAGCGGCAAGGAGCCTGCCCCGGCCCCGAAGGCAGAAAAGAAGCCCGAGCCGAAGAAGCAGCCCGCCGCGGCCCAGAAGCCCGCTGCCAAGCCCAAGCCTGCGGAGCAGCCCAAGCCCGCCGCCAAGCAGGAGCCGAAGCCCGAGCAGAAGAAAGACGGCCGCAAGCCCGAGAAGCCGGCGGAAAAGCGCAGCGAGAAGCGTGTCACCCTGCAGGAGCTGGCCGCCGATACCGGCATTAAAGAGCCTGTCAAGACCGAGCAGGTCCAGGTCAACCGCGCACAGGTGTCCGTTGACACCCGCACCGTCGATGTGAACGTTGACAAGTTCAACGCCCGCTATGACGACCTGGCCGACAGCCGCAACATGCCCAGCAAGCGCAAGAACCAGCCCACCGGCAAGAAGGAAAAGTTCAACAACCGCAACAACCGCCGCGGCCAGCAGTTCGGCCGCCGCCGCGAGACCGAGGCCGAGCGCCTGCAGCGCATCCAGCTTGAGAAGGCCCGCAACGCGCAGCTGAAGATCTCCATCCCCGACGAGATCACCGTCGGCGAGCTGGCCACCCGCCTGAAGCAGAGCGCCGCCAAGGTCGTTGCCAAGTTCATGCAGATGGGCGAGATGCATGCCATCTCCGACGTTGTTGATTTCGACACCGCCGCCCTGATCGCCGAGGAGTTCCACGCCAAGGTCGAGCATGAGGTCCACGTCTCCATCGAGGAGCGCCTGTTCGTGCAGGAGGAGGACAACGCCGCCGATCTGGTCGAGCGCCCGCCCGTCGTTGTCGTTATGGGCCACGTCGACCACGGCAAGACCTCCATTCTGGACGCCATCCGCTCCACGAACGTCACCAAGGGTGAGGCCGGCGGCATCACCCAGGCCATCGGCGCGTACCAGGTCAAGAGCAATGACAGTGTCATCACCTTCCTGGACACCCCGGGCCATGAGGCGTTCACCTCGATGCGTGCCCGCGGCGCGAACATGACCGACATTGCGGTCCTGGTCGTCGCTGCCGATGACGGCATCATGCCCCAGACCATCGAGTCCATCAACCACGCCAAGGCCGCCAACGTCAAGCTGATCGTCGCCATCAACAAGATGGATAAGCCCACCGCCAACCCGGAGCGTGTCAAGGAGCAGCTGACCAAGTACGAGATCGTGCCCGAGGACTGGGGCGGCGACGTCGCCTGCATCCCTGTGTCCGCCGTCACCGGTATGGGCATCAGCGACCTGCTCGAGCGTATCGTTCTCGAGGCCGAGGTCATGGAGCTGAAGGCCAACCCGAGCCGCCGCGGCAAGGGCGCTGTCGTCGAGGCCCGTCTGGACAAGGGCCAGGGCCCCATCGCAACTCTGCTGGTCCAGAACGGCACCCTGCACAAGGGCGACTGCCTGATCGCCGGTACCGCTGTGGGCCGTGTCCGCACGATGCGCAACGACAAGGGCCAGGAGATCACCGAGGCCGGCCCGTCCACGCCTGTTGAGATCACCGGCTTGACCGAGGTCCCCGAGGCCGGCGAGCTGTTCGAGGCTGTCGAGGACGAGCGCCTCGCCCGTGAGCTGGCTGACAAGCGCACCGCCGAGGCCAAGGAGAAGCAGTTTGCCGCCTACACCAAGGTCACACTGGATAACCTGTTTGACCAGATGGCTGCCAACGATATGAAGGAACTGCCCATCATCGTCAAAGCGGACGTCCAGGGCTCCGCCGAGGCCGTCAAGCAGAGCCTCGAGAAGATCTCCAACGACGAGGTCCGCGTCCGCGTCATCCATGCGGGTGTCGGTGCCATCTCCAAGTCTGACGTCTCTCTGGCCGATGCGTCCAACGCCATCATCATCGGCTTCAACGTCCGTCCCGACGCCGTCGCCAAGGCCGAGGCCGAGCAGACCGGCGTTGAGATGCGTATGTACCGCGTCATCTACGACGCCATCAACGATGTCTCCGACGCTATGAAGGGCATGCTGGCCCCGAAGGTCCGCGAGGTCGCCCTGGGCGAGGCCCAGGTCCGCCAGGTCTACAAGATCTCCAGCGTCGGCACCGTCGCAGGCTGCCGCGTTACCGACGGCAAGATCACCCGCGACGCCCAGCTGCGTCTGGTCCGTGACGGCATCGTCATCTGCGAGGATTCCATCGCCAGCCTGAAGCGCTTCAAGGATGACGCCAAGGAGGTTGCCGCAGGCTTTGAGTGCGGCATCACCCTGGCCAAGTTCCAGGACATCAAGGAAGGCGACGTCTTTGAGTGCTTCAAGATGGAGGAGTACCGCGATTGATTGCAGAGGTAAAGTAAATGCCAACCAAAAACCATGGCCGTATGGCCCAGGATATGAAGCGTGAGCTGATCGCCATCATCGGCGAGATGAAGGACCCCCGCGTGACGGGCGGTCTGCTGACCGTGACCCGTCTGGATGTGACCCCCGACCTCGATCAGGCCAAGGTCTACATCAGCGTCATGGGCCGTGAGGGCGGCCCGGAGCCGGTGGTCAAGGCGCTGAACAAGGCGTCCGGCCATGTCCGCACCGAGGTCAGCCGCCGGATGCACATCCGCAAGGCACCGCGCTTTGTATTCGTCAAAGATGAAGGCGCAGCCTATGCCGCGCACATCAACAAGCTGCTGGGTGAGCTGGACATTGAGCCTGACTCTGACGCAGAGTAAAGCACCCCAGTTAGAAAAGAGGAACCTATGACTCAGAACGTAGATCGCGAGACGGTTGTTTCGCGTCTGCTTGCTGCAGATGACATCCTGATTTTGTGCCATAAAAACCCCGACGGTGACACCATCGGCTCGGGCACGGCGCTCTGCCTGGCGCTTCAGCAGCTGGGCAAAAATGCCGCCGTGCTGTGCAGTGATCCGATCCCTGCCATGTACGACTACATGCCCATCACGGTGTTTGACGGCAGCTTCCGCCCCGCGTTTGTGGTGGCGGTGGATGTTGCGGGCATTCAGCTTTTTGGCGAGCGCAACAACATTCAGGAATACGCCGAGCATGTCAATCTGTGCATCGACCACCACGGCTCGAACAGCGGCTATGCCTATGAGACGCTGGTGGACGCCGGGGCTGCCGCAGCTGCCGAGCTGCTGACGACGCTCATCCCCGAGATGGGCGCGAAGATCACGCCGGAAATTGCCTCCTGCCTGTATACGGGTGTGGCAACGGATACCGGCTGCTTCCGGTTCAGCAACACGACGGCGGAGACCCACAAGGCGGCAGCGGCTCTGATCGAGGCCGGAGCCGACGTGGAAAGGCTGAACGAGCGCCTGTTCGAGAGCCGCTCCCACGCGCGGGTCATCGCGGAACGCATGGCTTTAGAAAGCCTGGAGTTTTACTACGATGACCGCTGTGCGCTCATCTGCCTGACCTGGGACCAGATCCAGGCCGCAGGTGTGGCCGGGGCCGAGCTGGAGGATCTGACGAGCCTGCCGCGCTCCATCGAGGGCGTCGAGGTCGGTCTGACCCTGCGCCAGCAGAAGGACGGCAGCTTCAAGATCAGTGTGCGCACCGGGCACGACACCAACGCCTGCAACATTGCGCGGCGTCTGGGCGGCGGCGGGCATCCCCGCGCTGCCGGCTGCGAGATCAGCGGCAACCCGGACAACGCCAAGCACGCGATCCTCGAGGAAGTCAAAAAGGAACTGGACCGCGCCGACGCGGAGAAAGAAGCGCAATAAAGCCTTCCCAAGAGGGGGAAGGTGGCCGCGCGAAGCAAGGCCGGATGAGGGGCGAACCTGCCCGCAACAACCCGTAAACGGTCTGCAATGGCAGACTTGCCCCTCATCAGTCACCTTCGGTGACAGCTTCCCCCCCTAGGGGGAAGCCTTTTAAAACCTGACAACAGAAAAGGAACCCTGCTATGCAAACGCCAAACGGCATTCTGCCCGTCGATAAGCCCGCAGGCTGGACCAGCTTTGATGTGCTGGCCAAGCTGCGCGGCGCACTGGGCACACGCAAGCTGGGACACTCGGGCACACTGGACCCTATGGCCACCGGTGTGCTCGCGGTGTTTATCGGCAAAGCGACCTCCGCCGCTGACCGCCAGCTTGACCACGATAAAACCTACGAAGCTACGCTGCGTCTGGGCCTGCGCACCGACACCGGCGACGTGACCGGCACGACGCTGGAAACTGCCCCTGTCACGGTGGGGGAGGCCGAGCTGCGCGCCGTGCTGCCGCAGTTCCGCGGGGACCGTATGCAGCTGCCGCCGATGTACAGCGCGGTGAAGATCAACGGCCAACCGCTGTATAAAGCGGCCCGCAAGGGCCAGACCGTTGAGCGCACGCCCCGCCCCATCACGATCTATGACATCGAATACCTCGGCAGCCCCGCGCCCGACGAATACACCGTCCGCGTCGCCTGCTCCAAGGGCACCTACATCCGCGTGCTGGCCGAGGAGATCGGCGACGCCCTCGGCGTGCCCGCCACGCTGTCCGCCCTGCGCCGCACGCAGGCCGGTGTGTTCAGTCTGGCCCAGTGCCACACGCTGCCGGAAATTTTAGCCGCCGCCGAGAGCGGAGAACTCGAAACCAACGGCTGGGTACTGCCGATCGAGTCAGTCTTTGCGCCGCTGCCCGCCCTGCACGTCAACAGCGGCGTCAAGGCGCACCTGCTCAACGGCTGCCCGACGAGCCATTACGCTGCCGCCGATGGCCGCTACCGCACCTACGATGAGACCGGCGCGTTTCTGGGTCTGGCCAGCGTCGAGGGCGGCGTGCTCAAGGTCGAAAAACTATTTTGCGAAAGGGGCTGACTGCCCAATGCAAATATATCAAAGTCTGACGCCCATCCACGCCCCGCAGGGCAGTGCTGTGGCGCTCGGCTATTTTGACGGCGTCCACTGCGGTCACCGCGCCGTGCTGGGGGCAGCCGTCGAATGCGCCCGGGCCGGCGGCCTGACCGCTGCGGCCTTCACGTTTGAGCTGCCCGGCAGCAGTACGCTGAAGGGCGGGCGCATCCTCTCGCTGCCGCAGAAGCATGCCCGCGTTGCAAGCTTAGGCATCGAGGAATACCAGGAGGCACCGTTTGACGAGTTCCGTGCGCTGACGCCGGAGGATTTTGTGCAAAAGGTGCTGGTGGACTGCTTTAACGCAAAGCAGCTGTTCTGCGGCGACAACTTTACGTTTGGAGCCCGCGCCGCCGGTAACGTGGAGCGTCTGCGGGAGCTCTGTGCGCCCCTCGGCATCGGCGTGCATATCGTGCCGATGGCGCAGTACGGCGGGCAGACCGTCTCGTCGACCCGCATCCGCGCTGCGCTGGAGGAGGGCCGTCTCGACGACGCCAACGCCATGCTCGGCACACCCTACGCCATCGACTGGCCCGTTGTCCGCGGCAAGGGCATCGGCAGCGGAAAGCTCGGCACGCCGACGCTGAACCAGAACTACCCCGCCGCGGCCCTGCAGCCCTGCGCGGGCGTCTACCTGACCCGCATTTATCTGGACGGCCGGTGGCGGCCCGCAGCCACCGGCATCGGCAAGCGCCCCACGGTGGACAGCAGTGAAAACGCCGCTGTGACCTGTGAGACGTTTGTGCCGGACTTCTCCGGCAATGTCTACGGTCAGCAGCCGGTGTTGGAATTTCACAAATATTTCTGCCCGGTGCGCAAGTTCAATTCGATGGACGAGCTGGCCGCGCTGATCCACCACGCCGCCGACGAGAGCAAGGCGTATTTTGCGGCCCTGAACGGCGCAAAATAATTGCGGAAATGACGCAAATGCTCTTGTATTCCGCAAAATGTTGTGGTATACTAATTCTTGTTACCGCGGCCCGGTATGGGGCGTATGCCTCAACGGTTCCAACTACCCCTTACTGCGCCGACGGCTAATACATTTTTATGAAAGAGGTATATACCCATGAGCCAGAAATCCGCTATCGATAAGCAGCCCATCATCGCCAAGGCAGCCATCCACGAGGGTGACACCGGTTCTCCGGAGGTCCAGGTTGCTCTGCTGACCGCTCGTATCAACCACCTGACCGAGCACCTCAAGACCAATAAGCATGACAACCACAGCCGCCGCGGCCTGTTCAAGATGGTCGGCCGCCGCCGTAACCTGCTGGCCTATCTGCAGAAGAAGGACATCAACCGTTACCGTGCCCTGATCGCTGAGCTGGGTCTGCGTAAGTAATTTTCGCAAAAACGGGCAGGGTGCATTTGCACTCTGCCCGATTTTTTATACATGTGTGCTGCCGCCCCCTACAACGCGGCGCATCACAAAAATCCACTGCACCTGTATTTTACAGCCGCCCCCGCCGCGTTTTGTGCAGTAAATCGAGCACCCAAGCAACAGGCTTGGCTGCTGGCTTTATTGTACAGAACCGGGGCAGGGAAGCGCTGAAAGTAAAAATTTACCAAAGAAGGAGAATCCCTATGGCTTACGAATTCGCATCCAGACTGGAAACCTTCCCCAACTACCGCAAGTTCGAGACGACCTTTGCGGGCCGCCCGTTTGTGGTCGAGACCGGCAAAATGTGCGGTCTGTCCAACGGCAGCGCCATGATCCGCTACGGCGAGACCTGCGTGCTCTGCAACGTCACGATGAGCGACAAGCCTCGCGACGGCGTCGATTTCTTCCCCCTGAGCGTCGAGTTTGAGGAGAAGCTCTACGCCGCAGGCCGCATCCCCGGCAGCTTCATGCGCCGTGAGGGCCGCCCCGGCGAGCACGCCATCCTGTCCTCCCGCGTTGTGGACCGCCCCATCCGCCCGCTGTTCCCCAAGGATATGCGCAACGATGTCTGCGTGACCATGACCGTCATGAGCCAGGACCCCGACTGCTCTGCCGAAATTTCCGGCATGAACGGTGCGTCCCTGGCCATCGCCATGTCTGATATTCCCTGGAACGGCCCTATTGCCGGCGTGTTTGTCGGTCTGGTGGACGGCGAGATCGTGCTGAACCCCACGAAGGAGCAGCGCGAGCACAGCGACCTCTCCCTGACGCTGGCCGCCAGCGAGGAAAAGATCGTCATGATCGAGGCCGGTGCCAACGAGGTCGACGAGGAGACCATGATGAAGGCCATCCGCGCCGGTCACGAGGAGATCCGGAAGATGCTGGCGTTCATCAACAGCATCGTCGCCGAGATCGGCAAGCCGAAAAAGAGCTTCACCCCCGTGGAGCTCGACCACGCCCTGCTGGCTGACGTTTACGCCAACCACCTCGAGGACGTTAAGGCCGCGATGAACACCGACGACAAGAACGTCCGCGACGCCGCGATGCTGCCCATTATGGATGCCATCGCCGCCGAGCACCCCGAGCTGACCGCCGCCGACCTCGACCTCATCAGCTACAAGCTGCAGAAGAAGGTCGTGCGCACTTGGCTGCTGGAGGACGGCAAGCGCGTCGATGGCCGCGGCATCAACGAGATTCGCCCGCTGGCCGCCGAGGTCGGTCTGCTGCCCCGTGTGCACGGCTCCGGCATGTTCACCCGCGGCCAGACGCAGGTGCTGACCACCTGCACTCTGGGCGGCACCAAGGACAACCAGCTCATGGACGACCTGACCGACGAGCAGACCAAGCGCTATATCCATCACTACAACTTCCCGCCGTACTCTGTGGGCGAGGCCCGCGCACCGCGCAGCCCCGGCCGCCGCGAGATCGGCCATGGCGCACTGGCAGAGCGTGCTCTGGTGCCCGTGCTGCCCTCTCTGGAAGAGTTCCCCTACACCATCCGCTGCGTGTCTGAGGTGCTCTCCTCCAACGGTTCCACCTCTCAGGCATCCATCTGCGGCTCTACGCTGGCCCTGATGGATGCAGGCGTGCCCATCAAGGCACCCGTTGCCGGCATTTCCTGTGGTCTGATCACCGAGGGCGACCGCTGGATGACCATGCTGGACATTCAGGGCGTGGAGGACTTCCATGGCGATATGGACTTCAAGGTGGGCGGCACCCGCAAGGGCATCACTGCCATCCAGATGGACATCAAGATCGATGGCCTGACCTACGACATCATTGCTGAGGCTTTCGAGAAGTGCCGCAAGGGCCGCCTGTATATTTTGGACGAGATCATCAAGCCGGTGATCGCAGAGCCCCGCCACGAGCTGAGCCGCTACGCACCCAAGATGTTCAGCATGATGATCCCCACCGATAAGATCAAGGATGTCATCGGTAAGGGCGGCAAGGTCATTCAGGACATCTGCGCTACCTGCAACTGCAAGATCGACGTGCAGGAGGACGGTCATGTGTTCGTCTCTGCTGTGGATCAGGAGGACGCAAAGCGCGCCATCTTTACCATCAAGACCATTGTGGAGGACCCCGAGATCGGTGCCATCTACAAGGGCAAGGTGACCCGCCTGATGAACTTTGGTGCCTTCGTTGAGATCGCACCGGGCAAGGAAGGTCTGGTGCACATCTCCAAGCTGGACACCAAGCGTGTGGAGCGCGTGGAGGATGTGGTGGCCGTGGGTGACGCCATCGTGGTCAAGGTGACCGACATCGACCAGCAGGGCCGTATCAACCTGAGCCGCCGCGATGCCATTCTGGCTCTGGAAGCCAAGCGCGCCGAGCAGGCACAGCAGCAGTAAACCCTGACTGCATAAAAGAAACCGAAAAAGAGGACCCGATGCAGATGCATCGGGTCCTCTTTGTTGTATCAGAATAAAATTATACTGCGCGGTATTTGCGATCCAGCGCCCAGCCGAATGCAAACAGCACCACACCACTGACAGCCAGCACCGGCACGGGCCAGTTCAGCTGACCGGTCTGCGGCAGACCGCTCATTGCCGGGTTATCCGGGTGGCCCGGCAGAACGGGGCTGTCTGGATTACCGGGTGCTACCGGATGATCCGGATGGCCCGGGGCCACGGGATTGTCCGGGTGGCCCGGAGCCACGGGATTGTCCGGATTACCGGGAGAGACCGGGTTATCCGGGTTGTCCGGCGGGGTAGGCGTATCAGGATAATCGGGCGTAGGCGGGGTAGGGGGCGTAGGCGGCGTGTCCGGCTTGGTGGGGGTGTAAGCACCCACCTTGGGGCTGGCATCCACCGTATAATTCCACTTGCCATCCTCCGCCATGGGCAGAGAGACAAGGAACGGATTGATCGGCTCATAGCCCTTGGAAGCCTCGGTCTGCACGATCAGATACAGGCCCAGCTCCAGACCACGGAAGGTTACGCTGCCGTCCGCATCAATGGTCTTTGTGGTGCCCTCGGCGCTTTGGTGCAGATACTCCTGCAGCTGGGCCGCAAGGGTGCTGTCGGTCAAATCACCCAGCGCAATGCCGCAGCCGTAGAAATCGCCGCAGTATTCGTAGCTCAGGTTGCCGTTTTGGCGCTTTACCTCGGCCACACGGTACAAAGTGAGCTTGCCGCCGCTCAGCGCCTTATCGTTGGCGCTGTCGTACAGCGTAACGCAGATGGTGCCGGTAGTGGGATTGCCGCTGCTGTCCACCAGCTTGATGTTTGCGCTGGTGGCAAGGGCAGGCAGCGCACTTGTTACCAGAAGGCACAGCACCAAAAGCAGGGCCGCAGCGTGCTTTTTGAAATCAGTGCGTTTCATGTTTTTCACCTCTTGTAGATTTGCGTTTGCGGTTGGAGAACAGCAGCCAGAGCAGCAGCACCAGCAGCAGGGGCAGTGCCATGATGGGAGCTGTGATGATCGGTTCGATCTTGATGGCATCGGCTGTTACACGGATGTGCTTGAGCTTGTCCGGCGTTTCGATGCGCCGTCCGCGCACCAGAAGGCGGTGGGAGTTGATGCCGTAGGGGGTGCAGGTCATCAGGGTGACGTAATCCTTGCCGTCCACCACCTTCAGGTTGTCGGTCTCGGTGGGCAGTACAATAGAGATCTGGTCCACCTCATAGGTCAGCACCCGGTCCAGCACCGTGATGGTGAAGGTGTCGCCCACTTCCAGCTGGTCCAGATTGGTGAACAGCTTGGCGCTGGGCAGGCCCCGGTGGGCCGAAATGACCGCGTGGGTGCTGCCGCCGCCCACCGGCAGGCTGGTGCCCTCCAAGTGGCCTGCGGCGATCTGCAGCACACCATCGCTGGTGCCGTGGTAGATGGGCAGCTCCACACCGATCTTTTCAATGGTGATGTAGCCCATAATGCCGGTGCCGGTCACATCCAGCGTGCTTTCGTAGGTGGGAAAGCGCTGCGGGAAATACAAAGCGTCCGGATCGGCGGCGATCTGCGCATTGAACGCATCTGCCGCCTCGAAATAGGCGCTGTAGTCGGCATCGGTCAGATTGTCCACGTCCTCGGCATAGGTGGCCACAGCACGGGACTGATGCAGCTGGTTGACATAATCGCTGAGGGTGGGGTATAACATCACGGATAGACCCACGAAAAAGACGAGGATCAGGATGATGGTGCTTTTGTTCTTTTTCATGGGCTACTCCCTAATGTTATAAGGATAGGAGCGGGGGCCTTGCGGCCCCTTTGCTCCGGGTTCTTGGGGGAAATGGAGCTTACTTGTTCTCCATGCGCTTCTTGGTGACCAGCAGAACGATGGCCGCAACCATCAGGCCGCCGCCGACCACATAGAACAGGGTAGTGCCGATGCCGCCGGTGGAGGGCAGGGTAATGCCGCCGGCTTTTATGTTGACGATATCATTCGTCAGGTTGGAGCCTTCAAGATTAACCTGATCATTTCTGGAGTGGTCTGCTTTGATGGTCACTGGGATTACTTTGCAGGCACTGTAACCGTCAGGAGTTTTGGTCTCCTTCAGGTAGTAGGTGCCAGCGTCCAGACCCTTAACATTGAACTGACCATCTTGGCCAGAGATCATCTCAACGCCTTTACCCTCAGTGCTAAAGTCGCGAGAGTAAGTGTCGTCATCATTCATTTTGAGCTTGATCTCATCTTCATCATGGCAAGCTTCATCGCTGTACAGACGGAAGCCGGCGCCCGCCAACACATTATTCGGGTTATCATCATCGTGATACTTGGTGTTGTTCAGCTGGTAGGTGTACACATAGACTGGAGTGCTTTCGGGAGTTTTACCAATGGATGACTCGTCTTTGGGATTGTTGGAATAGGTAAGATAAACTTTATTTATGTTACTAGTAGAACCACCTGCAATATTGACATAGGCTTTGTCGTTCAGGTGTGCAGTGTAGGTGACCGTAATAGTAGCGCCGTCATTCAAATTAGCAACGCAGTTCTTGACATCATGAATTTTTACCACAAAAGAGTTTTGACTTTTAAGATTGGAAATATCAATGTCATACTTCGAAGAATCGTTGGTGATATCATAGGTGTGGCCATCGGAATTAATGACTACACTATCGAGTCCGTCATAAGTAATGCCCTCGGACAAGGTATCATTGAAGCAAACAGTGTACTTATCATAGTAATCGTAAGCACGGCCTTCGTCTCTGCCTGCGGGCAACTTAGCGATCAGCTGGAACTGGAACTTTTCGTTGATTGCATGGTCAGCGGAACTGCCCCAACCACCAGCAGAGCTAATGTCGTTGTTGTCGTTGTCATAAACTTTCTTCTCAACAGTGGGTTTTACAACCTTATGATTAATTATAACGTTATATTCTCCTTGGTGGGTATCATTCACCAGGAGGAAGGAATTGTAGGCATGATAGTGATCGCCATCGTTAAAGTTGATAGTATCAACGATCAGATAATAACCTGGCTCTGGAATTTTGATGGCACCGCCGCCACCTACAATGGTGGATTGCGGGTCTCCATTCGAGTAGAGATAGTGGCATACAAAGCGCGCAAAAGCGATGCTGTCATCATCGGAATCATTCCATTGGCTGATAACCGCAAGAACTTTCTGAACAGTGGCAGCGTCGGTAGCGTCGGTAGCGTCGATAGAATGAAACTGAGCGCCAATGATAGGAGCATCCTTCAGTTTTTCCAGAAAATCATCAGGATGAGTGATGTGGCTGCCCCACGTAACGTCGGAAAGCGTCGGATTGTCCTTACTACTAATAACACCCTTGAAGATCTGGAAAGCGATGTAATCGTGGTTTTTGTTGAGGTCCTCCTCAGTCTCCCAAGATTCGAATGCAAACGCCGGGATCGCCATGGCGCACACCATGGCAACTGCCAGCAGTGCGGCCAGCAGCTTTTTGATTGCTTTCTTCATCATGATTTGCGAAAGTCTCCTTTCAAGTTTTTCTGATTCCTATTTTCAGGGTCTGCTTCCGGCGCAGAATCAATTTTGCCGCCGTGTCAGGAAGGATGCAGGCTTTTTAACGTGCCCTCCTTTCGCGTCTGCGCTTTCTGCAAACCCCGCACACCAGAGCGGCAAGCATCAGTGCGCCGCCACCTGCTGTATACAAAGTGGTACCGGCCCCGCCGGTAGAGGGAAGTTCGTAGTCGGACGGATCGGCCTGACTGGTGATCACAAGGCTGTCGGTTTTTACCGACTTTTCGGCATCATCGCTGATGGTCGTGTCCAGAATCTTGATGTTATTGATTACTCCGTCAACAGCCGTTTCGCCAACGTCCTTCAGCTTGACGGTGTAGCAGATAGAATAGGTGCCTGCGGCAATGGGGGAACCGGCAGAACCCAAGGTGATCTTGCGCTCACCATTAACATTTTCCCAAGTGATTCCGGGCGCTGTATCGCCTTCTTCCATGCGGAGCTGGAGCGAGTTTTCGACATATTCGGCGGTTACGCCGGTGGGCAGGGTCATGCTGTCCGCAAGCGTCAGCGGGCCGGCCTGTTCGTTCTGGACCACAAGCGTAACAGTGTAATCCAGGTAGGCGTCGCTGCCATCGTAGCGCGGGTCCTTCACGCTCTGGTTAAGGTCATAGTTCTTATCGTCTTTTTGATCCTCATCGGGGGTTTCATCCGGGTTGATGGTGATATCAAGGGCGTAATCTTTGTTGACCTCGATCTGATTAAAGCCGCTGCTGGTGACCTCGCTCTGGTTCCACTGGAAATTGAAGGAAACGTTGCTGGTGACCTTGGCATCGGAAGTATCCGCGCCTGCGGCTTCCGCTTCTTTCTGCTTGATATAGTCTTGGTCGTACCGCAGCACGGCGTACCAGCAGCCGTCATTCCCCTTGAGCAGCCGGTAGCTGCCGCAGGTGACATAATTGCCGGTATCTTCCAGTTTGCCGGAGATAAGCTCGTCCTCCAGCACATCAAAGCTCTTGGGCAGCTTAACATGGACACAGTAGTCGTTTTCCTGGATCTCTTTGGCCGGGATATCTGTGACGGTCAGGCTGCTGTGCAGAAGCTCCGAAATGGTGGTGACGTTGGTATCCTCGTATTCAGTGCCATTCTTGCGCTGCACCTCCAGAGCAGTGAGGTAATCCAGTGCATCCAGACCTTTGATGGTGGTAATGGCATCTGCGTCATCTTCAACTTTGTAATCCAGCGTAGACACGCCGTAATCGGCCTGTTGCGCATTTGCCACAGACACCAGCGTTGTTACCTGCGAAGCATTCAGCGTGACTTTAGCCACCTTGCCGTCCACATCGCCGGAGATCACGGTCAGGGTGCCGAAATCTTCGTCCACATCGCTCACGATGCCAACGGTGCTGGCATCCACGGTGTATTCCTCAATGTGGGGCGCGGTGTCGGTGGTGGCCGCAGCATCCATGGAGAGCAGGGCAATGTCGGCATCGGCGGAATCATCCTGCACCTGCAACGGCTGGCTTTCCGCGGCCACAGCCTTGGTCACGGTGCCATTGTAAATGACGATATCACCGGGCATTGCGGCATCAGACGGCAGATCACCGTCAAAATCCATGGCATAGCCGCTGCCGGTCTCTTCGTTGTACAGCGCGCTGCGCAGCTGGCTGTGCAAAGACAGCACACTGGAAACCTGCGGGATAGCGCTCTGGGGGATATTGGCATATTTCAGGCAGTAGGAAAGGAACATCACGTCCCATGGGCCGTAGTCGTTGCCGTAGTCGTTGCCGTAGCGGGTGTAGTGGCGCACGGTCTCGCCATCGGCATCGTCCAGCTGGAAGTTGCGCTCGCTCTGCTCATAGCCCAGCTGGCTCTCGGCTACGGCCAGCAGGTCGTCGGCCCAGTTGCCGCTCAGCGTGGTGCCGGTCTGTGCCAGCCATTCGTCCTCGTCCTGCGTGCCGTCCAGCGGGTCGGACAGGCAGTTCACCGTGTGGTGATGCTCCGGCAGGGGGCAGGTAAGCACTTCCTCGTAGCAGGCGTCAGTGTGGTGGTGGTAGATGGGCTCCACGGTGTCCACCGTCGGCTCCAGTGCCACAGGCTCGGCCACAGCCATAGCCGCCAGCTCGGCGCTCTGGGTGGGCTCCACCACCTGCTCCACAAGCTCGCCCTCTTCCAGTCCACAGGTCAGCTCGTACTCGGTGGTATAGCAGCTTTCGTCGTGGGTATGCTCAAATTTGTCGCAGATCAGGCTGCCATCCTCAGGGTCGAAGCAGTCGTCACCGTGGACGTGCTCTTCCTCCATGCAGGTCAGAGTCTGCACCTCGGTGTAGCAGTCCTCGGTGTGCTCGTGGGGCACAAACTCGATCTGCGGCTCCAGCGACAGCGGCATGGGCTCAGCCTCAACGGTGGGCTGGCTGGTCGCAGCAGCGGCGGCCACCTCGTCCGCATTTTCAAGCTCGCCTTCCTCGTAACCGCAGGTGAGCACCTTGGTGTAGCAATCCGCGGTGTGGGTGTGCTCCTCCTCGCCGCACTGGTACTGCGCGGTCATCGAGATGCCCACGCCATGCAGCTGCCAGTTGACGAACAGGGTGGTGATCATGGCAAGCGCCAGCACAAATGCGGTGTAGCGCCGCAGGGTGTGCCGGTTCTCACGGAACCGCTCCATGTACGTTTTAAGAATGTCGTTCATAACGAAATACCTCCTCCCGGGGTCAATGGATCAACGAGAAACTGGACAAGGGCCATATCCGCAGGAAAACCCTGCCCACGATCTGGCTTTTTTCAACGCAACCTATCACGCTGCTGCGGCTGTCGATGGAGGTGGCACGGTGGTCGCCCAGCACGAAGTAACGGTTTTCCGGCACCTGATAGGGGAACCGGATGTCGCATTCGCCCACGGTCAGCGCGTCCACATAGGGTTCGTCCAGCGCCACGCCGTTTACCGAGACTACGCCGTTCACGTCCATATCGATCACATCACCGGGCTGCCCGATGATGCGCTTGAGCAGCAGCTTGTTCTGCCAGTAAAACCCGCACAGCTCGCCGTTTTCAATGTGGTTGGATTTTACCAGCAGGATAATGTCTTTATCATTTAATGTAGGGTACATGCTGTCGCCGGAGACCTGAAGCACCGGCAGAAACAGCGTAGCCAGCAGCACGGCTGCTGCGGCCACCACCACCAGAATATAGATCGTACTGCGCAGCACCCGCTGGTAGCGGCTCTGGTACGCAAGACGCTCACGTTCTGCGGCCACTTCCTCGGTGGAAGGGATGGAAGCAAACCGGATATCGCGTTTTTTCATGTTTCCTCCGAAGGCAGGCCGTCTGTGCTGCGATACTGGTCCAGCAGCTCGTTGGCCTTGTGGTCAAATGCCTGCCAGCGCTGCTGCACCTCCTGCTCGGCGCGCTCTACCATGGCCTTGCAGTCGGCCTCGGTCTGGGTGCGTTTTTGCGCGGCGGCGGCGGTCATGGCGTCGCATTCCTGCTGCGCCTGCGCTTTCAGGCTGTCGGCGTCTGCCTGTGCCTGCTCCAGAATGCGCTTGGCCTCGCTGCGCGCCTGCGAAAGGGTATTGGCGGCGGTGGCGTTGGTGTCCGCAAGACTGGCCTGCACCGAGTGCAGATAGTCATCGGCGGCGGCCTGCGCGGCGGCGAACACGTTGTTCAGCTCCAGCGCGGCCTGCGCGATGGAACCGGCGCTTTCCAGCCGGAGCTGCCGGTCCTGCAGCTGCGCGGTAAGCGCGGCGTTCTGCGCCTTGAGCTGGTCCTCGCTCTGCTTCAGCGCATAGATGATCTCAATCAGTTCAGCGCGGTGCATCCGCCGCAGTTCACGATCTGCCATTTGCGTACAAACTCCCGAATGTAAAGATAACGAAATTTTTTTCGAAAATACCGAAAAAATTAAAGAAAATGCCTGAAAACTCACTTGTTGCCACGCAACTTGCGCAGCTGGAGAGACCTTTTATAAACTACCTTATTTTAGCACATTCCATGTAACAACAATATAACAAATCAGACACAAAATCAAGAGATAAAGCCAAAAAAATATCGCATTTTTTTGCTTTTTCTATAGAAAAAGCCCAAAAAACGGCCACTGACCCCCAAAAAACTTAAAAAGGTTGTTCACAATTCTGGAACGTGAAGTTCTGCGCAGTAATGCACTGAATTACAGCGTGTACGAAAAACGGGAGCCGCACTTTTCGAAAAAAGCGCGGCTCCCGGATCTGAACTTTGGGGTGATGCTTTTACTTGCCGAAGCTGCCCAGCAGGCTGTTCAGCGATACAAAGGACTGGTAGATGACGTTAACGTTGTTGATGATGGAGCTTGCACCGGAGAAGATGCGGGCAATGTAGTTGAACACCTTGCCGATGTCCAGGAAGGACTGATAAGCGTTGCTGGCGCCGCCGTCCAGATAGGTCATCTCCTCGGCTTCGATGGTGGAATAGCTGGCGGGCATTTTCATGGTAGAAGTAGTCATGGTAAGATCCCTTTCTTCAATGGTATCATTGTGTTTACAGCAGTGTTCAGAACATGGTGGAGACCAGCAGGGTGGTAAGCAGGGCACCGGCCACAAGGGCAGGGCCTACATACTTCTGCCACTGGGCGGCAGGCTGGGTGGTGGGCTGCGGCACGGTAGAAGTACCGGCCTTGGCAGTCCAGTGGGCGTAGATGGTGGCGTCGGAGGTGAACACGGTGGAGGTGGTCACCTTGCTGCCGCCCACCGGCTCGGTGTACCAGCCGTCAAAGGTGTAGCCCGTCATGGTAGGCTGCTCGGGCGTGCTCTCCAGTTTGCCGGACAGGTTCGTGTAGGTTACCACGGTGGAGCAGATGCCGCCTTGGGCATCCATACCAATGGCGT
>ENA-OVFU01000417-OVFU01000417.1-human-gut-metagenome-genome-assembly--contig:-NODE-417-length-32990-cov-18.012358_pt1 | contig 32990 bp, 30 predicted proteins | sample MGYA00237764_ERZ505407 | MGnify/ENA primary metagenome ERZ505407 (study PRJEB26158, sample SAMN06016366) | human gut metagenome | biome: human gut; feature: ankylosing spondylitis patient; material...
GGCATGATTCGGTGAAACTCCGAAGCCGACAGTACAGTCTGGATGAAAGAAGATATCAAGTGCAGAACCCGTACGGTCCTGCGCTTGTGGAGGCTGCTCTGGGATGCGTTTGCATTCTGGAGCTTTCTTTTTTGCACAAGGATCCCTTGTGTTTTTCGGCTTGCCCTGAACGTTTTTGTTCAGGGCTTTTTCTTTTGGAGGCAACACGATGAACGACAAAGACTATATGCGTCTGGCTTTGCAGCTTGCAAAAAAGGGCTGCGGGTGGACATCGCCCAACCCGATGGTGGGTGCCGTGGTCGTAAAAGAGGGCAGGATCATCGGACAGGGCTGGCACCAGAAATACGGTCAGGCTCATGCGGAGCGCAATGCGCTGGCATCCTGCACCGAAGATCCGCAGGGAGCGACCATGTATGTGACATTGGAGCCGTGCTGCCATTACGGAAAGCAGCCGCCCTGCGTGGATGCGATTCTGGACGCGGGCATTCACCGGGTGGTCGTGGGTTCCGCTGACCCGAATCCGCTGGTAGCCGGAAAAGGAATTGTAATCCTGCGCGCACACGGCATAGATGTGACCGAAAATGTTCTGCAAGAGGAATGCGATGCACTGAACAAGGTGTTCTTCCACTATATCACCACAAAACGCCCCTTCGTTTCCATGAAATACGCCATGACGATGGACGGAAAAATCGCCACATACACAGGCGCTTCCAAATGGATCACCGGGGAAATTGCCCGGACTCATGTTCAACGGCAGCGACACCGATTCCGCGGCATTATGGTGGGAGTCGGAACCATTCTGGCAGATGACCCGCTGCTGACCTGCCGGATAGAGGGTGGCCGTGATCCCGTCCGGATCATCTGTGATACACATTTGCGGACACCGCTGCAATCACAGGTAGTCACGACTGCCAAACAGGTCCCCACCATTCTTGCGACCTGCTGCGGCGACCCAGAGAAGCAGGCGGCATATCAACAGACCGGGTGCCGAGTCCTTTGTCTGGAAGAGCAATGCGGTCATGTGAATCTTCTGCAACTGATGGAACAGCTGGGGCAGGAGCAGATCGACAGCATTCTGCTGGAAGGCGGCGGAACCTTGAACTGGTCTGCACTGGAAAGCGGCATCGTGCAGCAGGTACAGGCTTACATCGCCCCGAAGCTGTTCGGAGGAAGGGATGCCAAAGCACCCATTGAGGGTGCAGGTGTCTCGCTTCCGGATGCTGCATTCCGCCTGAAGAACAGCCGATTGGAACAGCTTGGCGAAGATTTCCTGATCGAAAGTGAGGTGGAGTACCCGTGTTTACCGGAATCGTGGAAGAAGTCGGAACAATAAAATCCATCAATCGGGGACGGCATTCCGCTGTACTGACTGTTCGTGCAAAAACGGTTCTGGAAGAAACCAGGATCGGCGACAGCATCGCCGTCAACGGCATCTGCCTGACCGTCAGGCAGCTCTTCCCGGATAGCTTTGCTGCGGATGTCATGCACGAGACCTTGAACCGCTCTGCGCTTGCGCAGCTCACCGTTGGAAGTGCTGTCAATCTGGAACGTGCCATGCCAGCCAACGGACGTTTTGGCGGACACATCGTAGCAGGCCATGTGGATGGCGTCGGACGCATTGCTAATATCCGAAAAGACGATACGGCTATCTGGTACACCATTCATGCAGATTCTGCGATCCTTCGCTATGTCGTTGAAAAAGGCTCTATCACAATAGACGGTATCAGCCTGACCGTGGCTGCGGTGGAACCTACGGGCTTTTCCGTGTCCACGATACCGCACACCGTCTGTCAGACGAACCTGAACCAGCGGCACAAAGGGGATTTTGTCAATCTGGAAACCGATGTTATCGGAAAATATATCGAGAAGCTGCTTCCATCAGAAGCACCGAAACAAAACACGCTCACAAAAGAAATACTGCTGCGCTGCGGCTTTTAAGGAGAGTTTAGGATGAACTTCAATACCATTCCCGAAGCTTTGCAAGACCTGAAACAAGGAAAAATCATTCTGGTAACGGATGACCCCGACCGTGAAAACGAGGGGGACTTCATCTGTGCTGCCGAATTTGCCACCACTGAAAACATCAACTTTATGGCGACCCACGGCAAAGGTCTGATCTGTATGCCGATGTCCGAGGCTTTCGTCCAGAAGCTGCAATTTCCGCAGATGGTGCAGCATAACACCGACAACCATGAAACGGCATTTACGGTGTCCATCGACCACGTTTCTACTTCTACGGGCATTTCTGCCGCAGAGCGTTCCATTACGGCGATGGCTTGTGTGGACGACCACGCAAAAGCAGAAGATTTCCGCAGACCGGGCCATATGTTCCCCCTTCTGGCAAAAAAGAACGGTGTGTTGGAGCGCAACGGTCACACGGAAGCAACCGTTGACCTGTGCCGTCTGGCAGGGCTGAAAGAATGCGGCCTGTGCTGCGAGATCATGCGGGAGGATGGAACGATGATGCGCACCGCTGAACTGGCAAAGCTTGCAGAGCGCTTCCAGATCAAATTCATCACCATCCGTGATTTACAGGAGTACCGCAAGTGTCACGATAAACTGGTCGATCGGGTGACGGCGGTGAACCTGCCCACCAAGTATGGCACCTTCAGAGCTTATGGTTTTGTGAGCCGCCTGAACGGAGAGCATCACATTGCACTGGTAAAGGGCGACATTGGCGATGGAAAGGATGTTCTGTGCCGCGTCCACTCGGAATGCCTGACAGGCGATACGTTCGGCTCCTTGCGCTGCGATTGCGGCCAGCAGCTGGCCGCCGCCATGACACAGATCGAAAAAGAAGGCCGGGGCATCCTGCTTTATATGCGGCAGGAAGGCCGGGGCATCGGTCTGATCAACAAGCTGCGTGCCTATGAACTTCAGGAGCAGGGCATGGATACGCTGGAAGCCAATCTCGCTCTGGGGTTCCATGGAGATGAACGGGAGTATTATCTCGGCGCACAGATCCTCCGGGAACTTAGCGTAAAAAGCCTGCGCCTGCTTACCAATAACCCGGACAAAGTATATCAGCTCTCCGAGTTTGGGCTGGAGATCTCCGAGCGCGTACCCATTCAGATGACGGCGACCCCGTATGACCTGTTTTACCTGAAAACGAAGCAGGCACGGATGGGACATCTTCTGGAATATTAACAACGAAAGAGGTATTTAAAAATGAAAACATTTGAAGGCAAGTTGGTTTCTCAGAACATCAAGGTCGGTATCGTAGCTGCCCGATTCAATGAATTTATTACGTCCAAACTTCTGAGCGGAGCAATGGACGGCCTGCTCCGGCACGATGTGCAGGACGCTGATGTTCATGTTGCATGGGTTCCGGGTGCTTTTGAGATCCCACTGGTTGCCTCTAAAATGGCAAAAAGCGGAAAGTATGATGCTGTGATCTGCCTTGGTGCAGTGATTCGCGGTTCTACCAGCCATTACGACTATGTGTGCAATGAGGTTTCCAAAGGCATTGCCACGGTCTCGCTGGAAAGCGGGGTTCCCGTCCTCTTTGGTGTTCTGACCACCGAGAACATCGAACAGGCCATCGAACGGGCAGGTACCAAAGCAGGCAATAAAGGCTATGACTGTGCAGTCAGTGCCATCGAGATGGTAAACCTGCTCCGGGAAATGGATACCGCCGCAGAGTAAAATTCACACAGGAGTTTGTCATGATCGTTATAAAGACCCGACAGCCTAACCCGGAATTGGAGCAGAAGATCCGGATGCTTCTGGAACGAGAGCACATCGAGGCAGAGCAAATATCCATTGATTCATGGGAGAAGTTGGTTCTTCCGGGGCTTACACTGGATGGAATGACCCACGAAGTGTCGTGCAACGGCAGAAAAATCTCCCTTACACGACTGGAGTTTGATCTGCTGCTGATACTTGCCTCTCACGAAAGACAAATCTTTTCAAAAGAAGAGCTTTTCCGTGCTGTGTGGGGACAAAACTGTGATGACACCTTAAAGGTCGTGGCAAATACCGTTTCCAATCTGCGAAAGAAGCTGGCCGGCTGCGGCAGCTTTATCCGCACTACCCACGGCGGCTATACTTTTGTAAGCCAAAAGGAGAACGACCCGGCATGACCAGGATCTTATTTATTTGTCTCGGAAATATCTGCCGAAGCCCGATGGCCGAATATATCATGAAAGACCTTGTGTCCAAGGCAGGGCTTTCCGAGCGATTTGAAATCGCATCAGCCGCCACCAGTGCATGGGAGATCGGAAATCCGGTCTATCCACCTGCGCAGCAGAAGCTGGCAGAACATGGCATCGACTGCAACGGCAAGACCGCCCGGCAGATGACCCGGCTGGATTATGCACGGTATGATCATCTGATTGGCATGGATGAAAGTAATCTGTGCGACATCCTGCGGATTGTCGGCGGAGACCCACAGCATAAAGTCTCTCTGCTGATGGCGCATACAGGGCATCCCCGTGAGGTAGCAGACCCATGGTTCACGGGAGATTTTGAAGCCACATGGCGGGATGTGCTGGAAGGGTGTACGGCATTGCTTGAGGAACTGCGATCATAACAGATTATCATAAAAACGGACGGATGTCTGCCAGTTGACAGACATCCGTCTATTTTTTTATTTCAAATCATCTTAAAATACTTCAGTGCCTCCCGGATGGCTTTTTCCTTCTCCGGCGGGCACTTGAGCTGCTTGGGGTTCTCAGCCTTAGGCTTGTTGTAGTTCTGCCGCTCCTTGATGCCGCACTTGCGCTTGACCTGTGCAATATAGAGGTTGCTCACGTTCAGACCGGTGTGCTCCTTGACGTACTCCCGGATCTCTTCATAGGTAGCCTTGTTCTCCGCAGCAGTCATGTCCAACTCATCCATCTTCAGGTCTACCGTGATCTTCTGGTAGACATCTAGTTTGGACAATGCGCATACCGTTTCGATATGCTCACTGTGGGGGAACATATCCACCGGCGTGCTGCTCTCCACTTTGTATCCCTTCCGGGTCAGCAGCTCCAGATCCCGGGCCAGCGTGACCGGGTTGCAGCTCACGTACACCACACGTTTCGGGGCCATGCGGGCCACGCTTTCGATAAACTGCGGCGTAGAGCCCTCCCGCGGCGGGTCCATAAAGATCACGTCTGCGCGTTCACCAGCCGCAGCGGCTTCGCCGATCCACCGGGTGGCATCTGCGGCAAAGAAGCGGGCGTTCTTCACGCCATTGTGCTTTGCATTGCCTATGGCATCGTGCACCGCTTCGCGGTTCACCTCCACGCCCACTACCTGCTTTGCATGGTCGGCGGCGGTCAGGCCGATGGTTCCGATGCCGCAGTAGGCATCCAGCACCACTTCTTTGCCGGTGAGATGCGCCGCGTCCACTGCAAGGCCGTACAGCACTTCGGTTTGGGTATGATTGATCTGATAAAAGCTGCGTGGGCTGAGCGCATAGGTCTTGCCGCAGAGGGTATCCAGAATGAAGCCCTTGCCGTACAGCACCTTTTCCATATCGCCCAGCACCACGCTGGTTTTGCGGTCGTTCACGTTCTGGACGATGGTGGTGATGGCCACGCCCTGCTTTCCGGCTTCGGTCAGCAGGGCTTTGACAAAGTTCTTGGCACCCGGCAGCACCGGCTGAGCTGTCACCAGCACCACCATCACCTGCCCGGTCATAACGCCGCGCCGCAGCAGGCAGTGACGCAGAAGGCCGGTGCCCTTATCCTCATTAAAAGGCTGGTAATGGCAGGCGCCCGCCGCTGCGCGCACAGCCAGCATGGTCTTGTCCAGCACTTCGTCCTGCAAAAGGCAGCTTTCCACCGGCAGCACCTTGTGGCTGTTTGCCGCGTAGATGCCGGAGGTAAGTTTTCCACCCCAGCCGGTGGTAAAGGTGGAGATCACCTTGTTCCGATAGTGGTACGGCGTTTCCATGCCCCGGATGTGCTCCACCGGGCCGAATCTGCCCAGCAGCTTTTTCACGGTCTCTTCTTTCTGTTTCAGCTGTGCGGCGTAGTCCATGCCCAGCATCGGGCAGCCGCCGCAGTTTTTGGCACGCAGTTTGCAATCCATCTTCTGCTCTCCTTTTTACCCATAAGGGTCATACAGATCATATTCTTCCGCTTCCAGATGCTTTTCCTCCAGCACCTTCATGGCCTGTTCCAGCTCGCTCTGGCCGCAGCCGCTCTCGCTGACCAGCGCGCACACCGCCGCCGCAAGGTCGCCGCCAAAGAGGGTGTCCAGCCGTTCGCGCATACTCCACACGTTGTAGGCGCGCTGGGTGATGGCCGGAGTGTAGGTGTTGCGGTTGCCATCCTTGCCGCTTTTCACCCAGCCTTTCTCCTCCAGCCGGTAAAGAAAGTTGAGCACGGTCGCCGGTGCCCAGCCCTTTGCGCGCAGCTTTGCGTCGATATCCCGCCGGGTGACGGGCGCACGGCAGGCCCACACGGCAAGCATGACCTGCTCCTCTGCCGCCGAAAGCGGCTTTACACTGTCCGGGATGCCATACATCCTGCTGTTCTCCCTCCTTTTGGCATCTTTTTCTCTTTTACGTTTGTCTTTGTTTTATTATTATACCAATTTCTGTGCCAAAGCGCAAGAGCCGGAAACGCCGATGAAATCAGGCTTTTCCGGCTCTATTTTACGTTTGTCTTTGTTTTTGTTTTTCTATCAAGGACATTTGTGTGCTTTGTGCCCGCGCAGGGGCTTTTGCGCCGTATCTTTGTGCAAAGATGCTCTTGTTTTCATCCCTGCAAAACCGGTATACTACGGCTACAGCAATCAACAGAACGCACCGCAGAAAACCGCGGTGCTGTGCGATACAGGAAAGGGAGAGTTCATTATGGCACGAGTTTACAACTTCAGCGCAGGCCCCAGCATGCTGCCCGAGAAGGTGCTCAAGCAGGCACAGGCAGAGCTGCTCGAGTATGGCGACAGCGGTCAGAGCGTGATGGAGATGAGCCACCGCAGCAAGTGGTTCGATGCCATCATCAAGGACACCGAGGCCACCCTGCGCCGCGTGATGAACATCCCCGACAACTACAAGGTCGGTTTCTTTCAGGGCGGTGCGACCCAGCAGTTTGCCATGGTGCCGCTGAACTTTATGACCACCGGCAAGGCGGACTACATCGTCACCGGCAACTTCTCCAACCTGGCCGCCAAGGAAGCCGCCAAGTTCGGCGAGGCCAACATCGTGGCCTCCAGCAAGGACAAGAACTTCACCTACATCCCGGATGTGAACGCCATCCCTTACAATAAGGATGCCAGCTACATCCACATCTGCCAGAACAACACCATCTTCGGCACTCAGTTTGTCGAGGTGCCGCAGGTGGAGGGTGTGCCTCTGGTAGCCGACATGAGCTCCATGATCCTCTCCAAGCCCGTGGATGTGACCAAGTACGGCTGCATCTACTTCGGCGTGCAGAAGAATGTAGCTCCCGCCGGCATGGCAATTGCCATCGTCCGCGACGACCTGCTGGGCCATGCCGCCGACAACGTGCCCACCATGATGAACTACACCACTCTGCTGAACAAGGACAGCATGTACAACACGCCCCCCTGCTGGTGCATTTATATGACCGGTCTGGTGCTCAAGTATCTGGAAAACGACATCGGCGGTCTTGCCAACATGCAGAAGATCAACGAAGCCAAGGCCAAAGTGCTGTACGACTATCTGGACGGTCAGGGCTTCTTCACGAATCCTGTGGAGCACCGCTACCGCAGCACCATGAATGTCACCTTCACCAGCCCCAATGCAGATCTGGACAAGAAATTCTGCGCCGAAGCTGCAGAAGCAGGCTTCGTGAACCTGAAGGGCCACCGTCTGGTAGGTGGTATGCGCGCTTCCATTTACAACGCAATGCCCGCCGAGGGCGTGGACAAGCTGGTGGACTTCATGGAGAAGTTCCGCAAGGAGAACGCATAAAACCCTCTCAGCCTCACTTCGTTCGGCAGCTCCCCCGAGGGGGGAGCTTTTTATCAGAGGGACAACTTGATCGAACCCGCTTTCTAAGCTCGCCCTTCGGGAGAGCTGGCACGGCGCAAGCCGTGACTGAGAGGGTTCCTGTATAATAGAAGGGAAATCTGGACTATGTACACCATCAAAACTTTGAACGCCATCAGCCCGGTGGGTCTGGCAAAGCTGAACAACAAGCAGTTTGACGTGGCTGTGGACACCGATGCCCCGGACGGCATCCTCGTTCGCAGCGCCGACATGCTGAATACCGCCTTCAACGACAATCTTCTGGCCATCGCCCGCGCCGGTGCCGGCGTGAACAACATCCCGCTGGACCGCTGCAGTGAGCAGGGCATCGTGGTGTTCAACACCCCCGGTGCCAACGCCAACGCTGTAGCCGAGCTGGTGATCGGCATGCTGATCGCCGGAAGCCGCAATGTGGCTGTTGCTGCCCAGTGGTGTCAGGGCCTTGTCGGCGACCCCGCCATGGCAAAGACCGTGGAAAAGGGCAAGAAGCAGTTCGTGGGCAACGAGATCAAGGGCAAGACGCTGGGTGTCATCGGTCTGGGTGCCATCGGCTCCCGCGTGGCCAACTGCGCCATTGAGCTGGGCATGGAGGTCTACGGCTACGACCCCTACATCTCCATTGATGCCGCATGGAACCTGAGCAGTCAGGTACGCCACTGCGTGAACCTGAACGACATGCTGCCCCTGTGCGACTACATCACCATCCATGTGCCCTACCTGCCCACCACCAAGGACACCATCAACGTCCAGACCCTTGCCCTGTGCAAGGACGGCGTGAAGATCCTGAACTATGCCCGCGGCGAACTGGTCAACACCGAAGCCCTGCTGGAAGCCATGGAGACCGGCAAGGTGTCCGGCTATATGACCGACTTCCCGTCTGAGGCCATTCTGGGCAAGCCCGGCATCGTGTGCACCCCGCATCTGGGCGCTTCCACCCCGGAAGCCGAGGACAACTGCGCCGTGATGGCTGCAAAGGAGCTGAGCGACTACCTGAAGAACGGCAACATCATCCACTCGGTGAACATGCCGGAGGTCAACCAGCCCAGAGCCGGCGGCAAGCGCATCTGCATCATCCACAAAAACGAGCCCGGCATGATCAGCCAGATCACCGCCCTGACCACCGAAGCCGGCCTGAACATCGAGAATATGGTGAACAAGAGCAAAAAGAACATGGCCTACACCATGCTGGATGCTACCGGTGCTGTGGACAAGAAGCTGGCCGAAAAGCTGGCCGCCATCCCCGCCGTGATCCGGGTGCGCATCCTGTAAAGCAAAACGGTTTAAAATGCCCGCCGCGTCGCTCTTGGCATCTTCAGCGGAAAACGATTTTTATTTTAGCAACCCGGAAAAGTCTGCGGATTTTTCCGGGTTGCTTTTTCACAGAGAAGGGCCGTGGCGGCAACCTGCATTTCCAAACCAGGATTTTTTACAAACTGGAAATTCTTTCTCGTCCCATCTGCCGGTTAGTTTCCATTTACAAACTGTAGTTTGTCTTAAAAAACGCGTTAGAGATAGCTTTTTCTAACTACACATCGTAAAAAGTTTACATGTATTAACATTCAAGAAAAAGCTTGAAAATGGTAAATTCTGTGCTACAATAGGCTCGACAGAAGGGAAATGTCCACCCTGTTCTCCGGCTTTTGGGCCGGTATATTCATCTTACAGGTCCTGCGGTACAGGGCCTCTGACAGGAAATAGAAAAGGTAGGGAAGTTACTATGGATATCAAGAAGATCGCACTGTTCGCCGCCGGCACTCTGTTCGGTTCTGCCGGTTTCAAGCTGCTGTCCAGCAAGGACGCCAAGAAGGTCTACACCCAGACCACTGCTGCCGTGCTGCGCATGAAGGACTCCACCATGGAGACCGTCAGTAAGGTCCAGGAGCAGGCCGGTGACATTCTGGCCGATGCAAAGGCCATCAACGAGGCTCGTGCTGTTGAAGCCGAGGCTGCTGTGATCGAGGATGCCGCCGAGGAGACCACCGAAGAGACCGCTGAGTAATTTTCGGTTCGTAAAGCACTGAAAGCCCCAACGTGGCTTTCGAGCCGCCTTCGGGCGGCTCTTTTTTGTGAGAGTGGGGCCGCAGGCGTGCAGGGTATAGCAGCCTGACGCTGCGGCAAAAAGATAGAGAAGGATATTTGATATATGAAATGTACCATTCTGCATGAAGGCAAGGGCCGGATGCGCGTGCATGTGGAAAACGTCCGCATGACTTTGCACCGTGCCGATGTGCTGGAAGCATATCTGAACCACAAAGATGCCATCGTCCATGCCGCCGTTTACGAGCGCACGGGCGATGTGGTCATTACCTATACCGGCAAGCGCACCGCCGCCATTGCCATTCTGGCAGGCTACAAGTTCGATGTGGCCGAGTATGACGCTCTGGTCACCTCCGCCGACAGCCGCAGGCTGAACCGGGAATATCAGGATAAAATGTTCGATCTGGTGGCAGGCCGCTGCCTGCGCAAGCTGTTCCTGCCCGCACCCCTTGACGCTGCCTACACCGCCTTCCGCTCCATCCGCTTTCTCTGGAAGGGTGTGCGCTGCGTGCTGAGCCGCAGGCTGGAAGTGGAGGTGCTGGACGCTTTGTCCATCGGCGTCTCGCTGCTGCGCGGCGACTTTGGCACCGCCGGTTCTGTCATGTTCCTGCTGAATCTGGGCTCTCTGCTGGAAGAGTGGACCCGCAAGAAGAGTCTGGACGATCTGGCCCGCAGCATGGCCCTGAACGTGGACAAGGTGTGGGTGCGCAGCCAAGGCACCGAAGTGCTGGTGCCTCTGACCAAAGTACGCTCCGGCGATGAGGTGGTCGTGCGCAGCGGCAACATGATCCCGCTGGACGGCACCGTGCTGGAAGGCGAAGCCATGGTGAATCAGGCTGCCCTGACCGGCGAAGCTATGCCGGTGCGCAAGGCAGAGGGGTCCACCCTCTATGCCGGCACCGTTGTGGAGGAGGGCGAGTGCGTCTTTATCGCCAAGGCCGAGGGCGGTTCCAACCGCTACGACAAGATCGTGGCCATGATCGAGGAATCCGAAAAGCTCAAGTCCAGCACCGAGAACCGTGCGCTGGTGCTGGCCGACAAGCTGGTGCCATGGTGTCTGGGCGCAACGGTGGTCACCTATCTGCTCACCCGCAACGCCACCCGCGCCATCTCCTGCCTGATGGTGGACTTCTCCTGCGCGCTCAAGCTCTCCATGCCGCTGGCCGTCCTCTCCGCCATGCGCGAGTGCGGCAGCTATCACATCACCGTCAAGGGCGGCAAGTATCTGGAAGCGCTGTCTCAGGCCGACACTATCGTGTTCGACAAGACCGGCACCCTCACCCGTGCCACCCCGCAGGTAGTGGAGGTCGTGCCCTTCTCCGGCTGCAACGAGCGCGAAGTTCTGCAGCTGGCCGCATGTCTGGAAGAGCACTTCCCCCATTCCATGGCCAACGCCGTGGTGCGTGCCGCCAAAGAGCGCGGCATTTCCCATGAGGAGATGCACTCCGAGGTGGAGTACATCGTGGCCCACGGCATTGCAAGCCGCGTAGGTGGCGAACGGGTGGTCATCGGCAGCTACCACTTCGTCTTTGAGGATGAAAAGTGCACCATCCCCACAGCCGAGCAGCAGAAGTTCGATGCCCTCAAGCCCGCGTATTCGCACCTGTACATGGCAGCCAGCGGGCAGCTGGTGGGCGTCATCTGCATCTCCGACCCGCTGCGCCCGGAAGCCGCCGCTGTGCTGAACGGCCTGCGTGCGCTGGGCATCCGGAACACCGTCATGATGACCGGCGACAGCGAGCGCACCGCTGCCGCCATTGCAAAGCAGGTGGGCGTGGACCGCTTCTTTGCCGAGGTGCTGCCCGAGGACAAGGCAAACTTCGTCCAGCAGGCCAAGGCCGAGGGCCACACCGTGGTGATGATCGGTGACGGCATCAACGACTCCCCCGCCCTGTCCGCTGCCGACATTGGCATTGCCATCAACTCCGGCGCTGCCATCGCCCGCGAGATCGCAGACGTGACCATCAAAGCCGACAGTCTGGAGGAGCTGGTGGCCCTCAAGGCCATCGCCAACTCTCTGCAAAAGCGCGTGCACGCAAACTACCGCTTCGTGCTCACCTTCAACTCGGCCCTCATCGCGCTGGGTGCTCTGGGCATCCTGCAGCCGGCCTCCTCTGCCATGCTGCACAATCTCTCCACCATCGGCATCAGCCTGAAGAGCATGACCAATCTCCTGCCGGAGAACAAGGCTCCGCAGCTGAAAGCATAATTACCGCAAAAAATAACGCCGTGTCTGAACATTCGACACGGCGTTATTTTTTTATCTGTTATTCCAGCCCGATCTGCTGTGCATACTCTTCCAGCAGCTCCCGCTCTAGGAACGGGGTCTTGACACCCTCGCGGTCACGGTAGGTCTCGTGGCCCTTGCCAATGACGGCAATCAGGTCGCCCTCCTGCGCGTGATCCACTGCGTAGTGCAGCGCATCCAGACGGTCGGGGATCTCCACGAACTTTGCGTCCGGGTTGCCCTTGTTCATGCCCACGCGGATGTCCGCGATGATGTCCTCCACCTTCTCAAAGCGGTTGTTATCCTCCGTGAGGATGGAGAAATCGGCCATCCTGGCACAAATTTCGCCCATGCCGTAGCGGCGCAGCTTGGAGCGGTTGCCGCCGCAGCCGAACACCACCACCAGACGGTGGGGCTTGTAGGCCCGCAGAGTGGTGAGCAGGCTTTCGGTGGACACCTCGTTGTGGGCGTAGTCCAGCAGGATGGTGAACTTCTTGCTGATGGGCACCAGCTCCACGCGGCCCTTGACCACGCACTTGCCAAGGCCGTCGTGAATGGCCTGATCCGGCAGGCCCAGCACCTTGCCCACCGCCAGAGCTGCCAGCGCGTTGTACACGCTGAACTCACCGGGCATATTCACCTTCACATCCATCTCGTCCTTGCCGGTCACATGGAACTTCACGCCCAGAAAATCGTGGGTGCGCAGCAGTTCAAAGCCGGTCTCGCGGTAGTCCGCCTGCTCAGCGCGGCCATAGGTGACAAGGCGGCAGGTGTGGCCTTCCAGAAGTGCTTCGGTATTCTCATCGTCAATGTTCACCACGCCCACATCGCAGCGCTTGAACAGCTGGCCCTTCCAGCTGCGGTACTCCTCAAAGGTCTTGTGCTCGCCGGGGCCGATGTGATCCGGCGAAAGGTTGGTGAACACGCCCACATTGTAGTGCACACCGGCCACGCGGTCCATCATCAGGCCCTGGCTGGAAACCTCCATCAGCGCGGTGTCGCAGCCTGCGTCCAGAAACTCCCGAAAGGTCTTTTGCAGTTCGTAGCTTTCTGGGGTGGTGTTGGCAGTTTCCTTGTGGCGGCCCATATAATAAATGCCGTTGGTGCCGATCATGCCCACCTTGCGGCCTGCAGCTTCCAGCACGCTCTTGATCATGTGGGTGGTAGTGGTCTTGCCCTTGGTGCCGGTCACACCGATCATGGTCATCTTGCGGGACGGGTTGCCAAAAAGGTTCGCGCTCATCAGGGCCATGGCATAGCGGCTGCTTTCCACCTTGACCACGGTCACGCCCGGCAGGGCGGAAAGGTCGATGTCGTGCTGGATGACCAGTGCGCTGACACCCTTTGCCGCGCAGTCGGCGGCAAACTCATGGCTGTCACGCTGGGTGCCCACGATGCACACGAACAAAAGGCCCGGTGCCGCCTTGCGGCTGTCGTAGATGATATCCGAGATCTCGGTGTCCAGACTGCCCTGCGCAAGGGTAAAGGGCACGCCTTCCAGTAACTGTTCCAGTTTCATACTGCACACGCTCCTCAAAACATTTTGTCAAATGGGGTTTTCTTCGTTATTTGCGGTCATGCGGGCGGGGTCGGTCAGCGGTGTTTCTTCCGCAGCTGCCGCCGTATCGTCCGCAGGCTGAGCCGCAGCGGCATCCTCTGCACCGTCTGCCGCAGTATCCTCGGCAGCAGAGGTGTCAGGCTCTTCCGGCACGGTCTTTTCCGGCACAACATAACCGGAGGGCAGGGTCGGCTGGCCCTGTGCAAAGTAAATTTTACGGGTGCTGCCCGCGCTGACATGGCTGAAATCCAGTCTGCCGGTGTCGGTAGGGGCACAACCCTTGCCGTCGGCATTGGTCAGCACATAGCGTGCGCGGTCCAGCTTATAATCCAGATCGTTCCGTGTACCCAGAAGCACACTGACACGATCCTGATACAAAAATGCCATCTGGTCGGTGTCCGCAAATTCCATGCGGGTCACATCGTCCAGCATCCCATACTCTTCCAGCTTTGCCTGCAGCTCATTCAGTGCATCCAGACGGTCGTCCGTCTGCACCGCTGCCGAAGCTGCTGCCGAAGCTGCTGCCGAAGCTGCTGCCGAAGCTGCTGCCGAACCGGATGCATCCGATGCCGCCGGGTCTGCCTGCGCTGCAAAGGCCAGCTGGTCGCCGGGTGTCACCGACACCGGCTCGCCGCCGTATAGGGTCTTGAGTTCTTCCGGCTGGGCAGACTCGCAGGCCAGGATCTTGAACTGATCCGAGAGGGTCAGCCAGCCGCTCTTCGTCTGCATGGCATAGGTAGGCACCGCCTCGGTCACCTGCACCACCACCGTGTTGGGATAATCCCGAACCACCCTGATGGATTCCAGCAGCGGGAACTGCTTTTCCAGTTCCGCTTCCTTGGCGGCGGGGTCAAAGCTGAAAATGTTCTCTTCGGTCTGCACACCCAGTGCCTGCAGAATCTGGCTGCTGGAATAGCCGCCCACCTCCTGCACCACGGTGCCGTCCGCCGTCTGCACCTGAATGGTGCCGATCTTAAACAGCATGGTCATGGTCAGGTAAACACCGGCGGCAATCACGGCCAGCAGGGTCACAAAGGCCATCAGTCGCCGCAGCATCCGCCGCCGCTTCAGCGCGGCGCGGGTCAGGCGGCGCTTCTTGCGTTTTTCCCGCTGTACCGGGTCGCGTGGCTGCTGGTGTGCCGGGCGCAGACGCTGGTTTTTGTAGCGCTGCTGCGCTGCCTGAGCCGCTGTCTTGCGCGGCTTCTGCCCCTGTGAACGGCGCTGCTGCGGCTTGCGGGCCGTGCCGGATGCACGCTGTTCCGGCTGGGCCGTGCGGCTTCGCTGCGCGGTACGGTTCCGGTTCTGGCCGCTGGTGCGCCGGGTGCCGCTCTGTTCGGTGCGGCGCGGCTGCGAAGGGAACTCGATACTGTTATCGGTACGGGTGCGGCGCACCGTACCATTGGCGGTGCGGTCCGGCGCAAAGCTCAGCGGTTCCCCGTTGAAGCCATAGCGCCCGTCCGCACTGCCGGAAGATCCTTTTTGTTGTGAAGGCGGCGGAGTATGCTGCAGGTCTTTCCGCAGGTCGTAGATATTACCGTTGTTTCTGTTATTGCGGTATTGCTGCATGGCGCACACCTCCTTTCCGGTTTAGGTTTTGTTTTACTTCTGCACCAGTTTCATCAGAGCGTCTGCAATACGGTCAAGGCTGTCATCCACCGACAGGCTGCGGGCATTTTTGCCCATCTCAGCCAGCTTGCCGGGCTGTGCCAACATGTCGGACACCGTGCTCACCAGCTTTTCGCCGGTCAGGTCTTTTTCCTCGATCACCACAGCGGCATCGGCCTTCTGCAGTTCCATGGCATTGAAGTACTGGTGGTTCTCAGCCACATTGGGGCTGGGGATGAGCACGGCTGCACGGCCAACAGCTTCCAGCTCGGCCAGCGTCAGCGCACCGGCGCGGCTGATGACAAGGTCTGCCGCAGCCAGCAGTTCCGGCATATTGTTGATGTATTCCTTCACCACAAGGCCGTCGCCCTCCGCGAAGTTCTTTTCCTTTTCCAGATCCTTGAACAGCTGCACACCGTACTGGCCGGTAGCGTGGAGATGCAGCACCGGCTTCTTCTCGTGCTGTTCCCATGCACACAGGTCGGCCACCACTTCGTTGACGCGGCGTGCGCCAAGGCTGCCGCCGAAGGAAAGGATCACCGTGCGGTCGCCCGCGCCCAGCTCAGCGCGGATGGCATCGCGGTCCTTTGCCTTGGTGAACACCTCCGGGCGCACCGGATTGCCCACCACGATGGTCTTATCAGGTGCGCCCAGCTTTTCCACAGCAGCAGGCACGGCGGCAAACACGAGATCCACATCCGGTGCCAGCAGCTTGTTGGTCACGCCGGGGAAGGCGTTCTGCTCATGAATGGCGGTGTGGATGCCCATTTTGGCGGCACAGCGCACCACCGGGCCGGACACATAGCCGCCGCAGCCGATCACAAGATCGGGTTTGACCTCCTTCATAATGGCCTTTGCCTTGGGGCCAGAGAGGGCCAGATTCCACAGCGTAACGATGTTGCGCTTGATGTTGTTCAGCGACAGCCTGCGCTGGAAACCGGTGATCTCGATATGGTGGAAGGGATAGCCCGCCTGTCCTACCAGGCGGTACTCCATGCCCTCCTTGCGGCCGGCAAAGTGGATCTCGGCAGAAGGGTCTGCCTTTTTGATAGCACCTGCAATGGCAAGTGCCGGGTTGATATGGCCGGCAGTGCCGCCGGCAGCGATCAGAACTCGCATGACGATTCCTCCTCTATTATTAGTGCATCTGGTCAGGCCATCGGGGAGCTCCCCACTGGCCTGCGCCCTCAAAACAGTCGTTACAGTTCATTGCGCGCACGGCGGGCATCGTCCAGATTGATGGTACGGTCCTTCAGCTCCGCATCACGCTGAGCCTTTGCAGCCTGCCGCTGTGCGTGGGCCGCTGCCCTCTGCTGCGCCGCCCGCTCTCCGTTGCGCCCAATGTTCACCATCACGCCCATTTCTGCCAGCAGCAAGATCAGACTGGTGCCGCCGGACGAGAAAAACGGCAGGCTGATGCCGGTATTCGGGATGGTGTTGGTGACCACAGCGATGTTGCAGAACACCTGCCAGGCGATCTGCGCCATAATGCCAATCCCCACCATGGTGCAGAACTGGTTCTCGGCCTTATAGGCGATCATCAGGCCCTGCGCTATGAGCAGTATGAACAGCACGATGATGAGCACCGCGCCGATGAAGCCCAATTCTTCGCACACCACACTGAAGATGAAGTCGTTGGTGCTTTCCGGCAGCCAGAGCTGCTTTTCCACGCTGTTGCCAAGGCCAAGGCCCTTCAGTCCGCCGGAGCCGATGGCGTACAAGCTCTGCTTGGTCTGGTCGTTCAGCGCTTCCAGATCATCGGACCATGTGTTCAGGCGGTCCTGCAGATAGCCAATGGATTCCACCAGCGTCAGGGCCGGTTTCAGCAGCAGAGCCGCCGCTGCGGCCCCGCACCATGTCAATACACCGCCGCAGCCGGTCAGCATGAGGATGGTGCCCACGATGGCGGTGGTCAGCAGGATGCCGGACATGTGCGGCTCTAAAAACAGCAGCAACACCACCGGCACCAGCGGCAGCACCGGCACGATCAGCTGCCTTACGATGCGGATGAACAGCCAATCCTTTGGCTTGATCTTTTCTCTCAGCGACGGGCTGAACCGGCCGATCTGCGGCGCACTTGCCGCCAGATGGGACGAGAGCAGGATCATCTCAAACTTTGCCACCTCAGAGGTTTGCAGAGTCAAGCCGCCCAGACGGATCCAGCGGCGGCAGCCGTTCAGCGGTGCAAAGGTCAGCGTGACGGCCAGCATAGCCAGCACCACCCAGTACAGCGGCTTGCTCGCCCAGCGCAGGAAGCGGTGATCCACATAGCTCATGACTACCATACAGCCAATGCCAATGGCCGTGCAGATAGCCTGCTGCTTGATGTAGTGCAGGCTGTCGCCCATGCGCAGGTAGCCGGTGGTGTAGCTTGCGCTGTACAGCATTACAAGGCCGAACACCATGATAATGGCCAGCGTTGCCAGCCAGTTGAGCAGCAGCCGGTTCCATGGTCCCGGGTCCCGCTGCAGCGGCGGCACCCATGCACGTTCTTTTTGGTTTTTATGTTGTCTGCGGGTGGCTGCCATTGCCACGCCCCCTTATTTTCAGAATCAGGCGCTCAGGCCCAGCGTGCCAGACGCACGGCCAGCGCCAGCCCGCACACGCTCAGTGCGCACAGGCTGTAAAAAATATTCACTGCACTCATGCCGCGCTTTTCCAGCCAGCAGTGCAGCGGTGCCGCCGCAAACAGCGGCCTGCCCTTCCAGCGGCAGAACAGGACCTGCAGCACCACCATGCCGCCCTCCACCCAGAAGGGCAGTGCCAGCGGGATGCTCAGCTCTGCGTAGCCAATGCACAGCGGAATGCAGCCAATGGCTCCCGCTGCATACAAGCAGCCGCACCGGCCGGGGTGCAGCTTTGCCGGTGGAAAATCCCACAGCAGAAAGGCCATCAGTGCACCGGCCAGTGCCGCCGGGAATACTGCCAGCGGAAACCAGCCCAGCTGTGTTTCCAGCATCATCAGGCCCAGCATGGCCGCAAAGGCCGCGCCGCACACCGTGCCGTCGGCACCGTCGGCCACGCGGGCCGCCTCGGCCATCGCCACCAGCAGCACAGCCCACAGCAGCGGTGCCAGCGCACATTCCACATAGCCTGCTCCCGGCAGGATCAGCCCTGTGGGCAGGCACCCGTTCAGTGCCAGCAGGCCCAGCACCAGCGCTGCAGCGATGCATTCCAGTGCAAGGCGCTGTGTGCGGCGCAGGCCAAGGCCCAAACCGTTCGGGTAGCGGCCGCGGATGCGGGCCAGATCATCGGCCAGCCCCACTGCGCCAAAGGCCAGCGACCCCAGCAGTGCAATGAGCAGGCGGGAGGTCATCTGCCGGTCGCTGCCAAGCAGGGAAGGCTGTGCAGCACATGCGGCCAGCCAGCCCACGCCCACAGCGGCAAGGGTGCCCACCATCAGGCACAGCCCGCCCATGGTAGGCACCGGGCTGTCCGGGGCATCGCTGTCCGGCTGTGTACCGCGTGCCGCACGCTGCAGCCCCCGCAGCAGCGGCACCATCATATTGCCGAGCGCCGCAGTCAGCACAAAACCCAGCACCGACGCGACGACCAAGGCGAAACGAATCATTTTTCAATCTCCAAATTCATGCCAAAGGGTTATTCTTCGGCATCTTTCTGCTCTGCGTAGAAAATTTCCAGCACTTTTTCCAGCGCCATGCCGCGGCTTGCCTTCACCAGCAGGGCATCGCCCGGCTCTATCCGGTTCAGCAGAGCATCCGCTGCCTCGCGGTAGTTGTTGGCATGGAGGGTCTTGACCCCCTTGGCCGCAGCCACCACAGCCGTGCGCTTTGCGTTTTCGCCGTAGGTCACAAGGCAGTACAGATCACTCTCCGCAGCCAGACGGCCCAGCTCCTCGTGGGCTTCGCGGGACAGCTCGCCCAGCTCCAGCATATCGCCCAGCAGGGCAAAGCGGCGCTTGCAGGGGAATTCCTTGAACATGGCAAGCGCGGCCTTCATGCTGTCGGGGTTTGCATTGTAGCAATCCTCAATGACGGTAACGCCCTTGCTGTGCACCACCTTCTGGCGGCGGCCGGTCTGCTCAAAATTGGAAAGCCCCTTGATGACACCGCGCGGGTCGCAGCCCAAGCGGGTGGCGGCGCAGTAGGCAGCCAGAGCGTTTGCCACATTGTGCTTGCCCATGGCCGGGATCTTGACCACAAAGGTGCCCTCTTCCTGATCTTCCAGCACAAAGCTCATGCCGTCCTCTTCCTGCCGGATGGACAGTGCACACACATCAGCGTTCTCATCTGCCAGACTGAACCATACCGGCTTCACGTGGGCGGGCAGCTTTGCGGCGCGCAGGAACTTATCATCATAGTTCAGCACCAGCGGTGCACCCTCCGGCAGGCCGTTGCAGATCTCCAGCTTTGCCTTGCAGATGTTCTCCTGACTACCCAGATTGCCGATGTGGGACACACCGATGCAGGTAATGATGCCCACATCCGGGCGTGCGGCCCGGGCCAGACGGTCGATCTCGCCCGCATGGCTCATGCCCATCTCGATCACGGCATACTCAGTGCTGCTTTCCAGCCGCATCAAGGTGCGGGGCATGCCCAGTTCATTGTTCTGGTTGCCCTCGGTCTTGATGGTCTCGCCAAAGCCTGCAAGGGCGGCGTAGGTCATCTGCTTGGTGGTGGTCTTGCCCACGCTGCCGGTCACACCCACCATCTTGGGGTGATACTGGCTGCGGTAGTTCGCGCCCATCACCATCATGGCGTGGTAGCTGTCCGGGCAGAGGATGGCCTTTTCCGCAGGCACGCCCTCCACCGGGTGGTTCACCACCACATAAACAGCACCGTTCTCCAGTGCTTTGGCCGCAAAATCGTGGCCGTCAAATTTTTCACCCGGGAACGCTACAAAAATGCAGCCGGGCCGCACCTCGCGGCTGTCGGTGGTCACCAGTTCCACCTGCACCTCTTCCCGGATGAAGTCTGCGGGCACCAGCCCTGCCAGAAGCTTGCTTGCAGAAATTTTTTCCATTGTTCATGTCCCCTCTCTGTTTATTCAGGATCACAGGATACTCTCTCTTATCCACAGGTAATGGTCACGACGGTGCCGCGCTGCACACTGGAACCGGGGTCTGCACTCTGGGCCTGCACAGTGCCGTTCGCATTGCCCTCCACCACACAGTTCAATCCGGCGGCAGACAGCATCTGGCGGGCAAAGTCCGCGCTCTTGCCGGTCACATCCGGCACATCGGTATGGCTGCCCTCATAGGTATCGGTATACAGGTACACGGTGGTGCCGTAGGCCACCTTTGCACCCGCGTGCGGATACTGGTAGGTGACAGCTGCTGCCGCCTGACTGGTGGTGCTTTCGGCCAGCTGATGCCTGAGGCCCTTGATGTTCAGCTGCACCTGCGCACTGCTCCACTCGGTGCCCACCAGATTCGGCACAGTGACCACAGTCTGGCTGCGATCCTCGCCGTCGGCGGCAATGCCAAGGTAAGGTGCGATCTCGCTGATGATGTTGCCCACAACGGGCGCTGCCAGCAGGGACGAGTAGTCCGTTCTGGCGTTGTTGGGGTCATCCAGCATCACATAGACGATGATCTCCGGGTCGTCGGCAGGCAGGACAGCGGCAAAGGATGCCACCTTCTTGTAGTCGCCGTCGGCACGGCGGTCCATGTTCAACTGTTCGGAAGTGCCGGACTTGCCGCCGATACGGTAGCCGGACACATAGGCATACTTGCCGCCGCCGGTGCCGTTGCCCACCTCATATTCCATGATCTGGCGGATCACATTGCTGGTACTCTCGCTGATGACCTGACGGCGCACATTGGCACCGATCTCCTCGATCACGTTGCCATTTGCATCGGTGATCTTATCCACCACATGGGGCGTGACCAGATAGCCGCCGTTGACGGCTGCGGCCACAGCGGTGCACATCTGCAGCGGGGTGATGGCCATTGCCTGACCAAAGGCCGAGGAAGCCAGCTGCACTTCGCCCAGCTGGTTGGCCTTATAATACTGCATGAAGCCCGTCTCACTGGGCAGGTCCACGCCGGTGCGGCTGGTAAAGCCAAAGGCATCGAAGTAGTTATAGAAGGTCTGGGAGCCAACGCGCTGACCCAGCTGGATATAGTAGATATTGCAGCTCTGGCGCAGAGCTTCGGCCAGTGTGATGGTGCCGTGGGCTTTGTGGCCTGCGCAGTGGTAGGTCTCCTTTGCCACGCCGTAAGCACCGGCGCAGGTAAAGGTGGTGTTGATGTTTGCAAGGCCGGAGTCCACGCCCATGGCCGAGGTGATCACCTTGAACACACTGCCGGGGTAGTACAACTCGGTGATGGCCTTGTTTTTCCACTGGATATCGCGGAAGTAGCCGGAGTAATCGCCCTCCTCGTCCAGAATGCGGTTGCCGTTTGCATCCTTCAGCTCGTTGCCGTTCTCATCCTTTTTGTAGATGCCGTACAGCTCCGGCTCAGCGCGCACCAGCTCGTTGAGGTAATCCAGATTTGCGCTGTAGTCCAGCGGGTCGTTGGGGTCAAAATCCGGCTTGGAAGCCATGGCAAGGATGGCACCGGTCTTGACGTTCATCACGATGGCGCAGCCGCGGTTCTCCACCGTGTTGGCTGCAATGGCTTCGTTCAGATACCGTTCCACGATCTCCTGCACATTCACATCCAGCGAAAGTACCAGATTGGAGCCATCCTTGGCTGCAAAGGTGGTGGCATTCTCGTCCGCAATGGCGTTGCCGTAGGCATTGCGCTGGGTAATGGTGCGGCCATCCACACCGGCCAGCGTGGACTGATAGGATTTTTCCAGACCGTAAGTACCAATGCCGTCCGCATCGGTAAAGCCCAGCACTGCCGCTGCAAACGCTCCGTAGGGGTAATTGCGCTGGAAGCTCTTCTCGCTGCCGACCGAGATGTTGCCCTTGCGGGAGGTCTCAGTGGCACGCTTGTGTGCCTTGTTGAACTGGGAAACGTAGGATTCAATGGACAGCTTGACAGCGTTGTTCACCTTGGTGGCCAGCACCTGATACTTGGTGTCCATCTTGGAAAGTGCATCGTAAACCTTCTGGTACTGGGTCTGGTACGCTTCCGAGGAAGTGTCCACCGCGTCCAGACTTTCGCCGTCGCCGGAAAGCAGGCGCAGGGTCAGTTCCTGGCTGACCTCGGCGCACATGGCCGTGTCCAGCGTGCGCACCGTCTCCTCATCCTTGCCGGTGGTGGTATATAAGATTTTGCTGTTGTCCGGGTCGGCCCAGATGGTCCACACCACGCTGGTGGAGGCCAGCGTAATGCCGGAGGTATCGTAGATCTCGCCGCGGGTGGCCTTGATGGTGGTATCCAGCAGCTGCTGCTTTGCGGCCAGCTGGCGGTAGGTGTCACCGTTTTTGATCTGGATATCATACAGGCTGTAGGTCACACGGGCCGCAGCAAGGCCCATGACCACAAGGGCCAGACCGCCGCAGATCAGACTGGTTCTGGGGTTCATGCGGGCACCGGTGCTGGTTTCCGGCCAGGGGCCTTTTATTTTTTTGATGAATTTTCGGAAGAATTTCGACATGGTATGCTCCTGCGGCAGCGGGCATTTGCTGCCTTCTGCCGCGCTTTTGTCAAATTTGGAACTGCCCTGCAAACAGGGTGTATAAACCGAAAAAGCGTGCGCTGCCGCACGCTTTCCCATATTTGGTTCACTTTACAGTGCCAAGAATGTTCACGGCACCGTTGTAGATAAAGTCGGTCCACTGCCGCACAGCGGACTGGGTGCGCTCCAGCGTGTCGCTCTCGCCCAAACGGATGTAGGTGATCTGGCTCTGATCAATTTTCATCAGGCCCAGCCTGCCGGCCGTCTCTTCCACGCTGGTGATGTTGGTCTTGCTGTTCAGGGTGCTGTTATAGTAAGTATACTGGCTCTGCTCACTGACCAGCTGAGCCTTTGCGTCCTGAATCTGGTCGTTCAGCTCCACCAGCTTGGACTCGCTCCACAGCAGGCTGATGGCAAACCCCACCAGCAGTGCTGCTGCTACCAGATGCATGGCGTTGTGCACCGCTGCCTGCAGCGGCGAAAGCCGACGCTTGCCGCCCTTTGCTACCCGCAGATCTGCCTTGCGCTGTGTCTGCGGGGCTTTTCTGCGGCGTACCGCGTTATAATCATATGCTGCCTGACCCATGGTTTGCTCTCCTCCTCACAAAACGACTTCTGCCGTTCAGCATTTTTCCAAAACTCTCAGGTGGGCGGACCGGCTGCGCCGGTTCTCTTCCAATTCCTGACTGTTTGCTTCAATGGGTTTGCGGGTGATCAGCTTCGCTTTGGCTTTGCCGCCGCATACGCACACCGGAAACTCCGGCGGGCAGGTGCACGCGGTGGACCAGCGGCGAAATTTGTTCTTCACCAGCCGGTCCTCCAGCGAGTGGAAGGTGATCACGCACAGCCGGCCGCCCGGCGCAAGGTGATCAAAAATGGTATCCAAGCCTTCTTCCAGCGCATCCAGTTCATGGTTCACTGCAATGCGCAGCGCCTGAAAGGTGCGGCGGGAAGGGTTCTTGTTTTTGCGGCGTTCCGCCGGGGGCATGGCGCTGGCCACGATATCTGCCAGCTGCAGGGTCGTTTCGATGGGAGAATTCTCCCTTGCCTCCACGATCCTGCCCGCGATCTGCCATGCGAAAGGTTCTTCGCCGTAATCCCGCAGAATGCGTGCCAGCTCTTCGCGGCTCTCGGTGTTCACAAGGTCCGCTGCCGTTTCGCCCTGCTGGCTCATCCGCATGTCCAGCGGTGCATCCGCACGGTAGGAAAAGCCGCGGGCCGCATCGTCCAGCTGATGGCTGGAAACGCCCAGATCCAGCAGCGCGCCGTTGACCTTGTCGATGCCAAGGCTTTCCAGAGCTTGTCCGGCATAGCGGAAGTTGATCTGCACCACCGTGGCAGGCAGGCCCGCAAGGCGGGCACGCGCGGTCTGCACCGCGTCCGGGTCCTGATCCAGCGAGATCAGCCTGCCGCCCTTTTCTGCATCCAGCCGCAAGGCGATCTGGCGGGAATGTCCCGCGCCGCCTGCGGTGCCGTCAAGGTAGGTGCCGGCCGGATCAATGGAAAGACCCTCCAGACACTCGTTCAGCAGAACGGGGATATGCTCAAACGAGGCCGGGTCAAAGGCTGCTTGTGTTTCAAGTTCCATCGCTGCGGCCTCCTTTCTCAGTTCATAAGCTTTCCGTGTTCCGGGCACTGTGCACACAGCGCACACTTTTACCCGATAACACAGTTTTATTTTAACAAATCAGGCCCCTGATTGCAAGGGTTTGTGCTCCCGTTTTTGCCGCAAAATGCAACAAAAAAAGTCCCTGTCGGCCGTCATTTCTGCCCGCAGGAACTTTGGTTTTTGCCGTATGTGTAATTTGTGTGTGAAAAAGGCTGTCTTCAGCCGTTTTTCTTGGCGTTCTGGCGCAGATTTGCGCGCACATTCTTTACCTGTGCCGCATTTTCCACCATTGTTTCCTCGGTGTTCTTGAGCATGTTGTCGCAATAGTCGGTCACGGTCTGGCGCAGGGTGCGGGCCTCGTTCTGGGCTGCAGTGGTGATTTCCCCGGCGCGCTGCTGTGCAGCCTTCACGATCTCGGCTTCACTCACCAGAATGCGCGCCCGCTCCTCAGCCTTTTTCACAATGGCCTGCGCCTGTGCGTTGGCCGTCTCCACGATCTGAGCGCGGTCGTTCACGATCTGCTGGGCCTGCCGCAGCTCGCCGGGCAGGTTTGCGCGGATCTCGTCCAGATAATCCCGGATCTGCTCCACATCCACGATCTTTTTGCCGCCGGAAAGGGGCACATTGGCACCTTCCTCCAGAGCATCCTCAATGGTATCCAAAAGTTCGTTCACGTTCATAGTGCTTCTCCCTTCGGTTCGTTCTCGGCAGGGTCTGTGTTCTGCATGGGCTTTGTGTATTTCCACAGCAGCACCCTGCCGTACTTGTACTGTTTTTTCAGGGTCAGGCCGCCAGCCTCGGCCGGCAGCACGATGCCGGTCTCGCTCTCGCACAGCACGATGCCGCCGGGCGCGGTGCATTTATCCACCGCAGGCAGGATCTTTTCCAGTGTACCATTGCGGAAGGGCGGGTCCAGCAGTACGATGTCGAACTGCTCGCGGCAGGCGGAAAGATACCGCGCAGCCTCACCGATATTGACGCGGCTGCGGTCGAACACGCCGCAGGCCTTGCAGTTGCGCATGATGATGTTCACCGCCTCGCGGTTCTCGTCCAGAAACACGCAGCGCGCCGCGCCGCGGCTCAGTGCTTCAATGCCAAGCTGGCCGCTGCCCGCATACAGGTCCAGCACCCGTGCGCCGGGCAGGTCGAACTGGACGATGCTGAACATCGCCTCCTTTACCTGCGAAAGGGTGGGCCGGGTCACGTCGGTCCCCGGCAGGGCCTCCAGACTGCGGCCCCGGGCTTCTCCTGCGATCACGCGCATGTTCTCTTTCCTCCTCCTTGCAGCCGGAAGATGTGGCTGCAAACACGTTTTTTGTATCACTTTATTATCACCCAACTGCATATTCTTGTCAAGGGCCGCGCGTTGCGCCGTCTGGCGGTTTGTGCTACAATAAAACCGGCAGCGCCGGGCTTTTGCGGCGCATTCTGGCATAAAAGGAGAGTATTCCCATGAAAGTTCTGCTCATCAACGGCAGCCCGCACGAAAAAGGCTGCACCTATACCGCCCTTTCGCTCATTGCAAAGGAACTGAACGATGCCGGTGTGGACACCGAGATCCTGCATGTCGGCGGCAAACCCGTGGGCGGCTGCATCGGCTGCGGCGGCTGTGCCGCAGGCAACGGCTGCGTGTTTGGCGGCGTGGTCAACGAGGCCATCGAGAAGGCCAAAACCGCCGATGGCTTCGTGTTCGGCAGCCCGGTGCACTATGCATCCGCATCCGGCAACATGACCAGCTTCATGGACCGCCTTGCCTACGCGGGCGGCAGATATCTGGCCTACAAGCCCGCCGCCATCTGCTGCTCGGCCCGCCGTGCAGGCACCACCACCACGCTGGACCAGCTGGTAAAGTACCCGCAGTTCTTCCACATGCCGCTGGTGAACGGCTCCTACTGGGCCATGGTGCACGGCTCCAATGCCGAGCAAGTGCTGCAGGATGCCGAGGGCTGCGCCGTAATGCAGGAGCTGGGCCGCAACATGGCATGGCTGCTGCACTGCATCGAAGCAGGCAGGGCCGCAGGCTTTGAACACCCGCAGAACCCCAAGCGCCCCATGACTAATTTTATCCGCTGATCGGAAAATCAATTTCTGATCCAGAGGCTCAGAACAGTCCATAAGCTGCTCTGAGCCTCTTTTTCTTTGCAGTCCACGCCATTTCGTGCCAAAAACAGCAAAAAACCTTTTTCAAAGCGCCTTCCGCTTCTTTTTTCGTTCATAAGTTTGTGTTACTATAAGATGCAACGTGATTTTAGCAGGATGGAGACCCTTGTATGGAACACTACGATTGGAACGAAGGCTGGCTGTTCACGCCCCGGTTCGACCCGGCACTGGTGCGGCCGGAGTGCGGACTGGAACTGGAACCGGTGCGCATCCCCCACACTGTGCGGGTGCTGCCCTACAATTACTGCAACGAAAATGAATACCAGTGCCTGTGCGGCTACCGGCGGGAGTTTTTTGCACCCAGAGAGTGGGCAGGCCGCACTGTTCTGCTCACCTTTGGTGCTGTTGCCCATGACGCGACCGTGTTCTGCAACGGGCGGCGGCTGTTCCACCACGCCTGCGGCTACACCGCCTTCACGGTAGATCTGACCAGCGCTTTGCATCTGGGTCAGAAAAACGTGGTGGCTGTGCGCTGCGACAGCCGTGAGGATCTGAACATTCCTCCCTTTGGCGGGCAGATCGATCACCTGACCTACGGCGGCATCTACCGTGCCGTCAGTCTGGACATCAAGGAACCCGCCTACCTGCGGGATGTGTTCATCGAGGCAAAGGCCGAGGGCGATTTCCGCATCTATACCTCCACCGTGGGTGAGACGGTAGGCTGCACCCTGCAGGCCGAGATCCGCAGCCCTTCCGGCAGCCGCGCCGCCTACAGTGGCGAGCTTTCCCTGCCCATCACCGGCGTGCTGAACGGTGTGCACCCGTGGAGCATCGAGCATCCCACCCTGTACACCCTCACCGTACAGCTGATCCGCCCCGGCTCTGCCGGTCTGCCGGACCGTGTGCTGGACGAAAAGACCATCCGCTTCGGCTTCCGCACCGTGCAGTTCGTGGCAGGCGGGCTGTACCTGAACGGTCAGCGCGTGGAGTTGCGGGGCCTGAACCGCCACCAGAGCTACGCCTATCAGGGCTATGCCATGCCGGACAGCATCCAGCGGCTGGATGCTCAGATCCTGAAAAAAGACCTTGGCTGCAACGCGGTGCGCACCAGCCATTCCCCCCAGAGCCCTGCGTTTCTGGATGCCTGCGATGAGCTGGGCCTGCTGGTGTTCACCGAGATGCCCGGCTGGCGGTACATCGGCGACGAGAGCTGGAAGGCGCAGGCCTTGCAGAACTGCCGCGAAATGGTATGCCAGTGCCGCAACCACCCCAGCATCTTTTTGTGGGGTGCCCGTGTGAACGGCAGCGCCGACGACGAAGCGTTTTATAGGCGCACCAACGAGGCCATCCACCGGCTGGACCCCACCCGCCCCACGGCAGGCGCGCGGAACCACCGCAAGAGCCAGCTGCTGGAGGATGTTTACGCCTACAACGATTACTCTTACCGTGGGCGCGGTGCCGCCTGCGAAGCCCGCGCCGCGGTGACTTCCGACCCCCGCAAAGGCTACCTCATCAGCGAGTTCGGCGGGCAGCAGCTGCCCACCAAGCCCTTTGACGACGAGACCCACCGGCTGGTGCAGGCTCTGCGCTATGCCGCCGGGATCAACGATTCCATTGCGCAGCAGGGCGTGGCCGGCAGCTTTGGCTGGTGCATGGCCGATTACAACACCCACCGGGAATTTGGCAGCGGCGACCGCATCTGCTACCACGGTGTGATGGATATGTTCCGCAACCCGAAGCTTTCGGCGGCGGTATATGCAAGCCAGAAAACGCCGCGTTCCCCCTCGGACATCGTGCTGGAAGTCTCTTCCGGCATGGCACTGGGCGACCTGCCCGGCGGCGTTCCCACGGCCTGCTGGGTGTTCACCAACGCCGAAAGCGTGCGACTGTACCGCGGCAACGACTACATTGCCGAGTTCACGCCTGACCGGCACGGCCGTTTTGCCGCCATGACGCATCCGCCCATTGAGATCAACGATTTTGTAGGTTCTCTGTTGGAAAAGTACGAGGGCATGGACCCGGCCTCCGCCCAGATGACAGCCGCTATCCTGAACGAGATGCGCCGGGATGCCATGGAGCTTTCACCGCTTTCCAAGGCGCGGATGCTTTCGCTGCGGCTGAGCTGGAACGAGGTAGCCCGCATGTATTACAAATACATCGGCGTGCTGGGCACACCGTGCGCAGCCTACCGTTTTGAAGCCGTGTGGCATGGCCGCACCGTGCGCACCGTGGTGCGGGAACCGGTGCAGAGCGTCCGGCTGGAATGCACCGTGCACAATCCCATCCTCACCGACGGCCCCACCTGGGACTGCGCCGCTGTCAGCCTGCGCGCCATCGACCAGAACGGCAGCCTGCTGCCCTACTGCGGCGAAGCCGTTCAGCTGAGCGTGGACGGCCCGCTGAAGATCATTGGTCCCAGCGTGGTGCCGCTGCGCGGCGGCATGGCGGGCACCTACCTTGCTACCACCGGCGAAGCGGGCCGCGCCGTGCTGCACTGCCGCATGGAAGGTGCGCTGGATACCGATGCCGTGGTGACCATCCGTTGCCGGGAAGCTTAATTTCCGTCCCTTCATGATAGATTTGCACTCTGTTCAAAATTTCATCATGGTTGACTGGTATCCTAAGAACTGTAAAATAACGGCGGGCGCGCCCGCTTTGATTCCAAAACAAAGGATGCAGGAGTTATGAGAGAAAAATTCCGTCAGTTTATGATCGGCCGCTACGGTACCGATGGCCTGAACCAGTTTTTGAGCATCGCGTCCATCGTGCTGCTGCTGATCTCGCTGCTCACCCGCTTCAGCCTGTTCACATGGCTGGGTCTGGTGCTGCTGGTGCTGTGCTACTACCGCTCGCTCAGCCGCAACATTTCCAAGCGCACGGAGGAGAACTACCAGTACTATGCCCTGAAGGACCGCGTAGACCGTAAGTTCCGCGGTCTGAAGGATCAGTGGGCCAACCGCAAGCTCTACCACTACTACCGCTGCCCCAAGTGCCGCCAGAAGCTGCGTGTGCCCCGTGGCCGCGGCCGCATCCAGATCTCCTGCCCGCGCTGCGGCACCCAGTTCATCAAAAAGAGCTGAGCGGCCATGTTTGGTTATGTTGTGCCCAATCAGGCTGCGCTTTCGGACGAAGCACAAAAGCGCTACCGCACCGCCTACTGCGGGCTGTGCCGCCGCATCGACGCACTGCACGGCCTGCGGGGCCGCTTTACGCTGAGCTATGACCTCACCTTCCTGAACCTGCTGCTGTGCAGCCTGTACGAGGGCGAGACCGAAGCTTCTTCCGGCCACGACCGGTGCCCCATCCACCCCTTGGGCGGTGTGGAATGGCGGGCAGCCTCCCCCACCGATTACTGTGCAGATCTGAGTGTAGCCTTGCACTACTACAACGCCGAGGATAAGTGGAAGGACGACCGCAGCCTGCTGGGCCTTGGATATGAAAAGCTGCTTACCGGCTGTAAGCAGGCTGCCGAGAGCCGCTGGCCCCGTCAGTGCAGCGCCATCCGCACCTGTCTGGACAGGCTGGCAGAATATGAAGCTGCCGGGAGCGAAGATCTGGATGCCGTGTCCGGCTGCTTTGGCGAGCTGATGGCAGAACTGTTCGACTACCGGCAGGATCACTGGTCGCCGGAGTTGCGCAGCATCGGCTTCCATCTGGGCAAGTTCATCTACCTGCTGGATGCCTATGACGATCTGGAGCACGACCAGCGCAAGGGGGCCTACAATCCGCTGAAAGCACTCAGTCAGCAGCCCGGCTATGAGGAAGAGATGAAAGAGATCTTTGAGCTGCTGCTGGCGCAGTGTGCCCAGAGCTTTGAACGCCTGCCCTGCGTGGAGGACGCAGACCTGCTGCGCAACATCCTTTACTCCGGCGTATGGCTCAAATACAACTGCAAAACAGCCAAGCAGGCCCGCAGCCGTGGCTGAATGGCGGCTTTGTCTTGATTTTTCCACGGCAATACGGTAGACTATAAACATTGCGCGGCACTGTGGCTGCGCGAAATGAGACGTGAGGAAGTATATCCATGAGAGACCCCTATGAGGTGCTGGGCGTTTCGCGCGGCGCAAGCGATGACGAGATCAAAAAAGCATACCGCGCCAAGTGCAAGCGCTGGCACCCGGACCTGAACCCCAACGATCCTACCGCCGAGGAGCACTTCAAGGAAGTGCAGGCGGCTTACGATGCCATTACCAAGGGCGAGACCGGCCCCCAGATGGGCGGAAATCCCTACGGCAGCTACCAACAACAAGGTTACGGCCAGCAGCAGGGTTATCAGAACGGTTACGGCGGTTTTGACGGATTCGATGGCTTTGACCCGTTCGGTTTCGGGTTTGGCTTTGGCGGCTACCAGCAGGGTTACGGCCAGCAGGGCGCAAGCTATTCCGGCTCCGACAGCCCGGAGATGCAGGCCGCCCGCAACTTTGTGGCCAATGGCCGCTATGCGGAGGCCCGCCGCGTGCTGGACGGCATGACCGGCCGCAATGCCCGGTGGTATTATCTTTCCTCCCTCGCAAATCAGGGCTTGGGCAACCGCATCGATGCGCTGCAGGATGCCCGCCGTGCCGTGCAGCTGGACCCGGGCAACACCGAGTACCAGATGCACCTGCGCCGGATGCAGAACCCCGGCCAGACCTACCGCACCACACAGGCCACCTACACCAGCCCCGGCGGCCTGATGCAGTGGTGCTGGAGCATGATCCTGCTGAACCTGCTTTGCAACTGCTGCTGCGGCGGCTGGGGCTTCCATTTCCGCATGTGATCCCGTTTTTCTCATAAGATACAGCAAGACCCCGCACCTTCTGGTGCGGGGTCTTGTTTTTGCTTTACGACATCACTTTACGGTGATGTTGCGGCTGATCTTGCTGCAGGAGTAATTGCCGCCGATCTCTGCCGTCTGCACATAGGTGCCCGGCTCTGTGGGCAGCTCGCTGGTGGCATCACAGCCCCAGCCGGACTTCTTGTAGTTGTAGCGGATCTTATCGGTGGGCACCACCTGACCATCCACTTCCAGCACAGCCGCTTCATTGAAGCTCTGCAGCTCTTCGGCGGTCATGGGCTTTTCGGCCTGCTGTGCCCAGTACATGCGCACGCCGTTTGTCTTGGGCTTGATCTTGAACATGGCAAAGCCTGCGGTGTTCATATCGCTGCTTTCCAGCGCCAGTGCACCGGCCACATAGTTGCCAGCATCCACCGGCTGCTCGTCCAGATAAATGCGGCTGAACGCGCCCTCCGGCAGATACTTGCGGATTAGGTTCAGCGCAAGGCGCAGGCCGTTGGACACCTGATCGATGGTAGGCACATAGAAGTGCAGTACATCCATCACCGAGACGGCCTCATCGGCCACCCGCAGCAGCACGCTGACATCGTTACCGTCGATCAGCTGCTTGAGGTAGCTGTATACATTGAATTCCTCGGCCTGGTCCGGGGTCTGGGACATCTTTTTGGGCAGGGGGATCAGCTTGAGCAAAGTGCGCAGCTTATCCGAGATCATCAGGGTCACATAGCCGTAGGCTTCGCCGCTGGTGCCCAGCACCACGGCAATATACTGGGTGTTTTCGGGCCGGGTCTCCACCTCCAGCTTATAATCGGAACCATAGACAAGGTTTCCGGTCGCCCGGATGCGGATGTTGACGATATCATTTTCATCCTCTGCCGCGCTCAGCGCTGCGGCATCGGGCAGTTCCTCGCTGACAACAGCGGTGCTTTCCGGCTGCTGCGCTGCCGCCGAAGCAGGCATTGCCAGTACACCAAGCATCATGCTGACTGCGAGCAGGAGCGAGATCCATCGTTTGGCCTTCATACGAAAACCTCCTTTGTTATTTGGTATCATACTCACATTTTACCGCAAAATAATCCTAGGGTCAATAACGGGATTCAAGCCGGGCGCATCACTCCCCGATATAGGTAAAGCGGGGCTGGGTAACGCCGTCCCGGGTCACGGTTTCCAGCCACATGGCGGCGGGGCGCACCCACAGCCCGCCCTCGCCGTACAGGGCGCGATACACCACCATTTCCTCCTCGGTCTCGCTGTGGCGTGCCACGCCCAGCACCTGATATTCGTTGCCTTTAAAGTGGCGGTAGCGCCCGGGGCGCACCGGATATTGCAGTTCCTTCATAACTGTTTCCTTCTCTTTCTTCAAAAAAGGGCTGCTGCGCCGGGCGGGTGCAGCAGCCCACAAACCTTATGTTATAAATATTACAGTGTGCTGTCCGTTCCATCGCCGGGGGTCTGCTCGGCAGAGTACAACAGCATCAGGTGGTTGGCCGAGGCTTCCAGCTGGCTCTTGGCCTGCCGCAGGGCGGCTTCCTCGGTCTCGTTCATCTTTTCGGGCTTATCCTTGCGCAGGCAGTGGCGCAGGTTGGCAAGGTCGGCCTTCACGCGGGCTTTT
>ENA-OVFU01000444-OVFU01000444.1-human-gut-metagenome-genome-assembly--contig:-NODE-444-length-30717-cov-4.699856_pt1 | contig 30717 bp, 22 predicted proteins | sample MGYA00237764_ERZ505407 | MGnify/ENA primary metagenome ERZ505407 (study PRJEB26158, sample SAMN06016366) | human gut metagenome | biome: human gut; feature: ankylosing spondylitis patient; material...
TTAGCAAAAGAAGAACTGCTTCTGGCTATTCCAGCCGGACATCTGGCCTGCCAGTATGCCCGGAAAACCGAAAAGAGCCGCTATGCAGAGCTGGATATCTCCATTCTGCATAACGACCCTTTTGCCATGATGTACAAACAGTCTACCATGTTTCGTATGTTGGCTGCTCATTTTGAAAGCTGCGGATTTTCTCCCAGAACCCTGTTCTATACCCAGCGTTCTGTCAATGCCCTGGAAATGGTCTCCGCCAACATCTGCTGTACCGTAGTTCCTGCATTTTTCGCTGCAGGTGCCCACCGCAGCACCTTTGACAATGTAGCATTCTTCTCCATGCCGTCACATCCGGTATGGGATATCACCGTCAGCTGCAAACGTGGCAGTTACCTGACAGATGCCGCCCACGCCTTTATCAAGCTGGCGAAGGATTACTGGGGAGCTCTGAAGCTGCGCTAGCCCTTCACAAGCTCCCCGTACCTGTATTTATCCCTGTCAGCAATTACTGCTCAAGGCTGTCAGCAATGCCTTTGATGGTGTTGTAGATGTCCTCATCGTTCTAAGCAGAATCCTCTGCGCTTAAGTAGTACGGCATCATATCTACGTTAGCAACACCCTCAGCTGCAGACGGATCTGCAAGAACTTTCTGAACAAGATCCTCAGAGTAAGCAATCACATCATCAGAGGTATCTGCCGGGAAGTAGAAGGAGAAGTCGCAGTCCGGATATACCAGATCTACACCCTGCTCTTTCAGAGTCGGGATATCTTTGATGAGGTCATATCTTTCCTCGGTCGGAGCGCCGATGCAGTTGAACTGTCCGGACTCCTGTACGGCAGCTACCCTATGTCAGTAATGTTCTCATACTGTCTTATTGGAAACTACCTCAGTCAGGGCTCTTTTTGTTTGAGAGATGTGTCTGGCGTTGCGGTAACTATGCACTCAATGGATAAGAACAAAAGGGCAAATGGCATTCACATGGCACGGATAAAGTTCAAATCCCGTTGTGCGGCGGAGAGAATCACCTCGTCGCGTAGCAAGGCAGCATCAGGGTGCTCTCGATGCAGCCAGTCTCGCAAAATGGTATAGTCCATCTGCCCCTCGCCAAGTGGGGTAGGGATACGCGGGGCGTTGGAAACAAATAGGGCATCTTTCATGTGGATGCAGGCCAAATCTTTGCCTATGACCTCGCACCAGCCGGGCCAAAATTCGGCCTGATGCGCGGCAGTATCAGCCGTCAGTACATTGACTGGATCAAAAATGATATGGAAATGCTGGGGATCTGCCACAGTTTCCTTCAGTTTTTGCAACGCTTCTAGCGTGCCTAGCGTGTGGGTATAGACAGGCTCCAGTGCAAAGCAACCACCGATTTGTGCAGCCTGCTCAACAATACGCAGGATGCTGTCGGTCAGCAGCGGTAGGGTAGCCGCCTTTTCCTCAGGGGAAAGATCACGGCAGGCACTCTCACTGCCAACCTGCCCAGCGCCGAGTGTGACTTGGCATTTCAGAGCTGAAAACACACCGGATACAGCGCTTCTGCGCACCTCTGCATTGGGGTTGCTGAGATCCTGATAGCAACTCAGCACTGTGATTTCAATGTTGGCGGCAGCAAATGCGCTGCGGACATCTTCAAGCTGCTCCGGGGTGACATCAACAAGACTCTTAATGCCCTGTATAGCCTTGGGCATGGCTAACTGCGCTGCGTTGTAACCGTTGGAAGCTAAAACTTTGGCGAGTTCCTGTGCAGTAAAGCAGCCGTAATCGTGGGCGCGGCAACCGTATTTCATAGAAAGACCTCCTTGAAAAAATGCCCTCCGGTTAGCCGGAGGGCATCTGTTGACAAGCAGCTTGAAGATTAGCCCTTGACGCCGCCGGCGGAGACACCGCCGACAATGTATTTCTGCAGGATAACGAAGAGGATGACGATGGGCAGGATGGACAGAACCGATGCCGCCAGGATCGAGCTCCAGTCCACGCCGGTGTTGCCGATGAAGTTCTTGATGGCAATCTGGATCGTGTACTTCTTCTGGTCAGACAAAACCAGCAGCGGCAGGATGTAGTCGTTCCAGCGCCACATGAAGCTGAAGATCGTCAACGTGATGGTGACGTTGGAGCCCAGGGGCAGCATGATGTTGGAGAAGATCTTCCACTCGCTGGCACCGTCGATACGCGCGGCCTCGACCAGAGACAGCGGCAACGACATATAGTGCTGGCGGTACATGAAGATACCGGTCGTAGTGGTGACAACAGGCAGGATGACGCCCCAGATGTTGTTGTACAGGCCCATGGCGCTGATTACGCTGAACTGGGGGACGGTCAGCGTCTCGCCGGGAATCAGGGTGCCCAGCAGGAACACGCCGAACACGAGGTTGACGTACTTGATCTCAAAGCGGTAGATAGCCAGAGCATAGCCGCACATGGCACTGATGAGCAGTGTGATGAGGGTGCCGACCACAGCCAGGAACAGGCTGTTCTTCACATAGCCTATGAAGCCGCCGTCCAGAACGGACTTGTAATGCTCCGTCGTCGGGGCGGAGGGGAACATATGCAGCGGGTAGGTGAACAGCTCGCCGGACGGCTTAAAGGAGCTGAGCACCAGCCAGATAATGGGGAAAATCACGATGATGCCGATTGCCAGAGAAAGGATCGTCATTGGAATACTGACGTGCTTGTCTTTCATCAGGTTTCACCTCCGTTATTGACTTTGAACTGGGCAAAGGCAATCAGGGCAAAGATGATCATGACAACGGTAGAAATGGCCGAAGCATAACCATACTGCATCTGGTTGAAGCCCTTGTCGAAGATGTACTGGATGATAAAGGTGGTGCTCAGGCCAGGGCCGCCCTGTGTGATACCTTGGACCAGGGCGTACTCTTTGAGCAGGTTGACGGTGGACAGCAGAACGACCATGAATGTCGTGGGGGCCAGCATCGGAACTGTGATGCGGAAGAAGGCCTGCACACCGCTGGCACCGTCGATGGTAGCAGCCTCATACAGATCATTGGAAATGCTGTTGATACCGCCGATGTAGAGGATCATGTTGAAGCCGATGGACGCCCAAACCGATGCGAACGCGATGACAAAGGTGGCAAGACGCGGGTTCAGCGACCATTCCAGCGCGGTGCCGCCCAGCGAACGGATGATAAAGTTCACGAAGCCGTACTCTTGGCTGAACATCCAGTTGATGGTGATACCAACGACCAGCGCACTCATCAGAACGGGGATATAGACCATCGTGCGGGTCAGGCTCTTGGCGGCAACGCGATTGGAGCATAGCAGCACCGCCACCAGTAGCGGGATGATGACGCGGAACGGCAGCGTGCAGACCGTGTACAGCAGCGTCCGACCCAGGGACAGATAGAACTTGGAGTCTTTAAACAAGTAAATGTAGTTTGTCAGACCCACAAAGTCAATGGTTTTCCAACCGTCATAGTTGGTGAAGGAAAAAGCGATGCTGAGCACAAGCGGCACAAGGAAAAAGACACCGAACAAAATGCAGCAGGGCGCACAGAACGCCCAGAACGCGCCGGTGTGCTTCAGCGACGATTTCTTCTTCATATTCATTCCTCCTTTATTCTCTTTGGCCGGGATTCTACCGCCCGGTCTCTTTGATGTGCTTAGTATAGCATTGCAAAAGACGCAAATACCACCGTTTTTTTGCTTGCTTACCCCAAAATGCATTGCATTTTTTGCGCGATTTTGGCAGGCGGCGCAAAATCTGACCGTCGTCTTGGCGAAAACGTACAAATGCAATGCGGCGAAATTGTGCAAACCGTAAAATCGTGCATCCACAGTGAATGTCACTGCGCAAAATGTACATGGACTGTGCAAATTTCAAAGGGATGCAGCGTCAGCGGCAGGCTGTGCTGAACGGCTTCTTCTCCGGGCAAGGGCTGTTCCATCGGTGTGCAGCGCACGGCAGCGGCATCATCCGGCAGGGCCAGCGCCGCGCGGGTGCGGGTGCCCCAGCTCTCATACAGGCGCAAAATCAGGCCGGAGCCATCCTCGGCTTTCTTCACGGTCTCCAACACGACATTGGGGGCATCTACGCGGAACTGGCTGTACGCGGCGGGCAGTGTGCCCGCGGGCTGGGCAGCCACGGCCAGTGGCAGCGCCGGGGCGTTCAGGTCGTACCCGGCGGGGATGACCCCGCCCTGCCGCCAGTCGCCCAGGTGGGGTAGCAGCGCATAGGTAAAGTCGTGGGCCCCCTGGTCGGCGTGGGGGTCCGGGTAGGTGGCGGCCCGCAGTAGCGAGAGCCGCAGCACGCCGTCGTGGACATCATAGCCGTAGCGGCCGTCATTCAGCAGCGCCGCGCCGTAGCCCGGCTCGGACAGGTCGGCCCACTTGTGGGCGCAGACCTCGAAGCGGGCCTCGTCCCAGCTGGTGTTGGTGTGAGTATCCCGGGCAATGCTGCCGAACTGGATATCATACTGGGCGCGGTCAGCGCAGATATCCACCGGGAACGCGGCTTTCAGCAGCACATGCTGCTCGTGCCAGTCGATGTGGGTGGCAAAGTCGATGCGGCGGCTGTGGGGGTAGAGGGTGATATCCTGCACGAACTGCGACTGGGAAATGGCGCGTTCCAGATGCAGGCGGCAGCAGACCGGGCTGTTCTCGGCCACGGTCAGGCGTGCCGCGCCGTCCAGCGCAAAGCGGTGGCGGCGATAGTATTTTTCCAGATTCCAGGCGTCGTACTCATCGGGGCGGTCCTCAAACAGCTGCAGCTCGTTGGCACACTGCCCGGCGGGGATCAACTCGCGGTCAGCCTCCTTGTCCAGCAGGGCGGTGATCTCGCCGCAGCCGTTGAACACGATGTGATAGAGCGGCGTGTCGATGATGTACCCACCGTCATTTTTGGCCACTTCGGCGCAGGGAACTTCGGGTTCCGCGTCGGCAAAGGGGTAGAACCGCCAGCCCTTGGCGGGCAGGTTTTGGGCGACAAAGGTCAGCACGCCGTTTTCGGCATGGCAGGGCAGCGGGTGTCCGCCGTCGGTGATACCCGCCGCCCCGCAGGCGACGCGGACGACGGTGTCCCGGGCAAAGCCCAGTTGGTTGAACACGACCACGCCGGGGCGGTCGGTCTTGACGAGGGCTGTGACGGTGTGCAGCGCGTCATCAGTGATTCTGGCATCGGATGCGAGGATTTCGCCGTACTGCTGCTGCGAGACTTCGTATACCTCGCCCAGGGCCGAACCGGGTAAAATATCGTGGAACTGGTTCAGCAGGGTCAGCTCCCAGTTGCGGTGCAGCGCGGCAGCGGGGTAGGCATAGCCTGTGCGCAGGCTTTCGGCCAGGGCGGCGGCGGTCTCGGCAGTCAGGTTGGCAAACTCGGCGGCGCGGTTGGCCCGCTTGTTGCGGCCCTGGCTGGTGAACACGCCGCGGTGGTACTCAAAGTACATCTCGCCGTGCCAGCAGGGCAGGTCGGCCTGCGTCTCGTCAAGGTGCTGCTTCAATTTGTCAAAGTAGGGGGCTGCGTGGGTCAGGCGGGTCTGGGGCGCACCGGGGATGCCCTTCTCCATGCGGCGGTTGATCTCCAGCATTTCAGCGGTCACACCGCCGCCGCCGTCGCCGTAGCCATAGCATTGCAGCACATCCTGGGTCAGCTCCTTGTCCTGAAAGCGCTGCCAGCAGCCCATGACCTGCCTGGGGTTCAGCAGGCCGTTGTAGGTCGTGTTGAAGCTCGGCTTCGGGTTGCGGTCTGGGCGCTTGTCGTAGTCCTTGGTGGAGATAAAGTAGGCCAGTACCTCGGTGCCGTCGATGCCGCGCCAGCGGGTCAGATCGTGGGGCATACAGTTGGTATCGTTCCAGGCCATCTTGGTGGTCATGAACCAGTCCATGCCGCACTGGGCCATAATTTGGGGCAGTGCGCCGCTGAAACCGAAGGCATCCGGCAGCCAAAGGACGTGCCCCTGTTTGCCGAATTCCCGGCCAAAAAATTCCTGCCCGTGCAGGAATTGGCGGATCAAACTCTCGCCGCTGGCCATGTTGCAGTCGGATTCCAGCCACATACCGCCCTCCGGTTCCCAGTGGCCGTCGGCGACGCGGGCGCGGATCTTCTCAAACAGCGCGGGGCAGTCTTTGCGCACAAAATCGTAGAGTTGCGGCTGGCTGGACAGGAACTTGTACTCGGGGTAGCGGTCCATCAGATAGTTGACGGTGGCAAAGCTGCGAATGGCCTTTTCCCGCGTCTGGGCCAGCGTCCAGAGCCAGGCCACGTCGATGTGGGTGTGGCCGACACAGTCCACCGTGACCGGCTGCCGCTGGCAGAAGCTCTCGTAAAATTCCTCTTTCATATAGCGGCGGGCGGCGGCGACGCTGGCGTAGAACGCGACGCTGTACGAGTCGCGCAGATCGAGCATATCCAGCGCTTTTTCCAGATACCGCCCTATGCCGATGGCGTTGGTGTCGCCCTCGTCCAGCTGGACAAGCACCTCGTAAGGGGCTTTCAGGTCGTAGTACAGGCCGGTGATCTCATCGTCCCGCACGGCAGTCTCGACTTTTAAAAAGACGTCCTGAGCCGGGGTGTTGCAGTAGGTATACAGTCCCAACTGCCAGGTCTGGCCCTCGGCAGCGGCGGAGGTCAGGTCAAACTCGGTGTGGTTGACATCCAGCCCGCAGAGCAGCGCACCATTTAAGTAGGCGAGGAACTGGGGGTTGTTGTTGTTCCAGATATCGGTTGCGCCGGTAGAGACCAGGCAGACAAGGTGACGCCCGGCGCAGCCCGCGGGTGCGGTGATGCCGCCCCGGAAGCAGTAGTGGGCCTCCACGCCGCCGATAGCATCACCGGGGGCAAAGGGTGTCCAGCCGGGGGCTGTGGCCGGGTCCTCCTGCACGGTGTCCCAGCTATGGTAGGGGCAGGATTTTTTGCGCAGCCCCAAAACCGGGGTGCGCCCCTGCAGCGCCAAAGTGCGCAGGGCGTCAAGCACCGGGCGCGCCCGGCGGCGGAGTTCAGTGTTTTGCATGGAGGCTCCTTCCTTTTTTATAAGTGTGTGGTAAGGGAAACGGCGTCCAGGGGACTGGCCGCCCTAAGAGGCAGCAAGGCGGGTAACGGTATTGTAGGGGCGAACATTGTTCGCCCGCACCCAGGCAACCCCTGTTCAGGCACAGTATAACATCTCAAAACTGTGCAGACAATGCAGTTTTTGCGCGGTAGGGGACGAATGGTGCGCATTTATTGTTTACGGGGGAAAAACGACTGCTTTTTATTAAAATTTGGTTACAGAAACATTGCATTTTTTTCACTGAAAAAATAAGAGCTGGCGCAAAATAAGCGCAACTTAGCATCATTAGAACAAACGATGTGTGAAAAGTGCACAATTTCAGCTGTTTTTCTTGATGCAATTTGCCGGATTGAAAAAACGCGGCGCAAAAAATGCAATATGCCACAATGCAAATCAGCAAGATAGGCGTAGAGAATCCACCCGCCGCAATGGTACACTATGGATACGCCAAGGGAGCTGAAAGCCCAGTTCCCAAGCCCCGGAACGGAGCAAACCGGGTGAGGGCCCGGTGGATATACCCTATTTTTATTTCTACTTTACAGGAGGTAAAACCAACATGAAAAAAGCACTTTCTCTGGCTCTGGCAGCCGCGATGGCGGCTTCTCTGGCAGCCTGCGGCGGTTCTTCCGCTGCATCTACGGCCAGCTCCGCTGCAACAACGGACACCGCAGCTTCCGGCGCCGCTTCTGCCGGCGGCCAGACCCTGAAGGTCATGCTGTCTGAGGAGCCCGGCGAGGGCGATGCATTCGCTACCACCCTGAACAAGTGGGCCGACGAGACCGGCAACACCGTTGACATCATGGTCATCCCCTACGATGACCAGCTGACCAAGTTCCCCCTGATGGCCAAGAACAACGACCTGCCGGATCTGCTGTCCACCACCCGTCTGGCCCGTCTGTACCCCGATGAGTTCGAGGATCTGGGCCAGTACATTGACACCTCCATCTTTGAGCCGCAGGCCCTGCAGATCATCAGCCAGAACTACCTGACGGATAAGCTGTCTGTTCTGCCCCAGCAGTTCACCATCACCAACGTATTCTACAACAAGGACGCTTTTGAGGCTGCCGGCCTCGAGTGCCCGACGGTGGACGACCGCTGGACCATGGACGAGGTCTATGAGGCTGCCAAGAAGCTGCAGGACTCCGGCGCTGTCAAGTACGGCATGGCCATGGATGCCTCCCGTGCCCGTTATGACAACCTGATGTACATGAACGGCGGTTCTCTGGTCGAGAAGGACGGCGACTCCTTCAAGGTCGTTGCAGACAGCCAGCAGAACGTTGACACCCTGCAGTCCTTTGTCGATGCCAACAACAGCGGCGTCATGCCCAAGGCCATCTGGGCCGGTGGCTCCAGCGACAACCCGGGCGACTACTTCAAGAACGGCGACGTGGGCATCTACTTCTCCGGCTCCTGGAACTATAACCCCTTCGTGCAGGATATCACCAGCTTCAAGTTCGGCGTCATGCCCTCTCCTGTCGGCTCTGCAGGCGGTTCCGCTATCCTGGGCGGTGCCGGTCTGGCTGTTCCCACCAACGCAAAGAACAAGGATCTGGCTCTTGAGTTCCTGAAGTGGTTCTACACCGACAAGAACTTTGCCGATTATCTGGCACTTGATAAGGGCCTGTCCTCTCTGAAATCCGTCACCTATGAGCCTGCTGATCCCGATCAGGCTGCCGACTACAAGGTCCTGCAGGCTGAGGTCGGCCAGACCACCGATGCATTCGCCATCGACGAAAGCTCCGAGTGGCGCAACTACTATGACAACGAGTACCGTGACGCTCTGAAGCAGGCTGTCAACGGCGACCTGACTCCGTCTGACGCTCTGACCGAGTTTGCTACCGCACTGGCTGACAAGGCCGGCTGGGCACACTAATCAACCGAATCAACAGGGGAAGTGATTCCCCAGGGCGAACAGACGCCCCGCCCAAACCGGGCGGGCGTCTGTTGTTTTTTAATAAACCTTTTTTTAATAAAGGAGAAGCCGAAGTATGGCAAACGAATTGCATTTTCCCTTGTTTCACGGGTATGTGGACCGCTGGCTGGTCAGCGGCGTGACCGAAACGCCGGTCATCACCAAGCCCACGGCCCTGCACGGTGCCGAAAACGAAAAACTGAACACCGCCCCCAAGGATAAACCCGGCGAGGAACAGTTCAAGGCCGAGCGCCGCGCCAAGGCCACTGCCTGGCCCGCGCAGCTGGACACACGGCCCGGCGGGCTGGTGGGCGGCGCGGACAACGCCACCCCCTTTACCGTCTACTGGCCGTTTGACGATATCGGCGTGACCTACGCCTGGGACTGTGAGACTCCTGCCTGCCTGAGCGCCTGGGCCTACACCGAGCTGGACGCCGCCGAGGCGGGGAGTGTGCCCTTTGACCTTATCACCTGCGGCGGCGCGGCCCTCTGGCTGAACGGCGAAAAGTTGACCGAAGTGACCCCCTACAACCACAACGAGCCTGTCCCCACGCCGCTGACCCTGCCGCTGCAAAAGGGTCGCAACAAGCTTCTTGTGTTCTTTGACAACTACGCCGAGCGCGATGCTACGATCATTCTGCGCCTGCGCTGGAAGGGCGAGGGCACCGCGCCCGAACAGGTCATCCCGGTGGGGGAGGCCGACGCGGCCCGCCTGGCCGAGGCCGAGCACCTGATGCGCAGCCTGGCGTTCCACCGCAACCACTTTACCGCCGGCCCGGTGCTGCTGGACTACGACGGCGCGGATATCGCCGAGAGCTACCACCTGGCCTTTGTCGGCGGCACCGAGGAAAATGTCAAGGGCGGCGTGCTCTTCCGCCGCGAGGCTGGCACCATCCCCCATGCGAGCCAGATCAGCCTGGGCGACTGCAAGACCTTCCCGCTGGCATTTTTGCTGCTGCAGGTCACGACCGAGGTCGAGGGCATCCGGCTGACCCGACCCATCAGTGTGGAAATTCACACCGAGAGCGTGCTGCCCCGCGCCCTGCCCACTGTGGCCGAGCGCAAGCGCCAGGCGCTGGAGCTGCTGGCCCGCTGGGGCGAGCAGAACACGAACCGTGCACTGGCGATCTTAGCCACCGGCGGCGACACCGCCGAGGCCGAAAAGCTGCTGGCCGTGCAGTCCGACTACATTCGCCGCCGCTTCGACTGCAGCGATTTTTACCTTGTCTACTACCCCTACATCCTGCGCACCTTCGGCAAACGCGGCAGCGGTATTTTGTCCGAAAAGACCGAGAACGAGCTGACCGACTGTCTGCTGGGTTTCCGCTATTGGATCGATGAGCCGGGCAACGACGCCATGTGGTTCTGGAGCGAGAACCACGCCCTGATGTTCCACACCTGCCAGCTGCTGGCGGGCGAGCTGTTCCCCGATGAGGTCTTTACCAACAGCGGGCTGACCGGCCGACAGATGCAGGCCAAGGCCAAGAATATGCTCTACGACTGGTTCGTCACCTTCCGCAAAGAAGGCTTTACCGAGTGGAATTCCAGCCCCTACCTGCCCATTGACACGCTGGGCTTCGGCAGCCTGTATGCCTTTGCCCAGGACCCCGCCATGCGGGAGCTGGGCCGCGAGGGTATGGATTTTGCCTACTACCTGCTGGCCGTCCACAGCCAGCAGGGCATCTTCGCCTCGTCGTCGGGCCGCACCTACATCAAGGAGCAGTTCGGCAACTGGTCCAACTGCCCCTCCGGTCTGAGCTGGATCGGCTATGGGTACGGCGTGCCGGGCCACGCGGGCAAGGGCATCACCTCCTACTGCCTGTCTGATTACGAGCCGCCGAGGGAGTTTGCCCAGTGGTTCAGCATCCCCCGGGGCAAGGAAATGATCTGCCAGACGACCCAGGGCAATGACGGCTATGTCGATCTGTACACCTACAAGACCGCCGACTACATGATGACCAGCGCCAACGACTTCCACCCCGGCGAGCCGGGCCATCAGGAGAACCCCTTCCAGCTGACCTTCAACGCCGTGGCGCAGCTGTGGGTCACCCACCCCGGCGAGCGGGTGCTCTTCGGCGCAGCGCGGCCGTCCTACTGGGCGGGCAATGGCACCCTGCCCAAGGTCAACCAGTACAAGGCGTTCGCGGGTCTGATCTATGATATCGCCCCCGAACACCCGGTCGATTTCACCCACCTGTACCTGCCGTCGATGGAATTTGACCGCTGCGAGGTCGAAAGCAAGTGGGCCTTTGTGCAGCTGGGCAGTGCCTATGCGGCGGTGTATTGCAGCAATGGGATGCGGATGCAGGACTTCGGCTCAAACAAGGACCGCGAGTGCATCGCCGAGGGCCGCCGCTGTATCTGGCTGGTGCGTGCCGCGCAGGCAGACGAGTTTGCGGCGTTTGAGGATTTCAAGGCCGCCATGCGCGGGGCTGCGCTGGACGCCGATGCCGAGGGCCGCCGCTACCGCTTTGTGGACCCCGTCTACGGCGAACTGCGCTGCCAGTGGGGCGAAACGCTGTATGTAAACGACGCCCCGATGCAGTACAGTGGTTTTGACAATTACGGCAAATTGACGATGCAGGAAAAATAAAAGAGGTGCCTGCCCCGAGAAGGGGCGGCACCAGAAAATGTTACACCTTCGCGCTCCCCGGGGAGGGCTCCTTCTCGTAGGGAATGGCGGTGATGGGGGTGACGATGCCGTTGACGCGGAACTGGGACGGCGAGGTATGGCAGAACTTGTTGAACACCCGGTTGAACTGGGAAAAACTCGTAAAGCCGCAGCTCGTCGTGATATCGGCAATTTTCATGTCGGTGTACAACAACAGCTGCTGGGCGTTGCGCACACGGGTGATCTGGATGTAGTTGATGAGCGAGAACCCTGTCACCCGGCGGAACTGGTGCGACAAATAGTACGGACTGATGAAGAATTTCTCCGCCAGATATTCCAGCGAAAGCTCGCTGGCGTAGTGCCGGTGGATGTAGCTGGTCACGGCGTAGACCTTCTGGGTGATGGAATCGCTGAGCTCCTGCGGCTCGTAGCTGCTCTCGCCCACATGCTGTGCCACGGTGGCCAGAAATTGCAGAAAATGGCAGTGGATGAACTGCTGCGTCAGCGGGGTCATTGGCTGCTTGCCCAGTGTGAAGATTGCGTTCAGGTGCGAGAATGCCTCAGCCCGCGTCTCGCCGGTAAAGCGGTAGATGGGCACCTCGGCCCCGAAAGGCTGTAAACAACTTTGCAGCATTTCGTGCAGCACTGGGGAATCATCCGGCACGCGGAAGTTTATGATCAGCCGTCGGCAATCGTCGCCCGCCGGATATTCGGTCTTGTGCAGCAGGGAAGGGCGCAGCAATACGATATCATAGGGCTGCAGGGTGTAATAGTCGCCCTCGATGATATGCGATGCACGGCCGCTTAACAGAATGTGTATCTCGTGAAACTGGTGGAAATGCTGGAAACTCATGTTGATCTTGAACGACCGCGAATCGTAGTCGAACAGGTAAAACAGCGGCGAATCCAGGTCGTTGATCGAAATCATGTACCCCTGATTGTACAGTAATGCATCGTCCAGATACATAGGCAACCTCCGTCAAAAATGTTCCTGTCTCTATTATACTCGCACTCGCAAAAAGTGCAATGTATTTCAACGACAAAGACAAAATCAGAGTGGTTTTTGCCTTTGTTCCTATGCTATACTTTAGGCAAGTTCGAACGTTATGTCTACCTATTATAATATAAAAGGAGAAAACCACCATGCAGAAAGCTGATATTGAAAACAAACTGGAGCTTTGCATTGAGAGCTTCAAATCTGTCCTGTATGAAAGGGACGAGACCTTCCTGGAGAACATGGCAAAATCCAACATGGATCAGGGCAACCTGGCCCGCTATATGCTGTGGGAGTGGACCCAGGGCGTGGGCCTGTACGGCCTTTGGAAGCTGTTTGAGAAAAAGCACGACCAGCGCTGCCTGGATGTGCTGACCGAGTACTACGACGCCCGCATTGCCGAGGGCCTGCCCAGCAAGAACATCAACACGATGGCCCCCATTTTTGCCCTGAGCTATCTGTACGAGTACACCAAAAATGAAAAGTACGGCGATATCTGCAAAGAGTGGGCCGAGTGGGCCATGCACGGCCTGGCCCGCGCGGGCGAGGGCGGCTTCCAGCATGTCACATCGGATCGCGTCAACGATGGCGAGCTGTGGGACGATACGCTGTTCATGGCTGTGCTGCCGCTGGCCAATATCGGCCACATCCTGGGCCGCCAGGACTACATTGACGAGGCTGTCTACCAGTACCTTGTCCACACCAAATATCTGGCTGACAAAAAGACCGGCCTGTGGTATCATGGTTTCTGCTTTGATGGCTGCCATAACTTTGCCGAGGCTTTCTGGGGCCGCGGCAACAGCTGGGTGACGGCTGCTATTCCCCTGCTGCTGGAAATCGTCCCCGTGGGCAACCCCGACCGCCGCATCCTTGAGAACGCGCTGCTGCGCCAGATCGAGAGCCTGGCCAAGTACCAGGACGAGGGCGGTATGTGGCACACCCTGATCGACGACCCGACCTCCTACCTGGAGGCCAGCGCCACCAGCGGCTTCGGCTTCGGCATCCTGAAAGCCGTCGAGCAGGGCATCGTGCCCGAAAGCTACCGCGCCAATGCCATGCGCGCCTTGCAGCCTGTGTTGGACTGCATCGATGAAAAGGGCGTTGTGCAGCAGGTGTCCTACGGCACCCCGATGGGCCGCGAGAGCAAGAACTTCTACAAGCAGATCCCCCTGCACCCGATGCCCTACGGCCAGGCCATGGCAATTTTGTTCCTGATGGAAGCTGAGGCCCAGGTCTGATGACAAAAAAATGGAGCAGCCGCCTTACCTTCTTTGCCTTTGTGGTGCTCATGGTGGGGCTTGGCAGCAATGACAGCCTGCGCGGAATTTTTTCCACGATCTTCCAAGAGCATTTCTCCCTGACGACGACCCAGCTGGGGCTGATCGTTACGGCAAGCTACATCGGCAACCTGGTGTTTTTGCTGGTGGGCGGCAACCTGAGCGCCCGCTTTTCCAAAAAGCGCGTACTGCAGGTGCTGATTCTGATTTGGATGGCCGCCCTGGCGCTGTTTGCCTTTACCAGCAATTACACGGTGCTGCTCATCGGCATGGCACTGGCGCTGGGTTCTTCCACCCTATTGAATACCACGATGAACCTCATCACGCCGCTGCTGTTTGCCACAGCGCCGGGGTTCTTCGTCAACTTCCTGTTCTTCACCCAGGAAATCGGCACCAGCGGCAGCCAGTATATTTTGGGCAGCCACGCCGACGGCTTTGCCTTCTGGCAGCACACAAATCTGGTGCTGCTGATCCTGGGCGCGGTGGCCTTTGTGCTGCTGCTCTTCTGCAATGTGCCGGAGGAAGCCGCCGACCCGGCGGATACCCCGGCACAAAAGGGCGGTTATGACTGGCGTATCATCGTGCCCTATGTGCTGGTGTTCGGGTTCTACTTTATCGCCGAGCACGGCGTCATGAACTGGATGGTCGCCTACGGCGTAGACGGTCTGGGCCTGCCCCAGGCCTCGGCGGCCAAGTATCTTTCGGTGTTTTTTGGCGGCATGATGATCGGGCGGCTCTGCCTGTCCCCGCTGGTGGATAAGCTGGGGGCCCTCAAAAGCCTGGCGGCTTTCGGCGGCGTGTCCTGTGTGCTGTATCTGATCGGCTCGCTGGGTGGCGCGCTGACTATGCCCGTCTGGGCCATCAGCGGCTTGTCCTTCTCCATTTTGTACCCCACGCTGGTCATGAGCATCCGGCTCTATTTCCCGGCGCAGCAGGTCTCCGGCGCGGCGGGCACGATTTTAAGCATCGCGTCGCTGGCGGATATCCTGTTCAACGTCGGTTTTGGCAAGCTGGTGGATATGGCGGGCTATGCCGTCAGCATCCGGGTGCTCCCGCTGTCCGTGCTGGCATTTTTCATCGTGTTTATGCTGTTTACGAAATTCTGCAAGCCGATGCAGAAATTGAAATAAAGTGAAAAAAGCGAGGTAGATTATGCGTTATTGTCTCGGGATCGATCTGGGCGGCACCAACATCGCAGGCGGCATTGCTGACCTGGACGGGAAACTGCTGCTGACCGACAGCATCAAGACCGGGCTGCCCTGCCCGGCGTCGGACATCGCCGACCGTATCGCGCTGCTCTGCCGCCGCATGGCGATTGCCCTGGGTCTGGCCCTGAGTGATGCCGCCTGGGTGGGCATCGGTGCGCCCGGCAGCGTCGATGTGGACACCGGCACCGTGCTGTATGCTAACAATCTGGAATTTGACAATGTCCCGCTGGGTCAGATGATCCACGAGCGCACCGGCCTGCCCGTCTATGTGGATAACGACGCCAACGTTGCCGCCTGGGGCGAGTACTGCGCGGGTGCAGGCAAAGGGAGCAGCAGCATGGTCATGGTCACGCTGGGCACCGGTGTCGGCGGCGGCGTAGTGCTGAACGGCAAGCTGCTGACCGGCTGCAACGGCGCAGCGGCTGAGCTGGGCCACTTTGTGATTGATATGCACGGTAAAGAGTGCAACTGCGGCATGCGCGGCTGCTTTGAGCAGTACGGCAGCGTCACGGCGCTCATCTGTCAGGCGCGGGAGGCCATGGCAGCCCATAAGGAGAGCAAGCTTTGGGCGCTGGCGGAAAACGAGGAAGCCAACGTCAACGGCAAGGTCATCCTGGCTGCCTACGACGCGGGCGACGAGACCGCCGTGCAGGTGGTCAACACCTATGTACACTACCTCTGCGTCGGCGTGACGAGCATCATCAACATCTTCCAGCCCGAGGTGCTCTGCCTGGGCGGCGGCATCAGCCGCCGCAGCGACGTACTGGTCGAGCCGATCCGGGCGTTCAATGCCGCACACGGCTATGGCCACAGCTGCCCCAAGCAGCCCCGCATCATGTCGGCCGAGCTGTTCGGCGATGCGGGCATTATCGGCGCAGCCCTGCTGGGCAAAGGCAAATAAGGAGAGCGGACCTATGCGCAAACACTATGAACGTATCCTGCACGACAGCGAGAGCCGCGTGCAGCGCTATCTCGAAATCCAGATTTTGGACGAGAACAGCCCCTTCTGCGGCGGTTTCCCCAAGGCGGACAGCCTGGCCGAGCCGAAAACGGCCATCTACCGCGCCACGACAATGACGGCCTGCTACCTGAACCCAGAGAGCCGCTACTACCTGGACGCCGAGCTGGGCCGCCGCCTGGCGCTGGCGCTGGCTTTTGTGCGCCGCTCCCAGCGGCCCGGCGGCTACTTTGACCTCATCAACTGCAACTTCTTCTCCGGCCCGGACACGGCTTTCTGCACCAAGCGACTGCTGCCCGCCTATGTCTACCTGTGTAAGGTCGTGGACGGCGCACTGCCCGCCGCGCCCGAAGCCAAGGCCGCTGCCGCAGAGCTGAAGCCTAGGTATGAGGCCATCATCCGCGATGCAGCCGATGCCCTGTGCCACTGCGGTTTCCACACCCCGAACCACCGCTGGGCCATCGCGTCGGTGCTGATGCTCTGCGCCAAGCTGTTTGATAAGCCCGAATGCCGCACCGCCGCCGAGGCCATCCTGAAAGAAGGCAACGACTGCAACGAGGACGGCGAGTACGCCGAGCGTTCGGCCGGCAACTACAACCGCATCAACAACGATGCCATGATCATGCTGGCCGTGGCCACCGGTGACGAGAGCTACTATGCGCCGGTGCTGCGCAACCTGGAAATGATGCTGACCTACATCGATCCCGACGACAGCATTTTTACCAACAACTCCACCCGCTGGGACATGGGCAAGAAAATTTACCCGCGGGAGTATTACCTCGAGTACCTCTACATGGGCTATACCTGCCGTAAGCCTGAACTGCTGGACGCAGCCAACGCCATTATGCAGATGGTGGAGCGCCACGCCCTGCGCAGCTTTGACTGCCTCATCAACCTGATGCTGCTGCCCGAACTGGCCGCACTGGAGCACGAGGGCTGCGCAACCCCGACGAACTACCACAAATATTACGAAGGGTCGGGCATTGTGCGCTGCCGCCGCGGAAGCTGGTCCTACACGATCTTGAACAACAGCCCGAGCTTTTTGTTCTTCCAGCACGGCGACTTCACGCTGACCGTGCGCATCGGCGCAAGCTTCTGTGAGCACCGCAACTTTGTCCCCGCAACCTTGGCCCCCAAGGACGGCGGCTATGCCCTGCACCAGACCATGACAGGCTGGTATTACCTGCCCTTTGCCGAAAAGCCCGCCACCAGCGATTGGTGGCAGATGGACAACGCCCACCGCGAAAAGCTCTACGGCCCCGACATGGTGTTTGACGTGCAGGTGAACGAGGTCAAAAACGGCCTGGACATCCACATCGTCAACTCCGGGATTGACCGCGCTCCGCTGCGGGTGGAGCTGGCCTTCAACTCGGGCTGCCGCGTCGAGAACGAGCATTTCATGCTCGAGGGCAATGACGGCGGCGGCATCGTCGTCAAGGACGGAACACTGGTCGCATCCAAGGGCGTGAACGGTATTTCTGTCGGCCCCTGCTTTGCCGAGCATAACTACACCGCCGGAAAAGAGGGCAGCATGGGCCGGATGGAAGGCTGCTTTACCGCCTACCTGACCGCATACAGCACCTTTGACCGCACGATCTCCCTGCGTGCATTGCCCAGCAGCTACGATCAGGCGTGAATCAGATGGAGTCGTAACCAGTGGTGTGACAGACAAAACAGCGTCAAATAATAAAAGGACATCCGTGGGTAATGTGGATGTCCTTTTTTCCTGTCGGGAGCGGATCGCTCCCGACAGAAATTATATTTAGTTGTCCAATTTTAAGGTAAAGGAGATTCATATGAATATTCTCAAATTGACTCCCAGCTGCAAGGATTACCTGTGGGGCGGCAACCGCCTGCGCAGTGAATTTGGCATCAAGAGCGATCTGAACCCGCTGGCGGAGGCGTGGGTGCTTTCCTGCCACCCGGACGGCCCCAGCTATCTGCCGGACGGCACCACCCTTGCAGAATACATTGCAGCGCACCCGGGCTGCCTTGGCACCGACTGCGAGAAGTTTGAGCAGTTCCCAATTCTGATAAAATTCATTGATGCCAAGAACAATCTCTCCATTCAGGTGCATCCGTCCAACGAATATGCGCTAAAAAATGAGCACCAGTACGGGAAAACGGAAATGTGGTATGTGCTGGACTGCGAGCCGGGTGCTTATCTGTATTATGGCTTTGACCGTGAGATTTCCAAAGAGGAATTTCAGGAGCGCATCAAGAACAACACCCTGACCGAAGTACTGAACGCGGTTCCGGTACATAAGGGGGATTGCTTCTTTATCCCGTCAGGCACGCTGCACGCCATCTGTAAGGGCATTGTGATTGCGGAAGTCCAGCAAAACTCCAACGTGACCTACCGTGTGTACGATTACGGCCGCGTGGGGGCGGACGGCAAGCCCCGTGCCCTGCACGTGGAGAAGGCACTGGACGTGACCCTGCGCACTCTCCCCGTCAAGCATGACTTTGGCAGCCATCTGGCCCAGTGTGAGTATTTCACCGTGGATGCCAGGAACGGCGCGTTTGAGGGCACAGCGGACGAGAAGAGCTTTGTCTCGCTGCTCATCACAGATGGCGAGGGTGAGCTGATCTGTGGCGGCGAAACCGTGGCCGTCAAGAAAGGCGACAGCTTCTTCCTGCCCGCAGGCAGCGGCAGCTATACCGTACACGGTACCTGTCAGACCTTGTCTACAAGAGTGTGAAATAAGGCTGTGGAATAGTAAGCAGGAGGATACAATCGTAAGAAAACAAAATGTATTAATATTGCATTGCTAGAGCCAACTCCAGACGACCTTGTAAACTTTTTTGACGATTTAGCACACAATGACACGCTAGTGCCATATTCTGCACCTGAAGAAACTACAGTATGCGCATCTATTTAGAACCCGTGAATCTCCGTCAGTGGAACCTGTTCGATAATGTAAAAGGCTCCGGCCATGTAGAGTGTTTTCTTGCCACTCGTGATATGCAGCTTGGGGACATCGTAATTCTGCATGTCGGCAAACAGGACCCCGCGCATGAGAGTGGTGTGTATGCCTACGGCACGGTCATTTATGGTCCGTATATTCTCGAAAATCGTCCCGCTGAATACTGTAACAACAAATTGACCGTGGATGTTCGTATAGACCATATCGTATATGACACACCCATCATCACCCACGAGCAATGTAAGAGATACACCGGCCAGTATAGAAATGTTCACGTCATCGCAGATTCTTTCAATGACAATTTGAAAGTCAATCTGGGTATCCAGTAATACTCCACAAAATGAAAAAGCGCTCACCGTGAAAGGTGGGCGCTTTTCTCTTTCTTAATCAGTACTTATAAAAGGTATATCACACCAGCATATCGAACAGTCCAATCATCAGAGGCATCGTCATGATGGAAAGCAGCGTACTCAGAACATACAATGAACTTGAGTGCGCCGCATCACGATTGTAGAGTTGCGCCATTGAGGTGACTGTCGCACAAGACGGCGTAATAGCCGATAGATAGACTGTCATTAAAATTGCTTTACCATCTGCAATCCAGTCAGATGCGTGGAACACGCGAAGTAGCAGCAGAACAATGATAGGAACTACAATCAGACGAAGTGCAACGGGAAGATAGTTGCGCGGTGTGCAGAAGACTTTCTTTAACGGTACTTCCGCAATCGCCATACCGGCCAGCAGCATCCCCATAGGCCCTATCATAGCACCTACGCTGCTGAGCGTACTCACAATAGGCGAGGGCAGCGAGATATGCAGAAGGTACAAGAGCGCACCGACGACAATCGCAATCAGATTGACATTGGTCAAAATCTTCTTCCATTCAAGTTTTGCGCCCTCTTGCAGGCAGGCACTTGCGTGCGTCCAGAGAAGAATCAGCTGGACGATGACGAAAGCGCAGGAATACACGACATATTCCTCGCCGAGCAAAGCCTGAACCAGGGGGATGACGAGCGCAGCCGCATTGCTGTAGATGATGCTGACCTGCTCCACGACATCCAATCTGAGTGGTTTCTTAAAGATGGCATTGAGGACCAGAAACACGACATGCATTCCGACCGCTATGCCCATCGAGTACAAGAGTCCTGTGCGAATCTGCGGCGTATCATCGATTTGAAATGCGTTGAGAACAACGCACGGCATGACCAGATACACGAAAACTACGGACAAAACCTTGCTGTCTGAGGCTTTCAGAAGCCCTGCCTTGACGACTACATAGCCCATCAGAAGAACGATAAACAGCTGGGCTATCTGCTGCATGAGCAATATACTGACTTCCATAATAATCCCTTCCTTCGATTCAGAATAGCGTACTCTTTTCTCGGAAAATAGTCAATATGCAACATGACGGAAGTTTTTAGAAAAAGGCGAAAATCAACAGTTTGTGGCGAAGGTTGGGAGATGGCCATATGTACTGGATACTATGCACAGTTACAGGATGTTGCATTTATGCAAACAGTAGAACTTGATAGAGGAGTTGTAAAATCTATAAAAATCAATGTAAACGCGATGTTTTCTTTGATATAATATAGTTAAGAAACTATCCCCTAAAGTGAAGGAGGTTTACTATGAAAAGGAGAGTTAGTGCAGCGAAAAAAATCGTTGCTGTAGCTTTAGCTGCTACGGTTGCGGTTTCTTTGACCGGCTGCAAGAAAAGAAAAAACACCAACGATACGACGAGTTCGGATGTGACCACGAGCCAAAGTCAGGCTGCGGTTCCGGAAACACCAGAAGTAACTGCCACACCTGCACCGACGGCTACGCCTGCACCGACCGCCACGCCCGCTGAGAACACTGATAAGAAGGACAACACCACCAGCGAGCCGACTAAGACGGAGAAGCCGAGTACCGGCACTTCGACTTCCGGCGGGACTACCAAACCGGCGGCGACAAAAACACCGGCACCTGCTCCGGCAGCTACTCCGGCTCCTACCGCAAAGCCTCAGGTAAAATACACCTTCACGGTTCGCTGTCATGAGGCGACCTGCACCACGCAGGGCTACGATGAGCATATCTGCCATGAGTGGGGCGGCATGAACTACAACGACCGCTTTGTTCCGGCAAAGGGACATAGCTGGGATGGCGGTACAGTCACGAAGGCTGCTACTTATACCGAGACCGGTATCAAGACCTTCAAGTGCAAGGAATGCGATGAGACGCGCACAGAGGAAATCCCGTCTCTCAACAAGACCTATCATATCAAAAGCGTTGTTGCTCCGACCTGCACCGCTGAGGGTTATACCATCTATGAGTGCAACGAAGTCCCCGGTCTGACCTATAAGGGCGATTACAAGGCAAAGCTGCCGCACGCCTACGATGCCGGTAAGGTCACAAAGCCCGCTACCATCTACGAGAAGGGTACGAAGACCTTTACCTGCACTTCCTGCGGCACTACATACACGGAAGACATCCCGATGGTCGAAAAGACATGGCATAAGGGCACTACGGTAGAGCCTACCTGTACAGAAAAGGGCTATACCATCTACATCTGCGACCAGGATTCCGCTCTGACCGAAAAACGCGATTATACGAATGCACTGGGGCATAAGTGGGATGATGGTACTGTCACCAAGGCTCCTACCTGCACCGAAGACGGCGTCAAGACCTTTACCTGCAAGAATGATGGGAGCCACACCTACACGGAACCTGTTCCTGCGACGGGACACGCGTGGGGCGAAGGCATTGTAACGAAGGAGCCGACCTACGAAGAAGACGGTGAGCGCACCTATACCTGTCAGAATGACAAGACCCATGTACATAAAGAAGTAATTCCTGCATTGGGCTATACCTTCACGGAAACTGTCGTTCCTCCTACTTGCACCGAGGACGGTTACACGCTGCATACCTGCAATGAGAATCCTGCAAAGACCTATCAGGATACACCTGTTGCTGCGCTGGGCCATCAGTATAAGGAAGTCACTACTCCCGCTACCTGTGGCGCTTCGGGCAGCGTTGACAATGTCTGTGAGCGCTGCAACGATAAGCAGCATGTGAGTGACATTCCTGCCACCGGTGAGCATCAGTGGGATGAAGGCGTTGTAACGAAGGAGCCGACCGCTACTGAGACTGGCATCAAGACCTTCACCTGCAAGGTTTGCCAAGCAACAAAGACCGAAGATATTGCTAAGGTACATACCCACGATTACACGCGCCTTGGCGAAATCGTGAAGGAGTCTTCTTGTGAGACCGAGGGCGAGCGTTGGGTGTACTGCAACTACGAGGGCTGCAACGAAAGAGTCTTGAAGCCTATGGCAGCTATCGGTAGCCATGATTGGGACTTTGCAAATGCCGAGTGTCTGAAAAAGGCTACCTGCACCGAGCAGGGCACTATGCTGATGCACTGCAAGCGTGACGCTTCTCATACCATGACTTACTCCTACGGTGGTACTGGTCATATCTGGGATGAGGGTGTCATCACTACCCAGCCTACCTATGATGAGTATGGCGTCAAGACTCTGCATTGCAAGAACTGCGATGCGACCATGACCGAAAAGGTCCTGCCCACCAAGTACACCTTCACCGTTACCGTTGTCCCGCCGACTTGCACAGAGGACGGCTACACGATGCACAAGTGCAATCAGGATGACAGCTTCTCTTACAAGGACAACATTGTACACTCCACCGGTCACCATGCCGCTAAGCGTGTCATAGAGCCTACCTGCAAGGAAGAGGGTCGCACCGAAATCTACTGCATCGTCTGCGGTGATGTGAGCAGCACTTTCGATTTCATGCCCAAAAAAGACCACACTTGGGATAACGGTGTTGTGACTACTGAGCCTACGGCTGAAAAAGAAGGCGTCAAGACCTATACCTGCACGGTTTGCAATGAAACAAAGACTGAGACCATCCCACGTCTGAACGGCAGCGGCAAGTAAGCTGCAAGCTTACAAAAAGCACAAGAAACACAAAGAGGAGCGTCTGCTTTGGCGGACGCTCCTCTTGCTTTGACTGAAAAACGGCATAAGTGCTCTTGAAAATCTTTTTGACATTGTTTGTCGCACTTGGTAGAATGATGACAGAAAAGAAAGAACGCAAATCCTATGGGGAGGTTTCGGGTATGCTGCAGATTGCAATTATCGAAGACGAAGCAGATTTGGCTCAGCAGACAAAGGATAATGTTGTTCGCTATCTTAATGAGCATGGACTCGAAGGCAATATCGCGGTGTTTAACGATGGCATGGATATTGCTGAGAACTACAAACCTATATGGGATATTCTGCTGTTGGATATTGAAATACCGCTACTAGACGGTATGAGTGCTGCTCAGAAAATCAGAGAACAGGATGCGACTGTCGTTATGATTTTTATTACCAGAATGGCAAAGTATGCCATTAAGGGTTATGAAGTCGATGCACTGGATTTTATTCTAAAGCCAATCACCTATGCGCAGCTTTCTATGAAACTGCCTCGCGCCATTGAACGAGCCTCTCAAAGGCAGAAGCATCATCTTTTTGTTACGGTAAATGGAGAAAAGCAGCGAATTGAGAGTTCGGCAATCTACTACATTGAGGTGCGGGGGCATTGGCTGTATCTGCATCTGCATAATCAAACCCTGGAGGTTTCCGGTAGTTTGCAAGAAATTGAAGACCGCCTTAAAGACCAGCAGTTTTCGAGATGCAGCAACAGCTACTTGGTAAATCTTCGACATGTGGATGCTGTAAAAAAAGACTCTATTGTTGTCGGCACGAACACACTTCCCCTTAGTCGCGGTCGAAGAAATACATTTCTCAGCGACCTGGCAAATTCTGTGACGGGAGGAAATATGAAGTGAATTTGCTGCAAGATATCTTCAAAATTTTGCATCAACCGGTTCAGTTATTGATTGCAGCACTCATGTTTGCTTACAAAGAACCAAAAAGAAAGTTTTGGCTGATTCGTGCTGTACTGGCAGCAATCTTAGGATTTTTGGTTTTGAAGCTTTGCATTACCGCATCACCAGAAATCCTTTTGAATAGCTTTTTGACTTCTTTGGTATGGAGCATAGGCAGTTTTCTTATCCTGCTTTCTATAGAATACTCGATGTTTGATGTAGAACTCAAAATGGCTGCTTATTTCACTACATTGGCTTACCTTACTCAGCATGTCGCTTTTTGTGCGTGGGATGCTATTCAGCCCGGAGCAGGTTACTTTATCCGGGACAAACTCCATCTGGAAATGTCCGAGGAAAAGACATTGATTACTCATGGACACGACGCTGCGAAGTTCTTGGGATATGAGGTCACAATCGCCAAAGGCGAACACAACAAAAAGACCAAAACCGGGGCTACCAGACGGGTAAACAATGGAAAAGTCTTACTTTATGTTCCCCATGATAAGTGGGTAAAACGACTGTTCTCCTACAATGCCCTCAAGATTAAATACGACAAACAAAATGGAAACAAAGAGGTTTGGGAGCCTGTCCGGCGCACTCGCCTGTTGCACTTGGACGATTTGGAAATCCTAAACCAATACAACGCAGAAATCCGTGGATTGTATAACTACTACCGACTTGCAAACAACGTGTCTGTACTCAATAACTTCTACTATGTAATGAGATACAGTATGCTCAAAACCTTTGCTGGAAAATATCGGACACGAATCAGCAGAATTATCCGCAAGTACCGTCAAGGAAAAGATTTTGTTGTGGAATATCCGAAGAAAAACGGCAAGGTCGGAAAGGTATTGTTTTACAATAATGGGTTCCGCCGGGACACTAAAGTAGAAAGCGGAAATCCTGATATAGTAGCAAGAATTTTTGAGAATTATGGGCGTAATAGCCTTATAAAAAGACTGCAAGCAAACAGGTGTGAGTGGTGTGGCGCAGAGAATGTGCCGCTTGAAATACACCATATACGAAAACTCAAAGATTTAAGTGGCAGAAAACAATGGGAAATCGCCATGATTGGGCGTAAACGCAAGACAATGGCACTCTGCATTGACTGTCACGATAAGTTACACGCAGGGAAATTAGACTGACATCTGGAGAGCCGGATACATCGAGAGGTGTAAGTCCGGTTCGGAGGGGAGTTCTCGGAAACCTACCATAGTGATATGGCAAGGCGCCGGGTTCTTACCCTACTTTACTGTTCGGTATCGCCTATTCCATTTGCGACCATGACCAACAGAGAATGGGGACAGATTGGGAACAACTACCTAAAAGGGCTGTTCGCTCTTGGTTTTCAAGGCTTCCTCATTATGATATGTGTCGGTATTTACGCCGTACTGGTAAACGATATGATAATCGCAGACAATCTGCACAGCGCGGTATTTTCCCTTGCCGCCTATACGGTTATCCTCTGTTTTTCCCTGTTCAAATCCGGCACACTGGCAAAATCCATATTCAACGCCCACTAAGGGCAGAAAGGAGGTTTTTTCTTGGCGTATGTACCTGTACCCAAAGACTTATCCAAAGTCAAAACAAAAGTCGCTTTCAATCTGACAAAGCGGCAAATCGTTTGTTTTGCGGCGGCTCTCTTAATCGGACTGCCGCTGTTTTTTTTGCTCAAAGGCAGCGCAGGAACAAATCTTGCGGCTATGGCGATGATTGTCGTCATGCTCCCCTGCTTCCTGCTTGCCATGTATGAAAAGCATGGACAGCCCCTTGAAGTGGTGGTTAAGAACATCATTCAGACAAAGTTTACCCGCCCAAAGGAGCGACCTTACAGAACCGAAAACCTATACGCTGTCTTGGAAAAGCAGCGAAACTTAGAAAAGGAGGTATCAGCGATTGTCAAAAGGACAAACAAAAAAGACGCGGGAAGCCGCAGGAAACAGGCGTAAGCTGACCCGCGCCGAAAAGAAACAGATTGCCGAAGCTATCCGAAAGGCTAAAGGCGACGGCAAAGCCCGCACCGCACAGCAGACCATTCCCTACCTTGCCATGTACCCGAACGGTATCTGCAAGGTTACGGAAAAGAGATATTCAAAGTGCGTCGTGTTCGAGGACATCAATTATCAGCTTGCACAGGCAGACGATAAGACCGCCATTTTTGAAAACTGGTGCGATTTCCTCAACTACTTTGACGCGAGCGTGAACGTGCAGCTTTCTTTCATCAATCAAGGCTCACAGCAGGAACAGGCAGCGCGGGCAATCCATATCCCGCCGCAAAACGACGATTTTAACTCTATCCGCACCGAGTATTCCGATATGCTGAAAGCGCAGCTTGCCAAAGGGAACAACGGGCTTGTAAAGCACAAGTACATCACGTTTTCCATTGAAGCGGACAATCCGGCGGCGGCAAGGGCGCGACTTTCCCGTATCGAAACGGACGTACTCAACAATTTCAAGGTGCTTGGCGTATCGGCGCACCCCTTATCCGGCTATGAACGCTTAAAGGTGCTGCATGGGGTATTCCACCCGGAGGGCGAGCTGTTCTCCTTTTCCTTTGACTGGCTTACCCCGTCGGGGCTGTCTACAAAGGACTTTATCGCCCCGTCCTCTTTCCGTTTTGGCGAGGGCAGATATTTCCGCATGGGTAAGAAAATCGGCGCGGCGAGCTTCCTTGAAATCCCTGCGCCGGAACTCAACGACCGTATGCTTGCCGACATACTGGACTTGGAAACGGGTGTAATCGTCAACTTACATATCCGCAGTATCGACCAGTCGGAAGCAATCAAAACCATTAAGCGCAAAATCACAGACCTTGACAAGATGAAGATTGAGGAACAGAAAAAAGCGGTTAGAAGCGGCTATGACATGGATATAATCCCGTCCGACCTTGCCACCTTTGGCAGCGAAGCAAAGAACTTGTTGCAGGACTTACAGAGCCGCAACGAGCGAATGTTTCTTTTAACTTTCCTTGTGGTAAACATGGCAGACACGAAGCGGAAACTGGAAAATGACATTTTCGCGGCGGCGGGTATCGCACAGAAATACAACTGCCGCTTGACACGCCTTGACTATCAGCAGGAAGCGGGGCTTTTATCCAGTGTGCCGATTGGGGAAAACCTTATCCCGATACAGCGGGGGCTTACCACATCAAGCACCGCTATTTTCATTCCCTTTATCACGCAGGAGTTATTTCAGACGGGGCAAGCCCTGTACTATGGCTTGAACGCCCTTTCTAACAACATGATACTCTGCGACAGAAAGCAGCTCAAAAACCCAAACGGGCTTATCTTGGGAACGCCGGGAAGCGGTAAGAGTTTCGCCGCCAAAAGGGAAATGACAAATGCTTTCCTCATTACTGACGACGACATTATCATCTGCGACCCGGAAGCCGAGTATTTTTCCCTTGTGCAGCGTCTGAACGGGCAAGTGATACGTCTTTCCCCTACGGGCAGGGGCATTGACGGCAAGCCCCAGTATGTAAACCCTATGGATATAAACCTTAATTACAGCGAGGACGATAACCCCCTTGCGCTGAAAAGTGATTTTATCCTTTCCCTTTGCGAGCTTGTCATTGGCGGCAAGGAGGGCTTGCAGCCCGTTGATAAGACCGTCATTGACAGGGCTGTAAGAAATGTGTACCGCCCGTTCCTTGCAGACCCCGACCCGGCAAAAATGCCTATCTTGGGCGACCTTTACGACGAGCTGTTAAGACAGCCGGAGCCGGAAGCTGCCCGTATCGCGGCGGCATTGGAGCTGTATGTTTCCGGCAGCCTTAACGTATTCAACCACAGAACCAACGTGGAACTTTCTAACCGCCTTGTCTGCTTTGATATAAAGCAGCTTGGGAAGCAGCTCAAAAAGTTAGGTATGCTCATTGTGCAAGACCAGACATGGAACAGGGTAACGATAAACCGGGCAGAAAAGAAATCCACCCGCTACTATATGGACGAGTTTCACTTGCTCTTAAAAGAGGAACAGACCGCCGCTTACAGCGTGGAGATTTGGAAGCGTTTCCGTAAATGGGGCGGTATCCCCACAGCCATTACGCAGAACGTCAAAGACCTTTTGGCAAGCCGCGAGGTGGAAAATATCTTTGAGAACAGTGATTTTGTCCTCATGCTCAATCAAGCGCAGGGCGACCGTACTATCCTTGCAAAGCAGCTTAACATTTCCCCGCAGCAGATGAAGTATGTTACCCACACCGAAGCGGGCGAGGGGCTTATCTTCTATGGAAATGTGGTGCTGCCTTTTGTAGACCGCTTCCCGAAAGATACCGAGCTTTACCGGGTAATGACAACGAAGCCGGAGGAAGTTTCCGAAAGCGGAAAGTGAGGTGCAGACCATGAAGCAATATAAATCCCGCGATAAAATCACGCAGAAAATGACCCGCGACGGGCTTATCGAGGTAAACGAAACACAGCAGACCGCCGAGCGTATCAGTAAACGGGAACAGGAAGCGGATTTTCAAAAGTCCCCGGAGCAGCCGGAGCAGCAAGCGGCGCAGGACGGGACGCAGCTTCAAGGTGTAACGTCCCAAACTTCCCCGTTACCCCACGCGCCGGGAGTTGCCCCCGCAAGGGACACCGCCACAGCAGAGCGCGTCATGGAGCATATCGAAACAGCACAGACCCGCAGAGCCAGTAAAAAAGCGGTACATAAAGCACAGGAGGAAGCCACCGCACAAACAACATCTTCCCGCTTGCAGTTTACCGAGGAAGAACTTGCCGCCCCGGAACTGGAACGCTATATTGAGAAATCAAACAAAGCCGCTGACCGACTGGACGCGGCAAAGGCAGCTATCCCGAAACAAAAGAAACTGGTTAAGGAGCGCACCTTTGAGGAAGCCGCAGGAAAGGCAAAGACCCGACTTCACTTTGAAGAACAGGAAAAACCGATACCCGGCGGCAAAAAGGGAAACCCGCTGTCCCGCCCTGCACAGGAAGCGAGGATTTTCGTCCACAACAAGATACATTCCGTTGAAAAGGACAATTCCGGCGTTGAGGGGGCGCACAAATCCGAAGAACTGGCAGAACGCGGCGCAAAGTACGGGGCGCGGAAAGTCAAGGAGGGCTACCGCAGCCACAAGCTCAAACCCTACCGGGCGGCAGCAAAGGCAGAGAAAGCGGCGTTCAAGGCGAATGTGGATTTCCAGTACCACAAAGCCTTACATGACAATCCGCAGATTGCGAGCAATCCCCTTTCCCGCTTCATGCAGAAGCAGCAAATCAAGCGGCAGTATGCAAAGGAAGCCCGCAATACCGCAAAGGGTATCAAGGGCGCGGCAGAACGCACCCGCAAGGCGGCAGCCAAAGCCGCCGAGAAAACGAAGCAGACCGCAGCATTTGTGGCAAGGCACCCGGCGGGTGTGGCAATCGCTGTCGGGGTGCTACTGCTCTTTATCATGGTTATGTCCGGGCTGTCCTCTTGTGGGGCAATGTTTTCCGGCACGTTAAACGGCGTGCTTGGAACGTCCTATACGTCCGAGGACAGCGACCTTGTGGAAGTGGAAAACAGCTACGCAGGATTGGAAAACGAGCTGCAAAGCAGGATTGACAATATCGAGCGCGACAATCCGGGCTATGACGAGTACCGCTATGACCTTGCAAATATCGGACACAATCCCCATGAATTAGCGTCTTATCTGACCGCAAAATACCAAAGCTACACCTGCGCCGAGGTACAGAGCGAATTACAGCGGATTTTCAATCAACAATACAAGCTGACGCTGACCGAGGAAGTGGAAATACGCTACCGGGAGGAAGAACGCACCGACACATGGACAGATGAGGACGGCAACGAGCATACGGACACCTACACGGTACAAGTGCCTTATGAGTATTACATCTTGAACGTCAAGCTGACGAATACCCCACTATCCACCATTGCGGAAAACAATCTGACCCCGGAACAACTGGAAATGTACCGGGTGTACTTACAGACAAGCGGGAACAAGCCCCTTATCTTTGGCGGCGGCTCTCCCGACACTTCCGCGTCGGAAGATTTAAGCGGCGTGGACTTTGTAAACGGAACGCGCCCCGGCAATACCGCTATCGTTGACCTTGCAAAACGGCAAGTCGGAAATGTGGGCGGCTATCCGTATTGGAGCTGGTACGGCTTTAATTCCCGCGTGGAATGGTGCGCCTGTTTCGTGTCCTGGTGCTACGGGCAAATTCTCACGGACAATGGGGAGCGCGGGGCTATGAAAACATTGCCCCCGGCGACGCTATCTTTTTTGACTGGGATTTAGACGGCAGCGCAGACCATGTAGGACTTGTTATCGGCAGGGACGAAAGCCGCGTCTATACCGTGGAGGGCAATTCCGGCGACGCCTGCAAGATTAAGAGCTATCCCCTTGACTATGCCTGTATCAAAGGGTACGGGCTGATGAACTGGAACTGACACATTTTTTGAAAATCGAAAGGAGAAAAATTTTATGGCAATGAGTAAAATCACGGAGTATCAGAACAGGCTGCGCGGACTGGAAGCACAGAAAACCGAAGCGGAAAATCTGCAAATCGTTCAGCTTGTGCGCTCTATGCGCCTTACCCCGCAGGAGCTTACCGCTATGCTTGCGGGCGGAGGTATTCCGGGCATTGCCCCTATGCCCGCAGACTATGAGGAACAGGAGGACAATGCAGATGAAGAATAAAATCCTTGCAAGCCTTACCGTACTTTGCGCCGCCCTTGTCCTTGTGGGCGGCTTTTCCGTTACCGCCTATGCACAGACCCCGACGGAAGAAACCGACGACAGCGGCGTGATCGTGGAAACCGAACCGCAGCCCCTTACCCCGGAGGGCAACATGACCCTTGTGGACGACATCGACGGGGACGCTGCCGAGGATAAGCAGTTTATCGTCGTGAAAAGCAAAGGTGGCAACTATTTTTACATTATCGTTGACCGGGCAGCCGAGGGGGAACAGACCGTACATTTCCTTAATCAAGTGGACGAAGCCGACCTTATGGCACT
>ENA-OVFU01000451-OVFU01000451.1-human-gut-metagenome-genome-assembly--contig:-NODE-451-length-30209-cov-3.954268_pt1 | contig 30209 bp, 28 predicted proteins | sample MGYA00237764_ERZ505407 | MGnify/ENA primary metagenome ERZ505407 (study PRJEB26158, sample SAMN06016366) | human gut metagenome | biome: human gut; feature: ankylosing spondylitis patient; material...
GTAATAACGCCGTGTTAAATTTCATATGTGACCTCTTTTTATATTAATCCTATCAACTTAATATGATATTATCATACACTTATTTTGGCAAATGTCAACCATAAATTCATATAAATCTTATTAATTTAGTATGATATTGTTTTTTTTCAGTGTTTCTGCTACAATAACGACATTGGACACCTGCCAGTCCACTCATAAATTTTACGTATTAAGGGATAATTTTATATGACTAAAAAGAAAAAGATAAGTATATTTATTTTACTTGCAGTAATACTTGTTTTTATGATGTTTTTAAGTATTCTGTCAGGAAGTGTATATATAAAACCACACGATGTTTTTAATGTATTAACAGGAAACGATTCTTCCTCAGTAAATGCACTTCTTATATTTAATATCAGGCTGCCGCGTATGATTGCCGGTGTTTTTGCAGGAATGGGACTAGCCTGTGCGGGCGTGATTCTACAAAGTGTTATGAATAATTCGCTTGCAAGCCCGAATACAATCGGCGTCAATTCGGGTGCAGGATTTGCCGTAATGCTCGCACTCTTTATTTATAACGGAAGCTCATCACACTCTGCTGTCTTTGCATTTGCGGGAGCTTTAATTACGACATTTCTTGTATTTGGAATCGCATATCTTGGCGACAATTCAAGAACAACAATAATTCTTGCCGGAATAACTATTTCTTCTTTGTTGAGTGCCGGAATCAACACAATAAAATTAATAGACAGCGACATAACAATCAATATAACAACTTTTATGATAGGAACACTCAACGGAATCACTTCAAAGGCAATCATTATTCCGTGTATCGGAATTGCCGCCGCTGTTCTTGTTTCAATATGTTTTTCACGCCACTTAAACATACTTAATCTCGGCGATGACATAGCACGTTCACTCGGATTAAATGTCGGTGTGACACGCCTTATTCTTATGACTCTTTCAAGCATTATGGCTGGCTGTGTTGTAAGCTATGCCGGACTTTTAAGCTTTGTTGGGCTTATCGTGCCTCATATAGGAAGAAAACTTTTCGGAAACGACGCACGCATATTGCTGCCGTGTTCTGCACTTCTCGGTGCGATATTCGTAATCTCATGCGACCTGCTCGGCAAAATAATCGCAGCTCCGTATGAACTCCCGGCAGGCATTATCATGTCATTTGTCGGCGGACCGTTTTTCTTATATCTTTTACTTAAAAAGAAAGGAGGACGAAGAGTTAATGCTTAGTTTTAAAAATGTAAATGTATCTTATCACAGCGATACAATATTAAAAAACATTTCACTTGATGTACCATCAGGCCGTATAACAACTATCATAGGTCCTAACGGCTGTGGAAAAACAACACTGATATCAAGCCTTAATAAAACCGCTGATTTGACAGACGGTTCAATCGTACTTGAAGGCATCGACCTTACAAAAATAAGTTCAAAAGAACGTGCAAAACTGATTGCATTTCTTCCGCAGATACGCCAGGTAATCCCTGCAATTCCTGTAAAAGTGCTTGTAGAACACGGAAGGTTTCCACATCTTGGATTTTCACGCCGCAAGACAAAAGAAGACACAGACATTGTAAATAAAGCGATGGATTTTACAGGTGTCACAAAATATTCCGATATGTATGTAAACACTCTTTCAGGCGGTGTAAGACAGCGTGTGTTTTTTGCCATGATACTCGCACAGGACTGCGATACAATTATTCTTGATGAACCTACAACCTACCTTGACATTGAAGGCCAGCGTAACTTTTACAACATGATTCTGTCTTTAAAAAAACGGGGAAAGACTGTACTTCTGGTTTTGCACGATATATCAAAAGCACTTGAAATATCAGATAAAATCGTAGTTATGAACAATTCAGAAATCGTCTTTGACGGCACACCCGCAGACTGCATCGAAAGCCATATTATCGAAGACGTTTTTTCGGCATCATGCCGCCGTCTTAAAGATGAAAAAGGTGAATATTTCCTGTTTGAATAATCCCTTACGGGCACTGACTCTGTTTTTCTTCCCTCATAAAATTATCGGGGCTGCCACACCGGATTGGTGTGGCAGCCCCGCATTTACCTTAATCCCAGATTTCGTCCTTAAATACAATCTTTCTGTATGTCTCGAATGTAATCCATTTATTAAAGAATTCACTGCTTATATTACCATTCTGTGCATTAAGCTCAGAAAGAAAAGCTTTCAAATCTTTCTCATCCGCAATCTTAACAGCAAAACCGCGTCCGTTGATTACAGGAACATCTGAATATCCGTACTCGTCAAGGCTTCCGATTCCGACAACCATACGGTCGCGAACCTTAACTGCAACTTTATCACGAAGAACCACAATATCAAAATCATCAGGATAACTGTAGCTTTCACCATTTACAGGAATCTCGTCACCGACTGTATATGTCTTTCCTGAAGGTCTTACCTTGTTAATTGTCATACTGTCGAGATTATAATAGAACTCCTCAAAAATATCACCGTTTGCCTTATATGAACCATATACAAACGCAGCCTTTAAATCCTTGCTGTCATCAACCTTTGATGTCTCTACAACACCGCACGCAGATGTCATGTTTGTAATTCTGTCGATAAGAATAAGCTCGCCGAGTGTCTTATGTTTCTTGAACTCATCAATAACAATTTCTTCCTGAAGTGCAATATCACATACGGCAATCTCATTTTTCTTCAATACATTAGCAGCAATATACTCACCTGTATTAACATCAATCTTATACTGTATATTTTTAAGGATGGCTGGCATCTGCTTTGTTCCGAGTTTTACAATATAATCAGTTCCCGGCGTAAGCTCGTTATCGTCCATCCACAGAATTGTTGCAGTAAATGACTTGCTTATAGGAAGATTGTTTCCTGCCGCAAGAACACAGCCTCTTGAAACATCAACTTCCTTATCAAGCTGGATTGTAACAGGCTGACCCATAAATGCACTCTGTGAATCCTTGTCACCGACAAGAATACTCTTAACATGTGCATGTTCTTTGCTTGGAAGTGTTACAATGTCATCACCGACTTTGATTTCACCTGATTCAATCTGCCCCTGGAATCCTCTGTATGTATGGTCAGGACGGCATACTCGCTGTACAGGCATATAGAAGCCCTCTTCCTGCTTCTTTTCAGTAACATCTACATTTTCAAGATATGTAAGAAGTGCTTCACCCTTATACCAAGGAATATTGTCTGATTTCTTAGTTACATTATCGCCCTCTGTAGCTGATACAGGAATAATGTATACACTCTCAAGCGAAAGTTCTTTTGAAAGCTCATCTATCTGTGATTTAATCTCATTAAATCTGTTCTCGTCATAACCGACTAAGTCCATTTTATTTACTGCAAATACAAAATACTTAATTCCCATAAGTGCACAGATTCTTGCATGTCTTCTTGTCTGGACAAGAACACCCTGCTTTGCATCGATAAGAATTACGGCAAGGTCTGCAAATGAAGCACCGACCGCCATGTTTCTTGTATATTCCTCATGTCCCGGCGTATCGGCAACGATAAAGCTTCTGTTATCTGTTGTAAAATATCTGTATGCAACATCAATAGTAATTCCCTGTTCTCTTTCTGCCATAAGACCGTCAAGAAGAAGTGAATAATCAATAGCACCGCCGCGGCTTCCGACTTTACTGTCAAGTTCAAGTGCCTTTTCCTGGTCGGCATATAAAAGTTTTGAATCATATAAAATATGACCTATAAGAGTTGATTTTCCGTCATCAACGCTTCCGCATGTAATAAATTTTAATAAACTTCTCATCCTAGAAATAACCCTCCCTTTTTCTTCTTTCCATGCTTCCTGCCGCCTCGTTATCAATAACTCGGGTTGTTCTCTCGGAAGATACGGCTGAAAGTGTCTCATCAATAATTTCATCAAGTGTCTTTGCTGTAGATTCTACACCGCCTGTAAGAGGATAGCATCCAAGTGTACGGAATCTTACGCTCTTCATCTCTACCTTCTCGTCCGGTCTTAATTTCATTCTGTCATCATCAACCATGATAATATTGCCGTCACGGTATACAACAGGTCTTACATCTGCAAAATAAAGAGGTACAATCTCAATCTTTTCTCTCTTTATATACTGCCATATATCTGCCTCTGTCCAGTTTGAAATAGGGAAAACTCTTATGCTCTCGCCCTTGTGGATTTTTGAGTTATATAACTTCCACATTTCAGGACGCTGGTTCTTCGGATCCCATGCATGGTTTTCATTTCTGAATGAGAAAATTCTTTCCTTTGCTCTTGATTTTTCCTCATCTCTTCTACCACCACCGAAAGCCGCTGTAAAACCGTATTTGTTTAACGCCTGCTTTAAAGCCTGTGTCTTCATGATATCTGTATATGCAGAACCGTGGTCAAATGGGTTGATTCCCTGCTTTACGCCATCTTCATTGATATATTCAAGCATTTCTATGCCAAGCTTTTTAGCCTGCTCATCCCTGAACTTAATCATTTCTTTGAATTTCCATGTTGTATTTACATGTAAAAATGGAAATGGTGGTTTCTCCGGATAAAATGCCTTCATTGCAAGATGAAGCATTACCGAGCTGTCCTTTCCTATTGAGTAAAGCATTACCGGCTTTTCACACTCAGCTGCAACTTCACGGATTATGTAAATTGCTTCTGCTTCAAGTGCATCAAGATGTGATAATTTTTCCATTACATTTTTCCTCCATTCACTTAATATTTGTTAGATTCTTTTTTATCTATAATTATTGTTTCTGTGCTTCCGTCTGTTTTATGGATATTCCAGTCAAGGAAATGGTCTCTTGATTTTACCGTCATACTGCTTCCCATTCCTCCTATATCCGCTCCGAGATAAAGTCCTATGGCATCAAACTGACACTCCTTTATACATGAGCAGCACCCCCAGCAATCCTTAGGATACTTAATAAATGCCTTTCCATCCTCATCTTTTTTGATAAGGCTTCCGGGACAGACCTGCGTACATTTGCCGCATTTTCTGCATTTTTCTTTATCAATTATTATGCTCATAGCTCTCACCCCTTCCCACAAGCTGTCTTGTGATTATCTTTATTTCTCCGTCAACTTTCTTTGAATTGACGTATTTGAGCCATTCATCACTCTTTTCAGGGTAATCAAGATTCTCATCAAAACTGTGCCACCGTGTCTCTTTTCTCGCTTTAAGATGCTCTATAAGTGTAAGGCATACCGTAAGTCTTTCCTTTAACTCATATGCAAACATAAGCTCATGGCAGTCATCAGCACTGACATTTTCAGCAAGTTCCTGCAATTTCTTTATCTTTTCTTTTGCAAGTTCAAGCTGTTTTTCATTGAACTGATAATGGCTTCCGATACCTCCGGCATAAGCATCCATAACCTTCTGCATGGCATCTTCAAGCTGTTCTGTCGTGTATACACAATCTTTATTATTTAAAATTCTGTTATACTCGTTTACTTTTTCATCAAAAGCTTTATCAATGCCGCATACATCATCATTTTCATTATTTGCCTTTTTATCTTCTGTTGTTTCGCTGAACTTTTGTGCATCAAGCTCTTTTACCATAGTTTCCGCAGCAATCTCACCTTCAACCATAGCACCCGTAACATACTTCTGAGGACAGCCGCCTGCCACGTCTCCCGCTGCAAAAAGATTGTGAATTGTAGTTCTTCTTTCCGTGTCAACCCAATAGCCGCTCGCTGTATGTCCGCCTACAACATAAGGTTCCGTTCCCTCAATCTCAACATTCTGCTCACTTGGGTTCTTTCCCGATTCAATCCACTTTAATGTCTGGCTCGGTGCCATGTTCAGATATGCTTTCTTTAACGATTCATCCTGTGCTTTGCTTATTCCTTCCGTTCTCAGATAACAAGGGCCTCTTCCCTCAATATTTTCCATGACAGTTCCGTATACTCTCTGTGACGTTGTAAGACCATATTTTGTCTCGTATATCTCGCCCTTTGAATTAACCTGCTTTGCACCGACACCCTGTGCTATCGTTCCTGTCGGAGCTATCGTATCTTTACATCTGAGTGCTATAAAACGCATTTCAAATGTTGTCATCTCAGCTCCCGCATTTATTCCCATTGCGTATCCCGCTCCCGTATTAAACGGCGGATACCACATTTTGTGTCTTGAAAATCCCGGATTGTTTGGTCTGTAAAGACCTGCCGCACCGCCTGTCGCACAGAGAACTTTCTTAGCCTTTATAAGATATGCCGTTCCACTTTTTTCTCCGTTTTCTTCCGTTTCATCTATACTGAATCCGTATGCTCCGCAGATTGTATTGTTTTCAACATAAAAATCCGTGATATTTACCCTGTTAAGAATTGTGCAATCCGGAAGTGCTTTTACCGCATCTGCAAGAATCGGCTTGATATTCTCACCGTTAATTTTTATGTTTCTGTTGCCTCTTGCGACATATTTGCCGTTCTCATCCTTTAAAATGACAAGTCCAAGTTTTTCCATCTTTTCCGTGACACGGTTAAGTCCCTCAGACATTGTAAGAAGCAAATCCTCTCTTACAATTCCGTCTGCGTCTTTCTTTGCGTAATCAACATAATCTTCAGGCTTTCTGCCCTCAACGATGTATGCGTTGATTGCATTTACTCCAGCTGCAAGACAGCCGCTTCTTTTTATATTGGCTTTCTCTGCGATAAGCACCGAATATCCCGATTTTTCTGCAATCGTCAACGCAGCATAACAGCCTGCTGTTCCGCCGCCGATGATAAGTATGTCTGTATTAAGTGTCTCTCTTTTTTTAATCTGCATAACACATTTCTCCAATCCCTAGATATAGAATACGTCATCTTCCTGCATTTCTTTATTTTCACACAAATATGCTTTCGTGTCGTCCATTACATAGATTCTGTATATTAAAAGATTAACTTTTTCGCCAATCTCAAGTGAATCTTTCTCAAGCGACCACTCGCCTGTTATTTTTATTCCATGGACATCAATCGTAACGTCAAGCCTGTTGCCACGGAAAACAACGTCCTCGACAATTCCTGTCTCTGCCGCACTCATGTATCTGTCGAGCTTTCCAAACTTTGAAATTTTGACAAATTCAGGTCTTATAACCGCCTTGTCTGCTCCCTCTATCTTGTCAAAGCCGTTCAATGTATCATAATTATGTACTTCTGACGGCCTTCCGATAAATTGTGCAACAAATGGTGTATCAGGTGATTTGTAAATCTGTGACGGCGTTCCCATCTGCTCGATTTTACCGTGGTTCGTAATGATAATCTCATCGGCAACCTCAACGGCTTCGTCCTGGTCGTGCGTTACAAATATACTCGTAATTCCAAGCTGTGTAACCATGCTTCTAAGCCACAGTCTCAATTCAGAACGAACCTTTGCATCAATGGCGGCAAATGGTTCATCAAGCAGAAGCACCTGCGGATTCGGAGCTAATGCTCTTGCGAAAGCAACTCTTTGTCTCTGTCCGCCTGAAAGCTGGTTCGGATACCTTTTTTCCATTCCCGAAAGCCCTGTTATCTCAAGAAGTTTCATAACACGTTCTTTTATTTCGGCTTTCGGAACCTTCTGTAATTCAAGTCCAAATGCCACATTATCGTATACCGTCATATATCTGAATAATGCGTAACTTTGAAATACAAAGCCGATTCCTCTCTTTGATGCAGGAATATCATTAACACGTTTTCCGTCTATAAAAATATCTCCCGCATTAGGAGTCTCAAGCCCTGCAATCATTCTAAGAAGCGTTGTCTTTCCGCTTCCCGACGGTCCGAGAAGTGCGACAAGCTTACCTTTTTCAATTCCGAAACTCACATTGTCAGAAGCCCTGAAATCGCCATATTGTTTATAAATATTTTTCATTTCAACATACATATTTCACACCACTCTCAAGAAGCTGCCTGCTCCTGACCTTTCTTTTTCGCCCTGTATTCAAGTATATTTCTAAGCACAAGCACAACAACCGCAATAATAACAAGTATTGAAGATGCTGCAAATGCCGCCGTAATCGAGTTTTCCGTTCCAGACATATACAATGCGTCTATTTCAAGAGGAAGTGTAAATGTCTCGCCTCTCGTCTTTGATAATGCATTTACCGCACCAAACTCGCCGAGTGCTCTCGATGTACAAAGAATAATTCCATATATTAAAGCCCATTTTATCTGAGGAAACGTAATCTTAAAAAAGATTTTGAATCCGCCCGCTCCCATAAGAGCCGCCGCTTCCTCCTCGTCTTTTCCCTGTGCGTTAAGCACCGGAATAATCTCTCTTGATACAAACGGAAATGTTACAAATATTGTCGCAAGCACAACTCCGGGAATTGCAAATGCGATTCTTACATTCGCTCCGAATACCGAATTAAACCATCTTATAACAGGATAAAACCAGCCGAGACGCCCGAATGTCATAAGAAACGCAAGTCCAACGATAACGGGTGATATTGAGAACGGAATATCAATAAGTGTCGCAAGCACCTGTTTTCCCTTAAATGAAAACTTTGTCGTAACCCATGCCGCACACAATCCAAAAAATGTATTGATAACAACCGCAATAACAGTTGCAAACAAAGTAACCTTCAAAGCACTGACAACATATTTTGACGATACCGATTTAAAATAAAATCCAAGTCCCTGCTTGAGCGAGCTGGATACAATACAAAACAGCGGCATTACAAGCATAAAAAATACAAATAAAACGCTTATTGTTATAAGAACATATTTAGTTATCTTTTTTCTTTTTTCAAATTTTTCCTGTTCATTCATAACTTTTCCCATCCTGTTTTTATCATCCGCCATTTTAACATTGTATGATTATATATTATTGGTTCTTTTTGCCTGCTTCATCTGGATAACATTTATCGCAAATAAAAGAAGAAATGATATTACAAGCATCACAAGTGCTATAGCTGTTGCCGACGCATAATCAATATAACTTAACTTCTGCATTATTACATACGATACAACCTGTGTATGCTCTTTGGCACTGTTGCCCGAAATGTAAATAACGCTTCCATACTCACCGATTCCCCTTGCAAATGCAAGCCCAAAACCTGTAAGTATCGCAGGTCTCAACTCGGGAAGTATTACCTTAAAAAATGTCTTTGACGGCGACGCACCAAGTATGTAAGCTGCTTCCTCATACTGTCCGTCAAGTTTTTCAAGCACCGGCTGCACATTTCTTACTACAAACGGAATTCCGATAAATATAAGTGCAACTATAATTCCAAGATGTGTGTAACTTACCTTAATTCCTATTGCGGCAAGCGGTTTTCCAAGTATTCCCGTATCCGAATACATCTTTGAGAGCGTTATGCCCGCAACTGCTGTCGGAAGTGCAAAAGGAAGCTCTATAAATCCGTCAAGAATACGCTTTCCCGGAAAGTCATATTTTACAAGTGTCCATGCAAGAATTACTCCAAATATTACATTTATCACCGCCGCTATAAATGAACAGACAATACTCGTCGTAAATGCGTAAACTACATTCTGCTTTGTAATCAGTTTTATAAATTCCGACGGTGACAGCTTCAGCGAATATACCATAACCGATGCAAGCGGAATCAATACAATAAGTGAAAGCATCGTCACCGTAATTCCCATTGTAAGCTTAAAGCCCGGAATCACTCTGGTTTTCTTTGCTTTTTTTAATTTTACGGTTTCTTCCATACTTATTTTTCCTTTCCGCTTTTATTTCTGTATATATATAAATATAATTTCCGCACAACTTCATACCCTATATAAATACAACTTCATATCTGCACTTAGTTACACAGCTTGTCAAACAATGCACCGTCATCAAAATACTGTTTATACGCATTGTCCCAGCCGCCGAAATCATTAATTGTTGTACATTTTACATTCAGGTTAAATTTATCCGAATATTCATTAAGGATTTTTTCATCACTTGGGCGATATCCGTAATCAGCCACAAGTCTCTGGGCATTTTCCGAATACAGATAAGAAAGATATTCTCCTGCTGCCTGCCCTGATTTATTAACTTTTACATTATCATCAACAACCGCCACGCTCGGCTGTGCAAGAATACTTACTGACGGCGTTACAATCTCATATTGTCCCGGATAATTGGCGACTGTCATCATTGCTTCATTTTCCCATGCAATAAGAACATCGCCTTTCTGATTCTCAACGAATGTTGTCGCTGAACCTCTCGCTCCCGAATCAAGAACTGATACATTAGCATACAATTTTTTGATAAATTCATTCTGCTTAGCTGTATCCGTATATTTCTCCCTGGCATAACTTAATGCCGCAAGAAAATTCCAACATGCACCGCCGCTGCTTTTCGGGTCCGGCGTTATAACTTCAACACCGTCTTTAATCAAATCATCCCAGTCTTTTATATTTTTCTCATTTCCTTTTCTTACAAGAAAGACCATTGTTGAAGTGTATGGTGCGGAATCATTGTCATATTCCTGCTTCCAGCCGCTGTCAATAAGTCCGGTTTTTTCAATAAGTGAAATATCATGTTCAAGTGCAAGTGTGACAACATCTGCATTACAGCCTTCAACAACTGACCTTGCCTGACTCCCGGAACCGGCATGTGACTGTATTACATTCACCGGCTCACCATATTTTTCTTCATAATAGCTTTTGAAAATCTCATTATAGCTTTCATAGAATTCCCTTGTGGCATCATATGAAACATTGGTGATTGTCATTATATTCGATTTTTCACGGCCGCATCCCGCAAGCCCCGTAAAAACACATGCAGCTAACAAAACTGCCTGCATTTTATATATTTTTTTCATATGGTTTACCACCTATTCCTACAGCTTAAAATTCAAATAATGATGTCGATAAATATCTTTCTCCCGTATCAGGAAGGAGAACAACTATATTCTTTCCTGCATTTTCAGGCTTTCGTGCCTCCTTTAAGGCTGCACAAAGAACTGCTCCCGAAGATATTCCAACAAGCAGGCCTTCTGACTTTGCAACCTGTCTCGTCGTCTCAAACGCCTCGTTATTTCCTATAGTTACAATCTCATCAACTATACTTGTATCCATAACCTCAGGTATGAATCCAGCTCCTATACCCTGTATCTTGTGAGGACCAGCACTACCACCGGAAAGAACCGGTGAACCCGAAGGCTCCACGGCAACTATTTTTGCATTAATTCCAGCTTCTTTAAGACCTTTTGCAGTTCCCGTTATAGTTCCGCCTGTTCCAACTGATGCAATGAATATATCAACCTTTCCGTCTGTCGCTTCTGCGATTTCCTTTGCTGTTGTAACCCTGTGAATCTCAGGATTGGAAGGATTGTCAAACTGCTGTGGAATAAATGCGTTGCCGTATTCTTCCTTTAACTGTTCAGCCTTTGCTATTGCACCTTTCATTCCGAGTCTTCCCTGTGTGAGAACAACTTCTGCTCCAAGTGCCGTTACAATCTTTCTTCTCTCTACACTCATAGTGTCAGGCATAGTAAGAATAAGCTTTAATCTCTTTGCGGCACACACACCAGCAAGTCCTATTCCTGTATTGCCGCTTGTAGGCTCTATAATAACCGTATCTTTATTAATCTTTCCCTGTTTGATTCCGTCTTCAATCATCGCATATGCAACTCTGTCTTTCACGCTGCCAAGCGGATTGAAATATTCAAGCTTTGCTATTATGTTTGCACTAACATTATTGTCCTCTTGAAAGTTACATAACTGCAACATCGGAGTACGTCCAATAAGCTCTGTTATCTGTTTTGCTATCTCTGCCATAATAACCCTCTTTTCTTTTTAAGTTCTGCAACTTTCATTATAATACACTACTATTCATATCGTTTCAATAGGATTTAAGAATTTATTTAAAATTTTTTCCAGTTCTTCATCATCCGGAATGTTTCTCCGGCTGTATGTAAGCTCTGCCATATATGAAAGAAAACGTGCCCTTAGTAAATCATTACTTATCTTTTGTTTAGCGTAAGGACGCAATTTTTCAAGGTAATCAAGTATTTCTTCTATGTTATTCGGCAGAATATTGTCAATTTCCCCGGCAAGAAGTGTTGTGATTCTTGGGCTTGCACCACTTGACGATATTCCTATTTCCAGCTTTCCGCGGCTTACAACCGACGGGAATATAAAATCACATTTATCTTTTACATCAACTACATTAATAAGTATTCCTTTATCGTTACAAAGACTTGTTATATGCTCATCAAGTTCTTCATCACCTGCCGCTGCAATAACAAAACGCACACCTTCTACGTCGCTGTCCTCAAACTCTCTTTCTTCCCACTCAACACCTTTAATATTTTTAATTCTCTCATCAACTTTTTTGGCAACAACCTTTATCTTAGGACCATAATCCAGTATTCTCTTCACCTTGTGAAGTGCAACCTTTCCGCCGCCAACAATAAGTACCGAAACATCCTTTAATTCTACATAAAATGGAAAATATGCCATAATTGTCCATCCTCCTCTAATACAAAATATCCGCAAGTTTCTGATAAGCCTCACCCCAACGCTCATTAGGCTTAAAATTGTAAAGACTCTTATCAAGCACATAATATCTGTTATTTTTTACTGCTGTGAGACTGTTCCATACAGGATTGCTCTTTAAAAGTGTGTCAACATTCTTTAATGCCGCCTCAGTATTAGTTCCCTGAATTGTCACAAAAATAAAATCGGGATCTTCCTTTACAATGGCCTCGAGACTCAGATCATCAAGCAAAGAACTGTCGCTGTCGGCAATATTTACACATCCCAAATCTTTTAAAATCTCGCCGCTTACAATTCCATCGCTGCCCTTCGCCTTGATATTTTTGGAAGCTGCACGAAGAAGCAATATCTTAGGATTGCTGCCGTCAATCTGTTTTTTTGCATTTTCAACTTCTGTCCGCACAGAAACACCATTTTTTTCATATAAATCCTTGCGTCCCGTTATATCTGTGCATATATCAAGCATTGCTATATAGTCTTCATAATTATTAACATCAAAATATGCAACTGTAATTCCTGCATTTTCCAATGTTGCAAGCATTTCGACATCAGGCTTTGTATTGGCACTGGCAATAACAAAATCAGGCTGTGAAGCTATAAGAAGCTCTACATTCGGTTCAAGTATCGCCCCAAGCTTGACAACAGAATCGTCGAGTCCCAAATCAAGGCTGTCCCACGCATCATTAACCGAAGCCACAAGCTTTCCGCCCGCAAGAAGCCACACATCAGAAAAACTTCCGAGAAGCGAAGCCGTTCTGTCTGCCGATTTTACGGTAACACTTCTGCCCAGTGCATCCGTAAATGTAACACCGTCCTGCACATCAGCATTGGCATTATCAGAATTTTTCACTCCGCATCCTGCAAGTGCAAATATTGAAATTAATGTTGTAATAATTAGTACGTCTGCAATTAATTTTTTAACTGTCTTCTTCATATTCTACCTTTCCTACCGTATTACTATGTTTTATTTTTCATAGCGTACTATAATTTCATATAAAATGCAACAAAAATATGCTACAATTGTTTGAGGTTTATTATTGAAAATATGGAAACGGAGGATAATTATGTATTCAAATTATTTTACTGAAATAATACCCTATGCCGGATATGATATAAAACAGATTGCATGGCACGAATGTATGGCATGCGGCAACGGACACATAGGCGTTCTCACATCTGGTGCCCCAAAAAACGACAGCTTTATTTTTCAGAATACTGAATTTGTAATGCCATCAGACGAGCCAAGATGTGTTCCCGCAGAAGTAACAGAACAGCTTGACGAAGCAAGACAATCTGTAATAAATATGGACGACACATGGAATATACATAACAGAAAAAGAACCAATATGTACTGTTATCATCCGGGACACCAGTTAAGAATATCCTTAAAAAATGCCTCAGATATTACAGACTTTGTTCGTTCTACAGATTATGAAACATCTGAGCTGGTTTCATCGTATAACATGTCAGAATACAATACGTATGCAAATCATATAAAAAAACGTACCTTCACATCATCTGTTGACGATGTAATAATCACAGAAATATCAGGTAACAGTTTCACTGTTGACATATCAATTGATGATTTTGAATCAATGCACAAATTTGGCAGACAAAAAAGCGGTGACGCACCCGAATTAAATATGAAATATACGCGGTTTGCAACTGATGGATTAATCGGCTTTTGTGCATTGTATCCGCAATACGAAGAAAGTGAATTAAAAAATGGAGGATTTGCAGGCGTAACACGCATTATCCCTTATGACGGAACAACTTCCCTATCTTTTACGGACACTGATATGCGTGCAAAATCATGCCTTGACCCCAAAAATCCCATCATAACATTTTCGGGCAAAAAACTTGTTCTTATAACATACCTTGACTGGACTTATAAACAGCCTGATAAAATAACCGCAGATTTTTTCACAATTCCACTTGTCTCACAATGTATAAATAAAATTAATAAAACATTAATAAAATACGCTGACGCAAGTTCTTTATTTTCATATGAAGCTGCACTAAAGCCTCATATAGAAAAATACAGCAGTATTTTTAACCATGTCAGCCTGAAACTTAACAACGCCGATAAAGCTCTCAGCAACGAAGAATTATTACAAAAGCAGAAAAAAACTGATTACATACTGCCTGAACTTCTGAAACGTGTATACAACCATGGCAGATATGCAATGTATTCCTGTGCCGGACATACTGCACCTCGTCTTTCGGGGCTTTGGACAGGCGAATGGAATATGCTGTGGAGAAGTGCCTACACAATGGATGCCAATGTAAATATTCAGGTATCAGGCATGAACACATGCGGAATGTATGATGCAGGCAAAGGTTACATCTGGTTTGTGTTAAAACAGATTCCCGACTGGGAAATCAATGCCAAAGCCGTTTACGGCATGAAAAACGCTGTCCTCACCCCCGTAAATACCGACGGTCACCGTGCAATGATGGTTGAATATGACATCAATTATCCATTTCAGTATTGGAATGCTGGAGCAAGCTGGATGATTATTCCGATTTATGAATTCATGCAAGTCTATGGCAACGTCACAATCACAACACACGATGAAAATATAATACGTATATATAATAAAAACATTTTCCGCATTAAAGAAGACATTCTTCTTCCTTTACTTGCAAAAGCATTCAACTTCTGGGAACAGCTTTGTACTCCCGAATATTTTACAGATTCAAACGGAAATGCCCGCTTTGTAAAGGGAAAAACATCCTTGGAACCAGATGAAAAATACCTTATAATCCCATCGTTTTCACCCGAAAACAAACCGCTCGGTTATAAAAGTGCAATCACTGCCAATGCGGCTATGGATATAGCTGCTGCCGTTGATTCTCTTAATATGTACAAAAATATACTCTTAGACATAAAGCCTAATGGTTATCAGAAAACCCTTGAAAAAATCACACATCTGATATCGTGCCTGCCTGTATATATGTTTGATAAAAGCGGTGCAATAAAAGAATGGTCCATGAACGAATACAAAGAAAATAATGCCCACCGCCACATAAGCCATCTTTATTGTGCATGGCCATCATCAGAAACACAGCACAATCACGCACTTGCATCCGCATGCCGTCAGGCAATAATTAACCGTAACCGCGAAAACACGGGAAAAGACGACACCGCATCACACGGCTGGATTCACAAAGCTCTCGTAGAAGCCCGCCTCAAAAACCCGGAAGCTGTATATAATACGCTTTTGCTGCTTTTTAAAAGCGGCATATTTTACAACACATTTTTTACAGACCATAATACAGACCGCTCAAAAGGCGTATTCTGCACAGACACTCTTCTCGGAATAGTCGGCATCATAAACGAAATGCTGGTGTACTCTGACGAATGTACGGTCGAACTGCTCCCTGCATTAAACACAGGTCTTATTAACGGCGAAATATGCGGTCTTCTCACAAAATGCGGCATAAAAATAAACCGCCTGTCATGGGATAATAACAAGCGGTCTGTATACATAGATATATCTGCATTACGTGATACATCATTCAATCTTATATATGATAATGAATCAATACACCTTGATATGAAATCTGGCGAACAGACATTACATAAATTCCTTCATTGATGTATACACATGGAAACCTTTATCAGTCAGATACTTTTCAACTTCAAAGCTGTCTTCTGTTCTGAATACAATAACAGGCTCCTGGTTATGGCTTACAAATGTAAAAATGCAGTCCAGATTAGTACGTGCATTTTTAAGTTCCTTTAAAAAATCAGACATATTTGTAAATCTTTCCTGGAGTCTGACTGCTATTACGAATCTTTCAAGTACAGTATATCCCTTTGAAGAAAGCACATCATTACATCTGTCAGGGTCGTCCACTATCATATGAAACACACCAAAATCCGTAGCATCATATGTTGACAGTCCATAACATTCAATATTATTTTCCTTTAAAATTTCAACAACATTAAATAAGTTACCCGGATTGTTGGAAACAAGTACCGATAATTGCTTAATCACAGATTAGCCCTCCTTTAATTTTAAATACAATTATTGTATTGTACCACCTCTGTATGACATAAGCAATGTTTTAATTATTTTATTCTCTCAAGCACACCCAAATCCATCTCACACACTGTATCGCAAAGCACCTCTATATCCTCCGCACTGTGATTCGCCATAATTATCGTCCTGCCCTCATCTGCAAGTTTTTTAAACAACTCTCTCATCTCTGCAACACCATGTTTATCAAGACCGTTCATCGGCTCGTCAAGCAGAAGCAGCTCGGGATTTTCCATAAGTGCCTGTGCAAGACCGAGACGTTGTCTCATTCCAAGCGAATATCTTCCGACATGTTTTTTACTGTCCGGGTCAAGTCCAACCATTTTAATCGCATCACGAATCTGCTCTTTTCCAATCTTCCTGTTTATGCCTGCAAGAAATCTCAGATTATTATATCCGCTGTAATTATATAAAAATCCCGGCGTCTCAATAATCGCACCGATATTGTCAGGCACATCAATATCCTTGCCAATCTGTTTTCCGTTTACAATTATTTTTCCCTCTGTAACCGGGACAAAGCCGCATATACACTTCATAAGCACTGTTTTTCCTGAACCGTTTCTTCCGATAAGTCCATGTATCTTTCCCTTTTCGAATGATACATTTATATCATTAAGCACCGTCGCCTGTCCGAAACGCTTAGTAACATGTTCAACTGTAATTATATTTTCCATATATCTGCCCCTTTACACCTCGTCTGATGAATTAATACTTGTTTTTCTTCCTGCCGCAACTGCGATTACGCTGAGAACCACTATCATAACTATATATAGTGTCAGCACATATACAATTCCGGGATATTCCGTCATTCCGCCAATATCAATATTATTAAGTGAATTCCAGCTCATTGGCGATACTCTTGTAATCATTGACTTTCCGTCAGCGACCGCCGTAAATATAATAAAAAATGACGCCACACATACACCTATAAATTTCGTTCCCGTTATTATATTAAACACATAAATAATCAATCCTGTAAGGACAAAACTAAGCCACATCAAAAGTGCCGAAAAAAACATTGCCTGAACCGGCGTAAAATACTTTATAACAATTCCAAGCACTTTAACAGTATCCGTAGCATGCCCAAGCACAGTCTGAACCGTGCTTGTTCCTGCAAGTCCAAGCACATTCCCCCATGTATTATCCCACTTGATATGTCCGATATTTAATACAATTGTTGACATCATAAGAACAAACATATAAAAAAACGAACCTGCAAATATGTATAAAACCTGCCCGATTCCCCATGTCGTCCTGTCAGTCCTTAACATAACATACATCTGATTGGAATCGACAAAAGGTGCATCACAAAAAATAAACACAAGCGGTATCATAAATTCAATCTTCATATATCTGAAAATAAACAAAAACGGAAATATCCACGGACTCATAGGTTCACCGACATAACTGCATATGTCCCATAGTCCTCTTGTATACAGATGAACCGACAATATTGAAAGAATTATAAGCATCCATATCCGTCGGTTGCCGCCCCATTTACGTACATTCTGCCAGCATATTCTTAACGCTTTCATCAATATCTCACCTGCCCCGTAACAGCATCTATAACCATAACTTTGGCACTTTCATTATATTCCTTATCACCGGTAACCATCTTCTTCGTTATATCAAAATCACACACCCAGCATGGTATTATCATCATCTTTTTCTCCTGCTGGCTGTAATACGATATATAACCTAATTCAATCGAAGTCATATTACCTTCTTCTGTAAGTCCGATTGTGTAATAATTACTTTCCTTTATCCTCTTTAATACATCATCCACGCTTTTTAGCGGCTCTGTAATCTCCTCCCTGCTTTCGATATTATATATTCTATAACAGTTAATCCAATATACTTCATCTCTTCCAACTACAAATTCTAATCTTGTCCCATTAACATCGCCTGATGTCAGATGCTTATACATATTTGTAAGATATGCACCATCAAGCTCAAGTTGATATGATATAAAATATGCCTCATCATCCCTTGTCCATACAACCGGCTCTCCGCCTTCTCTATAACGTCTTGCATCCTTACTCGGATAATATATCTGAGCATCTTCACCTATTTCATTCATTCTGGCTGTCGCATTCTCTGCATCTATCGCAACTGTCTTGTATAACTTTGCATTTAGTCCTAATATGTCCAGTATTTTTTCAGTAACCTTCAAAGCATCATTTAAAGGAAATCCATCAAGTTCCGTAAGCGGAAAGACTTCATCCATATTCTTTATAAATCCGTCACTTCTCTGACCATGAACATAATTACTGTAACTTTTCTTTTTTGCTTTTAATGTTGTATATGTTATTCCTTCTCTATTGGACAAAAAACTTTTATCTTCTGTCTCTTCTTCATAATTAAGATACTCTTTTAACCTATTAGTTCTGTCCTCATCGATACCATTCAGTTGTGCAGTATATTTATACCACTTTGATGGATTTGATATACTTAATGTTGCATCTGCCGATGTTACTCCGTTAAGTTTTCCTGTAATCTTTGTCATATCTTCGCTTATGCTTACTTCCTCTGTTGCTTCCTGAGTACCGTTGTTCTGTCTCTCCCAACTGTAGCTTTTTCCGTCAGGATATAAAGAACAGCCGCTTACCGTAAGCATAACCGCCGCTGCTGCCGCTGCACCGATTCTTTTAAAATTATATTTTTTCATAAACCCCTTTAACTCCCTTCTTGATTTTATCTAGATTCCTTCTTTTTTCATTCTTCTGTCCATACACCAATAACATAATAATCCAAGAATAATAAGATACCCTGTTATCGTCATCAGCCCGAACAAACGGTCAAGTTTAAAATTACGCACATATAAATAATCGCTAGCCATCAGTCTGTCCAGCACCAAATACTTTGGAAAAAGATATCTAAACGTCTCTGCAACAGAATATATAAGCAACGGTGAGGCAATTGCCACGAATCTGTTCGGTATAATTATTGATATAAGAAGTCCTCCAAGAACATATACCGCAAATGCTGCTCCGACAGTAATTATCCTTATTGATGTATTAATAAACGGATTCATCGCCGCCGCATCAAAATATGTTGTACCATAATAATACCAAAGATATTTTGCATATATATATCCTTTATCAGCAATCATTTCGTATACAATATATACTGTAAGTCCCAGCATCGTTGTTATCCATGAACCTAATATACATGTAATTATCTTACCTTTTATATAACTGTCCCTGCTGCTTCTTATCGTAACATACGGTATTCTTCCCGAGCACCAGTCGTCAGCAAAGCTTAATGATACCGGTAATGCCGCTGCAAATATAAGCAATTTATTAAAATTACTAATTGACAATATTGCCTCAAATCCATTCATAACATTATTAACCTGTTTTTCATAATGAACCATAATTCCTACTATAAGAATGATAAGAATTCCGACAGGTATTTTCCAGCTTAACACCGAATGTAAGTATTCTTCGTAAATTACTCCGATAAGTTTATGTTTTTTCCCCAATTTGTTCTTTTTTTGCATTATTTTTATCTTCTCCTCACATTATTTAATTCAATCACTATCCTTATAACTTTTCATACACCAATTTTTACATTTATAACTTACAAATTTAATAATATGAAGATTTTATTTTTGTCATGGATATTCTGCCTCTATAAGGCAGAATATCCTATTTTAATAAATAACAATATTATAATCTCACTTAACCCTTATTCGCACTTATAGCCTATGGCTCCCATGTTCCGTCTACATGCACGTAATATTTATATGTTTCTCCCCTTAAACGATATTGCTGTTCTCTGATTGGTTTTTCTGGCTGATTATATTCGGGATATATTTTTCCCGTAAATGTTCCCACTTTAATATCACCTGTATAATTATAGTTGTATTCCTCTGAGCCATTAATACTCATTCTAAAATCATCCATTTCAGATACATTACTATTACTTATTTTAATATAACCATATGTATCATCATTATCTTTTGTAAGATTTCTTGTATAATCCTCTTTTATCGAATCCTCCGCTACATCCACGTCAAACCAATAGTTTTCCCATGCTGCCATAGCAGGAACAGTAAACATCATAATAGCAGTCATTGATAACGCTGCTGTTTTTATTGCTCTTTTAATATTCATATATGTGCCTACTTCGTAATCACTTATTCTTTTCGTAATGTTTCTTGATTTCTTCTGCAACTTTTACTTCTCCAAACAAAAATGCACTTTTTGTATTAACAAGTTTTTTCTCACTCAACTTAATTAACATCTTATTCATTGTATCTTTCTTCATCTGTATACACCTCCTTCCAATATATTTTCAAACCACTGCTACACCTCACCTCCTTTATATGTACCGTCGTCAGATTCCTTCTTTTTTCATTCTTCTGTCCATACACCAATAACATAATAATCCAAGAATAATAAGATACCCTGTTATCGTCATCAGCCCGAACAAACGGTCAAGTTTAAAATTACGCACATATAAATAATCGCTAGCCATCAGTCTGTCCAGCACCAAATACTTTGGAAAAAGATATCTAAACGTCTCTGCAACAGAATATATAAGCAACGGTGAGGCAATTGCCACGAATCTGTTCGGTATAATTATTGATATAAGAAGTCCTCCAAGAACATATACCGCAAATGCTGCTCCGACAGTAATTATCCTTATTGATGTATTAATAAACGGATTCATCGCCGCCGCATCAAAATATGTTGTACCATAATAATACCAAAGATATTTTGCATATATATATCCTTTATCAGCAATCATTTCGTATACAATATATACTGTAAGTCCCAGCATCGTTGTTATCCATGAACCTAATATACATGTAATTATCTTACCTTTTATATAACTGTCCCTGCTGCTTCTTATCGTAACATACGGTATTCTTCCCGAGCACCAGTCGTCAGCAAAGCTTAATGATACCGGTAATGCCGCTGCAAATATAAGCAATTTATTAAAATTACTAATTGACAATATTGCCTCAAATCCATTCATAACATTATTAACCTGTTTTTCATAATGAACCATAATTCCTACTATAAGAATGATAAGAATTCCGACAGGTATTTTCCAGCTTAACACCGAATGTAAGTATTCTTCGTAAATTACTCCGATAAGTTTATGTTTTTTCCCCAATTTGTTCTTTTTTTGCATTATTTTTATCTCCTCCTTCCGTTATATTTGCAAATTTTTACTACACCTCACTTTTCTTTGCATATTACCAATATAGATTATCACTATTTTTATGTAAATACTGTCTGACAATCTTTTCCTGAACGTCAATTTTAACGACACGAACGTCAATTTTTTGTATTTTTCCCTCTTGAAAATTTAATAATACATGCAATAACAAATTCCATAATATGAAATATATATGTTATTTCAATATATAATATGTAGTTCCGTTTTACATACACAGACACTGCTATCAATCCAACATTTACTGCCAGAAGTTTAATTTTCATTATTACATTATGCTTTTTATCAAGTTTTATATTTTCTTTAAACGGACTAGGAATAATAAACACAAACATTTCCGATAAAATAATTATTATATATACTATTATTGAAATATCTGCTTTAAGAAGCATATGATGCAACCCCATAGCCACAAAAAAATATAAAATCGAATATATCAAACATCCGGTATATGTTTTCATATGTAACCCGCCATGATAAATACGAACACACAACAGACAGATTGCAAATATCAGAAAATCATACTCCATGCCCAATATTGAAAAAAGGCATATAAGCACAATCCATTTTTCAAGCTCGAGCATTATCGACAAAAGCGAATATCTTATACTTTCAATCTGCCACGGTTCATACTCATCTTTTTCAACATATTTTTTTATATAATAATCAACCATTTTCCCATTCCACATAATTTCCTAATTCATTCCTTTTGCTTTTTATATCTTCATATTGCCTTAAAAAAATATATTTTTAAATATTTCCTGTGCAATTTTTCGCCAACGTCAATTTTAACGACACGAACGTCAATTTTATGCGTTGACTGCCCTGTATTATTGGTTTATTATATAAATAAAATATCATGTGGTACGAAAGAGGGTTGATGATATATGAACATATTAATCGTTGAAGATAATGATATACAGTTACAAAGCCTTTATAAGATTTTAAGTGAAAAATATACAGAAGATTCATTCACATATATGCTGGCAGATAATTACGATGAAGCAATCCGTATCATCAATACTAACAATATTGACATCTTCATATTAGACATTGCTTTAAGTGACAATCCGAACGGCGGTATTGACATTGCACGTTTTATAAGATTTAAAAAAAATATGCCTTACACTCCCATAATTTTCATAACATCCATTGCGACGCAGATTACTACTGCACTCAACGAATTGCATTGCTGCAGTTATATTTACAAACCATACAAACCAGACGATGTATATTCTGCTTTTAATTTCTGTATTCATAAAGATATTGAAAAATCGTCATATATAACATTACAGGATATTAATTCAATCAGCCTGAAAATTAATTTCAGCGATATTTATTTTATAGAAGCAGACTCGCACATCCTTATTTTTTATACAAAAAGCGGCAGATTTCTGATACGCAATAAATCCATGGATTCAGTAGAACAAAATCTTCCGGATGAATTTGTCCGCTGTCACAGAAAATATATAGTTTGCGTTGCGTATGTCACTAACTATGACAAAACCAACCGAATGATAACAATATCGACAGTAATAAATAATAAGCCACAAAATTTCCACATCGGTATTGGCAAAAAATATAAAGATGAATTTGAAGAAAGGTATTAAAAAATGCAGAATTTAGCAATTAATTTTTTGGTCAATATATTAATTTTTATATCTGAATATGCCATAACACTGCTTATAATGCAGTCACTGCTCAATGTAAAGCTTACATTCAACTGCAAAAACATAAGCATTATCATTCTGGCAATCCTTATCATGTCAACGACAGACTTTTTCCTGCATGACTATTTCTTCTGTTCTATATTAATTCAGATTGAATTAATCATATCGACTGCTTTTATTTTTAAACCGAAATTTCAGGATTTAATTTTCAGTTTTTTTCTTGAAGTTATATTTGTAATCGCATACCAGCTTATTGTTGTTGCTGTTCTTAATCTGTTTCCTATAAAACCATTTGGCAGTTTTTATCAGATAACAGGGAATCTTTTGTCAATTTTATTTATTATTATATCATCACGTTTTATACCATTTCATAAAATACTGCGTGCAATAACCAGCCGCTCAATCCTTCCAAAATTCATAATTTTTGAAGGCTTCCTTCTTATGGATATAATTATTGTATTTGCCACTATTGACATTCACAATTTTATTGAATCATTAATATCATTTATAATCGCCGCCGTAATTATTTTATGTGTCAATTACGTATTATTTTTAACTGAATATCAATATAAAAAATACGAAAATGAACTGAAAGCATATAAAGAATATCTGCCGATTGTAGACGAACTGATAATGCAGATACGAAGCAAACAACATAACTTCGACAATCAGCTCCAGACATTTGAAAACATGCCTTTGATACACAAAGATTATGATTCACTCGCATCTGCAATTAAGACATACACCAACACGGTATACGCAGAAAACAGGCTTGACCCTATTATAAAATGTAACATGAAACTTGTCGCCGGATTTCTCATAAGCAAAAAAAATCAGGCAGCCTCACAGAATAAACAGCTTAACGTAACGCTTGACGACGATTTCATTTATTCTGCACTCCCTGAATATAAACTCATTACCGTACTCGGCATACTTATTGATAATGCCGTTGAAGCCACTCCGGTCGAAAATACTATTTTTCTCGACATTGCATCACAAAACAACCAATGTTACATAAAAATAGGCAATCCCGGACCGATGATTACATCTGATTTTCTGCATAATATATTTCTGCCCGGTTATACAACCAAACATGCAAAAAATACAGGTCACGGACTTGGACTGCCTTCATTAAAATCGATTGTAAATAATAATAACGGAAATATTACTTTAAGCAACGAAAAAATCAATAATATCAACTATATCATCTTTGAAGTTACTGTCTGATATTATATTTTTTCTCAAATTCTTCTTCAGGTACCGGGCGTGAAAAATAATATCCCTGAAACATCCTGCAGCCCATCTGTATAAGCATTGTAAGCTGCTGGGATGTTTCAACACCCTCTGTTATAACTTCCATTCCGAGTTTCTGTGCAAGGAAAATAATACTTTCAAGAATATCCTGGCCTTTCAACTCATTCTCCGTGGCATTTAAAAATCCCATATCAATCTTTAAAATATCAGCACTTATATCTTTAAGCATATTAAGAGAAGAATATCCGCTTCCAAAATCATCAATTTCAATCTTAAAGCCATAATCCTGAAGGCGTTTTATAATTTTAATATTTCTCTCAAAATTATCCATAATAGTTGTTTCAGTTATTTCAAGCTTTAACTTTTCCGGATTAATTCCATTTCTTTCAACAATATCTACAAATGTCTCATAAACATCAACAAGATAAAAATCTTTTGTAGATATATTAACAGATATATGATACTGTTCTTTTCCCAGTTCTTTCCACTCTTTTAATTTAGCTGCCGCTTTTTCCCACATATATTTGTCAATTTTGTAGATAAGTCCTGCCTTTTCAAGCACATCAACAAATACTGCCGGAGATAACAGGCCTTTTACAGGATGTCTCCATCTCACCAATGCTTCAGCACCTCTGGCAATTCCCTTAAAATCAACCTGCGGCTGAAGATACATAACAAATTCTTCATTATTTAACGCACGCTCAAATTCACCGATAATACGTCTCTCTTCAATTGAATTTTCAAGCATTGCATTATTATAATATGCTATATAACTGTGATAATCATTTTTAATTGTATCGCCTGCAATATTAGCCTTATCGCACATTATACTGACAGGCTCATCCAAATTTTCAATATCATAAACACCTATAAATACATGCATTTTGAATGCATTATTATCAAACTGTTTTTGAAATTCATTCAGTCTGCTTATAATCGCTTTTTCATTGAATTTTTCTTTTGGCATACATAGTGCAAACCTGTCATTTTCAATTCTTGCACATATTGAATCATCTTCCAGATATTTATTAAAAAATTCTCCTACTTTAACAAGAACTTCATCACCTTTTTTCAGTCCAAATAATTCATTAATAAATTTAAAATCTTTTATATTACTGCACAATATACAATACTGTATGCCACTGTTTTTATTTACGATTTCATGTACATGGCTATAAAAATATTCTTTATTATATAATCCTGTAAGGTTGTCGTGTGATGCTTTATACTTTTCAATTTCAATCGACTTTATATCTTCGGTCTTATCATTAAATACAAAATAATCGCATATAAAATTATTTTTATCATCAAATATACGTTTATATATCACATCATAATTTTTACTTTCACCATCAACGACTTTCACAGCTGAATACTCAATATTATTTTCTCTTTTATCTGCAATTTCCTCAAGCCATCTGTGATATCCTGTTTCCAACTCACTATACTCATCACGCAAACTAAATACTTTTTTTATATAATCATTACAATGTATACATTTTCCCCTGTTATCAAAACATATAATTCCGCTATTCATATCTTTTATAACAAGTGAAAGCGTATTTTCAATCAGTTCCTCAGGAACATAACTCAATGTAAAATAATATATAAACACTGACATCAACCCAAATGCTACAACTGAAATATCATAAACAGAATTAGATTTAAAGAAAATAATATCTAATACAGCTGCTATAAAAAGTGATACAAAAATAACTTCATATCTTATTCTGTAAAACTTGGAAGATTTCATTATCATAAACATGTATGAAACGAGAAGAAGAAGCACAACTGCAAAATTATATATAAAATGTATTTTTACAAAAATACTGTCTGTAAATCTTAAATGTAATTCGGCATCTGTAATAAATTCAACTGAAAACATCTGACCTGTCCATATATTGGAAAATAATAGTACAGTATCAAACATACCATATATAACCATAGCTTCTTTAATAATTCTGACTTCATCAAATAAGCCTGTATAATATTGTGTATAATACATCAATAATATAAGAAGCCAGTCATATCCTGCAAACATAAGACCACGGCAAAAAGTTACTACCTTGATATTATTGGAAAATGTAAATATCATAAATGTAATACCAAATAGTACCGCACCTGTTTCATACAAAAACACTATTCTGGCAAGATTCCCTTTTTTATTCTTTGCCTTTAACGCACATGCTCCAAGTAATATTATAAGCAATATTATAATGATTCCATAAATTATTTTCATAATATCTCCACGTTATTAAAACAATGTTTATAGTCCCATTTTTAATTCAACCGATTATACTTTATTTTATAATTTCATGTAAATAGTGCTATTGTTGTATTTTCTGTTTTTCATTTAGTACATGGTACCTGTATTACAACTTATTTTGTTGTTGCAATCATGTCGGCAATAGCCCAATTTCCCTGGTATTTTACAAAATAAAATGTTGAATCAATAACATCTTTTCTAGCACCGCCGGATGTAAGTGTCATATTCTTGGTAAATGCAATATGACATGAATAACAGTTGTCGTTATATTCAATATAATTATCAACTACCACACCTGTATAAGGATTACCTGAAAGTACATGGTCACTTATAAATGTAATATCAGGACTTACCGAATAGTCTTTTGCAAGATTCCAATAATATGAATCCTCAATAAGATATTGCTGTACAGTTGCAAGACCGTGACCTGCACCACTTAAATCATTAGTAAGGAAATTATCCCATATTTTTGCCATGTTAAGAGCCTCTTCTTTTCTGTCTGATGGCATATCAGATGAATCCCCTCCTGCACCGGCTGTAATATTGCCCTTAGAATCTACATTGACAGCGACTTCACTTCCTGCCGCACTATAAATCTTAATTTCAGGTTTGTTTACAAATCCTGTCAGCTTATATTCTACAGATTTTGGCATATCAACATACTTAGATACATTAACAAAATCAGGATTTTCAACCATTTTGCCTGTTTTATAATTATCTGATACCTTAATTCCATTAACAGTAACTGTGTAATCCTGTGGAATCAAAACAGTATAGTCAGTAGTTTTAGCAGAAAATGCCGGCTCGATTGACTTGATTTTCCAATCAAATACTGTAAGAATACCAAGAACAACATGCTGATTTTTCGCTTCAAGTGTCATCCTTGCAGCCAGTTTGTCATCAGCATATATATCATACTGCGGCTCTTCTGTATTATAACTTCCCTCTGACTTCTTATATGTATATCCGGATACACCATCAAATTCTGACATATACATATTGACAAATGTATCTTTCCCCTCAAATTCACTGCTTGCAGGAAGCTCTATATTGTCCGCAAGAGTCTTATCATTAACCATTTTTTCAAAGTCTTTAAGAAATCCATCCATAACTTTATCTGACTGTGAATTCTCATATTTCTTAACGCATGATCCTGTATATATATATACGCAGATTCCTATAATTAACAAAACAACAGCATATATGATAAGCCCTGTCCAATAATTTAATTTTATATTAAATTTTCCTGTTTTGTTTTTAGTATTGTCTTTCATTATTACAATTCTCCTCCCTCGTCTATTTAGGCATTACAACAAACGCTGTTGGCAGTTTCCATGACGAATTCTGATAATAAAATGTCACACTCGTCATCTCATAGCTGCCATTGTAAACCATAGTTGAAGAACTGCCGCCGTCAAGATTTGCTGCATTAACAGCACCGTATTCCTGCATGACTGAAATAAGGTCTGATGCCGTTGCTCCAAGATGTCCTGAAGCACCTCTTCCATCTGTAACCAAAAGAAGAATTGCACCGTCTGCTCTTTGTCCTATAACTGTTCTTGGATTAGCTCCACTTCCCTGCCCCTTTAAAGCTCTAGCCTCATTATTAATTATAAGTGAAACAAAATGATTATTTGCATCAGAACTTTCTTCCTGGAAAGCAACCGCATCCCTGATTCCGGCTTCAGCTACATATTTTTCAAAATCTGCTGCCGACATCCCATCTATATCTTTGATTACAAGAAGATTGTCCTTATTAAGCCCGATAAGGTAAAGTCCTGTCAGCGACGAAGGACTATTATATGTAATATTTCCATCCTGTACAACTATTCCAAGTGGTGAACCCCCTCTGTTTCCTGATGAAACATAAAGACCTCCGTTGACACCGGCAACTGCACCTGCACCGCTTACAATCTGGTCAAGTTCCTTACCATAATCTCCCCATGGATATGTAGTTCCTACTTTGACCTGTGAAGGGTCCTTTATAATAAGCATTTTACCCAAAAAAGATCTTCCTGATATCTCTACCATTCTTATGCCATTCTCATCAAACTGCTCCGCTTCCTCATTATTATCCTTTACTGACTCATCCGAAGCAGATATATTAATAAGTGATGTATCAATATCCGAATCAAGAGTTTCCATCTTATTAGCATTAATTACCTCATTAATCTGATCATCTGTACAGAACCATGATGCAAGAAACTTCATCTGACCAGATTCAAGAACTGTTGATATAAAAAGATTTCTTGCTGATGGTGCCGAATTACTGCATATCCGTTTAATCATAAAAAATAAAGTTCCTACAAGCATTATCACTGTAACAAGAATTACTAACAATACTCTGACTATGTTTCTGGCTATTTTCTTCTTCATACTAATCTCCATTCTTTGAATTCTTTCACCATTTTATTTATTAATCAGTAATATATTTTTATAGGTCAGAAAATAGATAGCCTTTTTCTTCAGACTATCTATTTTTATCTTTAAATCTTCTCAGGAATTATCAACCAATGCATATTCCAACATCACATTTTTATTTATTTTAACATAAAACATAAAAGAATAAAAGGATAATTGTCATTTAATTCCACTTGTTTATGCACGCTTATAAATAATTGGTTCATCATATCCAAAAGTTCTTTTTCCGTTAACTTCCATACTTTCAGATACTTCCAGACAGCTATCCGAAAACCTTTCCCAAAGCTTAAATGTCATTACCGGAGAAAAACGGCTTGTGCTGCCTCCTTCCCAGACACCATTCTTTTCATGATAAAGTGCTGGTATAAACTTTTCAGATTTTTTCAGTTCAGTATAATCAACATTCTTCATGGAATTATATGAAAATGTATTCTTATCTTCTCCTGCCGGAATTTCATATGATGAAAGACTAATTCCATCCTCAGTTTCTGTAATAAGAAAAAGATGTGGTGATGCATGTCGCTTTCCATTGATTTCATAATAACTTTCTTCAACAACAAATTTTCCATTAAAATCCACAGGAATATTTTTTATTTTATCATTACATATGGTATTGATGTGTTCTGCGTAAGGATATATTTTTCCTGTCTTCTGCATCATATCAAACTGCTCTTTGTTATCAAAATGTCCTGTCATCATTCCTATAAAATTATCAAGTTTCATCTTGTTGCCTCCATCTTAAATTTATATACAATTAATCCTGCAATGTTTTATTTTTCAGTTGCAGCCCCGGCAGTAACAACACCATTTCAATGTTCAACCGCCACGATGAGTGAACCAAAATCCCACCATCTGTGTTCTCAATTCTTTGTTCAGAACCCCTTTTACATATATGCACCAAATTGCCCAACCTGTCAACAAATATTTCCAATATTTATGCGGGTTTTCAAAATCACAATAATTAATGCATGGA
>ENA-OVFU01000549-OVFU01000549.1-human-gut-metagenome-genome-assembly--contig:-NODE-549-length-26516-cov-17.268395_pt1 | contig 26516 bp, 22 predicted proteins | sample MGYA00237764_ERZ505407 | MGnify/ENA primary metagenome ERZ505407 (study PRJEB26158, sample SAMN06016366) | human gut metagenome | biome: human gut; feature: ankylosing spondylitis patient; material...
TTTGTACCTGTTGTGTATAAATGACTGAAATCATGCGCAAAGAAAGCGCACTTCCACTTTTTTCAGGATTTGGTGTAAAAATAACTGCACGCTGCCCTCAAGTCGCCATATGTAAATATTATGACGAGTACTATTCATATTATTATTCAGATTTAAGGTGACGGATGAAGTATTAAAAAGAAACGCAGTTCTTCCACAAAACAGAATAGGTGAGACCCGTACAGAGCATGAAGTAAATTTTGTATGCAGGTGTGAAGAATTTATTGGATTAATTTATTATGGAACAGGTTTATTGTTATAGGAAATTACCTGCCAAAGATTAAGCAGAACAATACGATAGGAATCAGGATCGTATTGACATTGCAGGATGAAGAAAACTGGAATGCAACTCATAGCTTTAGTGGAAGGATATGGGGGACATCAGGTATTTTATGTATGCTTTGCACATTACATTTGATAAAATCTGTGAGTAAAGAAGCTTGCATAAAAGCTAAGTAAGTTATTAATAAAATTGTGTAATTTATTTCTCATGGAAATTCATCTCCTTTCTGTTTACGATGTCATTATAGAATACGAAGAGAATTATTACTTGCCAAAATAACAGAATATATAGTCAAAAGTTGCTTAATACAGTGACAGGTTAAAATATCCTGCAATACTGTCATTGGTCAGTTTATTTATACAATTTAATATTGGAATATTTTACAACTATGACACAAGTATGCAACATAATAAACGAATGCTTTTGATAGAGTAATGATACACAATATCAGTTACAAAGAAGCAGGAGGATAGAAAGTGGACATGACACATAATAAATGTTGCAGACATGGGGCAAATTTACGTCGAAGGAGACGCAGGCGCGGAAAGATACTGCGTTTTATCATATTTTCCTGTAGTATAATAGCTGTGGCTGTATTTGTGGCTGTTGGAAGCCGTATGATAAGATCCGGTGATGGCAGGACAAATAAATATGATGTTGAAGCCGGAAATAATACATATGATAATGCTGTTATAGAAAATAGCAAAATCTATGAAAAGAATAAGATACAAAATAATCAGTCGATGCTTGATGATATAATGAACAGCACCCAATATCCAAAACAGCTAAAGGACCTTGCTTTGAAGAATGAAGAGGCACTTGAGTTTGTGTATGATTATCCGGCGGAACATGTGAAGGAACACACAATTGATTTGACAGAAGAAGCGTCTATGGATAGTGTTCCGTTATTTGTGCAGTGGGATAAACGCTGGGGCTACGAAAAATATAGTGGCAATTTCTTTGCAGCAAGCGGATGCGGTCCCACTACACTTTCTATGGTAGTGGTTTATCTGACGCACAATAGGGAGGCATCACCTATTGCAGTAGCAAAGTATTCAAAGGAAGCCGGTTACAGTGTGGATGGTTCGGGAAGTTCATGGACGCTTATAAGTGAAGGCTGCAGGCACTACGGCGTAAAAGCAAAGACAGTGGCGCTGGATGAGAGCAGAATGAAAGCAGAGCTTGATGAAGGACATCCTATTGTGGTAAATGTAGGACCGGGAGATTTTACAGATACAGGACATTTTATGGTTATAACAGGCTATGATGATGAAGGATTTTCAATAAATGATCCAAACAGCATTGAAAAAAGTGGCAAAAGATGGTTATTCAAAAATATATCATCTCAGATTAGAGCTGTCTGGAGTATGTATGTGTGAGAATATATTTGTATAAGTGTCGGTAAAACATCCTATTATTGAGTTAAATAACAGGGTGTTTTTTACAACTATAACACATCTTTATGCTATAATAATTCTATCATAATCATAGAAGAGGAGCAGCTTATGACCAGTATTCTCATAGTGGAAGATGACAACTACATAAATAATTTAATATGCAACACCCTGAAGGCAGAGGGATATCAATGCGAAAGAGCGTTTGATGGCAAGGAAGGGGCGGACAAAATTGAGCAGAACAGATATGATCTTCTGCTGCTTGATATTATGCTTCCTGAGATAAATGGTTATGAATTGCTTGACTATGTCAGGAGAATTGGGGATACTCCGGTCATAATAATATCTGCTATGGGACAGGTGGATGAAAGGATACGCGGGCTTCGTATGGGCGCGGATGATTACATATGCAAACCATTTCAGATAGGGGAGCTGCTTGCGAGAGTGGAAACCGTATTAAGGCGCACTCAGCGCATGGCAGAGCGTCTGGAAATAGATGATGTAGCTATAGATCCTAAATCACGTACAGTGACAAAGGCAGGTGAGCAGGTAGAGCTCACAGCAAAGGAATTCGACCTGTTGTATGAGCTTATGAAGAATAAGAATGTTGCACTCAGCAGGCGCAGGCTTTATGAACTTGTATGGCAGGAGGAGTATACCGGGGAGACAAGGACACTGGACTCACATGTACAAAGACTAAGGAAAAAGCTTGACTGGAATCAAAAGATTGTCACAGTTTTCAGGATTGGCTATCGTCTGGAGGTTCGCGGATGAAATTTTTCTATAAAATGTTTCTTGGAATGACAGTGATACTGGCTGTTGCCCTTGGAATGATAGAATATGTGACTCTATCATATTCACTGGAGCATGCAGTGAAAAGGGAGCAGGACAGTGCACTTTCACAGCATCAGATGATAAAATACTCGATTGAAACAGTCATACTTAATATGAAGAGTGAGGATGTGGATAAGGAGCTTACAGATATGATGTCGCAGTCGGCAAAATCCATTGTTGGAGATGAAGGAGGAATGTATCTTGCCGATGATGATGGAAAAAGGATATATGCCAATTCATGTAATTATGAGCAAAAGGATATAAAGGTAAGGGATGGTACGCTTACATACAGTATAGTGTCAAAAGAGAATACTAAAGATACCGGTGAAAAGCAAAGCAGCAGATATATCCATGTCAAAAGCAGCTTTAAACTGAATGATAACAGGTATATTCTGATAACGGAAAGTGATATTACACCGGTTTTCGATGAGTCAAAGGAGCTTAGGTATAGATGCAGCGTGTACTACATTGTTATACTTGCTGTTGGTATGATGGTCATATTGATACTTTCTTGGATGATTACAAAGCCTCTTGCCGGATTAACAGCCACCACCAAAAAATTTGCAGATGGTGATTACACAGCAAGAAGTGATGTAAAGACAAAGGATGAAATAGGTGAGCTTGCGATGGCTTTCAACGAGCTTGCGAAAAACCTTGAAAGCAAAGTTTATGAACTTCAGATGGCGGCAAAGAAGCAGGAGGATTTTACTGCAAACTTCGCACATGAGCTCAAAACCCCAATGACATCAATTATCGGATATGCCGATATCCTGTATCAGAAAAAACTGTCTGAGGATGAGGTGCACAGTGCTGCCGGAGTCATACTGAATGAGGGCATGAGGCTTGAAGCATTATCATTTAAGCTGCTGGAGCTTATCACTCTTGATAAAAATGATTTCAGGCTTGAAGAGACAAGAGTATCTGAGATTATAGCAGACTGTGTGGAAACCGCACATGAAGCGGCAAGAAAGCATAATACAAAGATTGTGTACAGTGCGGATGAGGCATGGGTGTGGCTGGAATATGACCTGTTTAAGACTATGCTTCTTAACCTGGTAGACAATGCAGTGAAATCAGGAGGCAGTAAGGTGGATGTATCAGGCAGACTTATTTCGCACAGTATTTATCGTATTGCAGTTTCGGACAATGGAAGAGGAATACCGCCTGAGGATATAGAGAGAATTACGGAGGCTTTTTATATGGTTGACAAGTCGAGGTCAAGAAGTGAGCATGGAGCAGGGCTTGGGCTTGCACTTGTATCAAGGATTGCTAAGCTGCATGATACAAAAATCCATTATGAGAGTGAGTCAGGTAAAGGAACCAGGGTGTATTTTGACATGAAAGCGGAGGCATTGGATGAGAAGTAAGCATTTATCAGTGCGCAAATGTATTGATAAAAAACAGGATAAAATCAAGGGAATAGTGTGTATATGCATTATTCTGGCAGTTGTATGTGCCGGAAATATGATACCAAATTTTCTGATTTCACTTAAAGCAGCAAAAATTGCCAAAACGAGTACTACAATAAGCAACGCAGATATAAGCCCCTACAGCCACTCTATTTCAGCTGAAGAGAGGCTTACTAAGATGATGTCTCTGATGCAGGATAATGTAAATGAGCTGTGGAATGGGAAATATAGTGAGAAAAGGGAACCGTTGGATACTGAGATTCCGGTGGGACAGGCTTATACGGCTATTCAGACTTTTCTGAAGGGTGCCTGTGAGCTGCAGAAGCAGTCGGGTATTATGCAGATGCTCGGTGAAAACGATATAGTTATGCTCCAAAGCCTTGAAAGTAACTATTCAAAGGATACAGACAGCGAAATAGAACAGACATATGAGGCAGCTCCTTGGCAATATGGTGCAGGAGTTGCTTTGGATGATAGCTTTGACAACTCAATATCAGATTGTTTTGTAACATCGGATATAAGCAAGGAATTGTCGGCGTGGGTATTTATAATATCATTTGAAGATACGAGAATGCTGGCCGCTGTTGATGCGGTGCTTGGAGTACCGTTTTATATTACATATTATTGTGCAGATGTGGATAGTCCTAAGGCACAGGCTGCAGTGATGAGAGATTTATATGCAAAGACATATGGCAGTGATTATTCTATGGGTGATCCAAAAGAGTCTGAATCAAAAATAGATTCTTCCTTTGAGACAAATATAATAGAGAATTTTTATTATGGGAATAATTATACGCAAGGGGATGATGAATATACCGGTTTTGAACCTTATGTATACTCTTGTTCATCGGACAAGCTGCAGATGGAATATCAGGTTATTACAGGAATCCAAAGATTTGAAAAAAAGGGAAAGCAAGTGTCATCATATAATTCACGTGTTAATATATGTCTGTACTAACCGGACTAAAAAGCTCTCTGTGCAATGCACGGGAGCTTTTTAAATTGCATGCAAGCATCAATGATGCCTTTTGACCCTCATTTCATAATAATTATAACAGTATCATTTAGTGCATGATTTGTATAATTTATTACATTGCTTTTTGCAAGGTCAAGTTGGTAGATGTTATGAATGAAAAAATGTATTATAATAATACATAAATATAGAGGAAGTAGAGGCAAGATATGACATTTGCTGATGCCATTGTTTGCAAAAATGTATCAGGGATTTGAATTCTCAAATTTTCATCAGTGTTTTACTGAGTCGTGGAGATATATTTTTAAATTCCCATTACTGGGGATTTTGTTGATAGCGTTGTTATGTTTGTTTACAGGAATAGTATTATTTTTAATGAAGAGATATAAGGGCACATCGTAAGATGGAAGTACCAGAGACACAGGGGAACGGCAGGAAGTACAAAGGCAAAGCTCGTTGCAGAAGCTGATACAAATGTAAGTTCGTGAGGGAGCATTGGAACATTTTACAACTATGACACAAGTATGCAACATAATAAATAAACGAATGCTTCTGAATATAGTAATGATACATAATATCAGTTACAAAGAAGCAGGAGGATGTATGTGTGAAAATATATATGATTAATATTTCTTTAATTTTGTCAGTATACTATTTACATAGTACAAATAGTAATGTACCTTAAAAAAGTACAGGACGGTACAAATAATCAGAAAGAGATATGATAACAATGAAGAAGAAATTAATCACAATAATAATTGGAATGATGCTTTGTGCAGGACTTTTTGGAGGCTGTGGAAATAAGAATATAAGCAAGGATAATATTGAAACGGATACTGCCGAAGAATCGAAACCGCAGGATTCTGATAAAAAACAGGAGCTGCCGGCTGCAACATATATGGGTGGAAGCAATACCATTAATGAGGTGTGCAGAGAGCTTGATTCAGCCGGAGTATCGCATGTAGATACCTTTAAAGAATTGGTAACTGATTTTGCGGATTCAGCCGGGAAGAATGCAAAGCTGAAGGATACCTGGGCAGATGCGGATAAAATGAAAGCAGATACCGGTAAATGTATGGATGGCTGGGAGGCAAAGCATGACTATTCAGATGCCGATTGCAGAATGACAGCTTTTCTTTTGCTGGATGGGTTGCTTCACGCACAGTCAGTGGAAGATAGCTATAGCGGCACGTATTTAATGTTTGATACACAAGCAATAGATAATGTAGACAGGTATGAAATCATAAGGCAGAATAAGGACATGTTTACTACATTATACGGAGAAAAGAGTATTACGGATGATAAACATCCTGAAAAGACATTCTCTGAAAACTGGAAGAAGTATGGATTTCAAATAGACAGTGACCGTATATCACTTATTAGCATAGCAATATATGATCCGGATTCAGATGCTGTTTTCGTAGGGCATACAGGCCTATTGATAAAGTACAGTGACTATTATCTGTTTGTAGAAAAAATAGCATTTGAGCAGCCATATCAGGCAACAAAGGTAAGCAACATGGATGAATTGTTAGATATCCTTTCTCTGAGACCTGAGTATTTCGGAGAAGAAAAAGAAGCAGGACCATTTGTATATAATAATGGAGACTATGTTGGAACACTAAAGAAGTAGTAAAAAAAGCTCTCTGTGCAATGCACAGGAGCTTTTTATATGTAGACCTCTATTTATTTGTGCTGTCTGCATCAATTACAGACTTAATCTGCTTCATAAGGGCATCATAGTTGTCCTTGTTATCAATTCCGCCGAGCATTGGTTCACCTACAATATTGCCATTTCTGTCAACAAGTATAGTTGTTGGAAAGGCCATGATTTCTGAGGCATATTTACCGGCAGCACTAGAGGAGCCAATTGACAGATTACGATATTTGACACCCTGGCTTTCAAGAACAGAGGCAGCCTCTTTGATAGCTTTTTTATTGCCATCGAATGTCTCAGTGTTGATGCCAACAACTTCTCCGCCCATTGATTTGATAGCATCATTTAATTCGTTAAGCTTGGATAATTCAGCGACACATGGTTTGCAGCCGGTAAACCAGAAATTGACGACTGTTACTGCATTACCGGAAAACAGACTTTCATCAACCTTATTGCCATCAAAATCCTCACCGGAAAAATCACTGAATACAGATGAGGCTTTAGAGCTGTCCTTCTTGTTATCGTCTGATGATGTATTTTTGTTTTCAAGCTCTGCTATCTGTTTCTCGATTTTGCGTATGGTTTCAATATCCTCATTAAGTGTTTTAAGCTCATCGTCTGTGAATGAATTCTTGTTTGATTCTACGGTGCCGGCAAGATAATCAGCATAATTTCCATTTGGATCGGCATCACTTTTGTTCATCATGCCAAATGCCTTGTTCCACACATCATCGTGATCTGCAAAAAGCTGATTTTCCTGCTGATATAAATCATCCAGCCTGGAATTTGATTTGCCGGATGCTTCTGAGCCGGCTTCAGTCTGAGTGTTCTTAGAATCTGTTGTGGAATCTTGCTTTACGCCACATGCTGTAAGTGATAATGCTATGCAGAGTGTAAAAATAGAAATAAATGATAATTTGTTTTTCATGAGTAATTCCTCCTTTAAAATAATAGTAAAATGTTTAATAGCTATCTGTTGTCATTTTTTTGACATGATTTTCCCATAAACCGGTAGCAGATGGCGTCCTTCGGACATGCCTTTATGCAGGCACCGCAGCGTATGCACTCGGGGTGATCCGGTGTCTTACACACATCCACATCCATCTTACATGCCTTTGAGCATTGACCGCATCCGACACATTTGCTGCTATCAACGGTGATTTTGAGCAGGCTGACCTTATTAAATAATGAGTAGATTGCTCCAAGCGGACAAATCCATTTACAGAAGGGCCTGTAAAATAAGATACTTAGTACAATCACTGCAATTAAAATCATACACTTGAAAGAAAAAAGCTTTCCCAGCGCAGAACGGATAGCCGCATTTCCAATAGATAACGGTATAGCACCCTCTAAAACACCCTGAGGACAGATATATTTGCAGAAGAACGGGTCTCCCATTCCTATAGAGTTCGTTACAAGCATCGGAAGAAGTATAACGAAAACAATAAGAATGACATATTTTAGGTACCTAAGAGGCTTTAGTTTGGCTGTGGATAATTTCTTTCCGGGGATTTTATGAAGTAAATCCTGAAACCATCCAAATGGGCACAAAAAACCACATATAAATCTGCCGAGAGTTACACCGAGTAAAATAAAAAATCCGGTTATGTAGTATGAAAACTTAAATTTTGATGATCCGACAACTGCCTGAAATGCCCCTATTGGACAGGCTCCTGTCGCGGCAGGGCAGGAGTAGCAGTTTAATCCGGGTACGCATACTGTTTTTGCATTGCCCTGATATATTTTACCCTTAAATAAATTTGGAATATGAATATTTGTCAGCAGCGTTGCTGCGGCCTGTATCCAGCCACGTATTTTTGCCAGTTTTCTTGATAGTAATTTCTTTTCCTTATCCAATTCCAACACACTCCAGACATAGTTTTATTGCTTTACCAAGCACTGTAGCCGCCTCACCTCTGACTGCACCATAGCTTATCATGGATACACCAAGGATAAGCAGAATGATTTGACATATTTTTTGGTATTTCAACATAATGTTGCTCCTTTTTGTTGTATTGTTGACCAGCTGACTTTGGTATTATATAATATAGGTTGTAAAATTATTGTTAAGAAGCAGGAGAATATTTTGAGATTATTAATTGTTGAGGATGAGAAACAAATATGTGATATGGTTGCAAAGAGTCTGTATGCTGCCGGTTATGAAGTGGATACCTGTTATGATGGGAAAGAGGCTCTTGAATGTATACTTTCGGAGAATTATGATCTGATAGTTTTGGATTTGAATCTGCCGGGGATGGATGGCATGGAGCTTCTTAAGGAGCTTAGAAAATACAATGATGAAACTAAGGTTTTGATATTATCTGCAAGAGGTCAGATTGCTGATAAGGTAGAGGGACTGGATGCAGGAGCAAATGATTACATGGAAAAACCATTCCATCTGCAGGAGCTTGAGGCACGTATCAGAAGCCTGACAAGAAGGAAATTTGTACAGAATGATATATGTCTTAAATGCGGAGAAATAAAGTTTGATACGATTAAACGCGAGGCATATGCAAAGGAAGATCCGGTTCCACTGACAAGAAAAGAGAATGGTATTTTGGAATATTTACTTATCAATATAGGCAGACCGGTGAGTCAGGAGGAGCTGATAGAGCATGTGTGGGATGCCACGGCAGACAGCTTTAGCGGAGCAATCAGGGTACACATGTCTTCACTTAGAAAAAAGCTTAAGGCGAAGCTTGGATATGATCCCATTCAGAACAAGGTAGGTGAAGGCTATAAAATACGGGAGGAGTCTGACAGATGAAAAGAATGTCGCTACAGTGGAGACTTACGTGCATTACTACATTGTGTATTGCTATTATATGTGGCTGCCTGACTATGTTTGTCTATAAAAACGGTGTGCATTACATCGATTCTCTGCAGAATGCGGTAGAGTCACAGGGGGATGAAAAAGGAAACAAATCAGATGAAATATATATCAGCATACCGGACGATAAGTGGGATGAGTTTGCGAATGAATTTTCGGTTCAGGTGTACAATAATAAAGCCGACTATAAAAGAAACAGTCTGATAATCACGGTTTTGCTGGCGCTTTTGGGAGGTGTCGTCACTTATTTTATAAGCGGGCATGCACTCAGACCAATCAGGGAGTTTTCAGATAAAATTGAAGAGGTACAGGCTCAGAATCTGTCTGATTCAAGAATAGAGGAAAACAATGTTAAGGAACTGAACCAGCTGGGTATTTCTTATAATAAGATGCTTGAGCGTCTGTCGGAAGCATTTGAGATACAGAGACAGTTTACTGCAAATGCAGCACATGAGCTGCGTACTCCATTAGCGTTAATGCAGGTACAGCTTGATTTATATAATTCTGCCTCTCACCCGGGAAATGATGCAGACACTTTGCAGACCATAAAAATGGTTACGGAACAAAATGATAAATTAAACAGGATGGTAAAGACTCTTCTTGACATGAGTGAGCTTCAGACGGTGGGAAGGGATGATAAAATTATATTGGATGCTATTGTTGAAGAGGTTTTGGCAGACCTTGAGCCTCTTGCAGTGGAAAGGAATATAAAGCTGATTGGAAAATGTGAGGATGCCACTATGATAGGAAGTGATATCCTTATTTACAGGCTTGTATACAATCTGGTTGAGAATGCCATCAAATATAATCATCCGCTCGGACAGGTTACAGTAACCGCATATCAGAGAAACAAGCATGTTTATCTGTCTGTAGAAGATACGGGAAGCGGAATACCAAAGGAGCTTAGGGAGAGAGTGTTCGAGCCATTCTTCCGTGTGGATAAATCCAGAAGCCGGGAGCTGGGTGGCGTAGGGCTAGGTCTTGCTTTTGTCCGTGAAATCGTTAGAGTACATGATGGCAGTATTTGTATCAAATCAGGCAAGACTGGGGGAACGATTTTCGAGGTGACTTTTGCACAGCATTCAATGTAGCGTTCCATTTTACACATTTGTCAACGCTATTAAAACAGATTTGCTAAATGAGAAAAATAGAATAATTTATCAAAAACGCTGAGAATAATTTCTTCTCAGCGTTTCCGACAACTATTTTCCTTCCTTTGGCACCCTGTTTCACTTTTGGCAAATAATTTCCAATAATCATAAACAGCAGTCCAGTTCCATAGTAAATTACTGCCATAAACAGATTTTCACTTTCACCAGTTACGGCACACCTACACCAGCAACCTGCTCTCAAACGGGGCAGCTCCAAAAGATGTACAGGAACTGTTAGGACATTCCGATGTCAGTACCACAATGAACATTTACGCTCACTCAACAAGAAAAGCAAAGCGGGATTCCGCAAGACTTCTTGATAAAGTAGCGAGCAACGCTTAATAAAAAATCCCCTTATTTCCCTTGCGGATTCCTCACAAGTTCATAAAATAATATTCTTTATTCCTTTTATTTTCTCACTCTTTCTTCCCAAACAAAATCCTTACCGAATTAAGCACGCATATCATTGCAACTCCGGAATCAGCAAATACAGCCATCCACATTGATGCAATTCCCACAAATCCAAGAACCATTACAAGTGCCTTTATTATAAGTGCTCCTATTACATTCTGCATTGCAACGGCTTTTGTTTTCCTGGCAATCTTTATACTTTCAGGTATAGCTGAGAGTCTTGAATTCATAAACACAACATCTGCCGCTTCTATCGCTGCATCTGCTCCGCTTCCCATAGCCGCTCCTACATCTGCCCCTGCAAGTACCGGTGCATCATTTATTCCATCACCGACAAACATAACCGTACCCTTTTCCTCACGGATTTTTGAAAGATTGTTAAGTTTATCCTGTGGAAGCTGTTTTGCATAGCAGGCATCTATTCCCGCTTCTTTTGCTACCATCTCGGCATTTTTCTGTGAATCTCCCGTAAGCATTGCTGTCCAGAGTCCGTACCTCTTTATGTCATTTATCGCCTGTTTTGAGTCTGATTTTATCTTATCATTGATAACAATATATCCTATATATTTTCCCTCAAAAGCAAGCAATACCTCTGTTCCATAAATTTCTTTTGCTTTTTCAGGCACTTCAATCCCATTCATGGCAAGAAGTTCTAAATTTCCACATAAAAGTTTTCCATCCTCAAGCGTGACTTCCATTCCTTTTCCGGAAATTTCCTTTATATCCGCAACCTGAGGTATATCGAGTCGTCTGTTTTTCACTTCCTCCATAATACTCGTAGCTATCGGATGTGTTGAACGGCTCTCTGCTGCCCCTGCAAATGCAAGCACTCTGTCCTCTGTATATCCACCGTCACTTACTATCTGTGCTACTTTGAAATTTCCCTCCGTCACTGTTCCTGTCTTATCCATGACAACTGCTTTTACCGCTGCAAGTGATTCAAGAGAAACACCGCCCTTGAACAAAATTCCTTTTTTAGAACCTGCACCTATTCCTGCAAAGAAAGCAAGCGGTACACTAAGAACAAGTGCACAAGGACAGCTTATTACAAGAAAAGTAAGTGCCGTGTATATCCAGTAATGCCAGTTTCCCGTTATAAATGACGGGATAACCGCCGTAGCCAAAGCCGCAAATACAACGATAGGTGTATATACTCTTGCAAATTTGCTTATAAATCTATCAATCTTAGGTTTTGATGCCGCCGCATTTTCAACCGCTTCAAGAATACGGCTTACCATAGACTCTTCCAAAATTTTCTCAACCTTTACATATATAACCCCCGACATATTTACACAGCCCGAAACAACTTCACTTCCCTCTTTTACCCCTACAGGAACAGGCTCACCCGTTACCGCCGAAGTATCAATGCGGCTGTCACCCTTGATGATAACACCGTCAAGCGGTATTCTATCGCCCGGTCTTACCTCGATAACATCTCCAACCTCTATTTCCTCAGGGTCAAGTTCTATTACATTGTCTCCGTCTACATATCTTACAATCTCTGGACGCATATCAACTGCTTCCATAATCTGTTTGCGGCTCTTTCCGACTGCAATATCCTCAAAAAGCTCGCCAATCTCATAAAACAGCATAACTCCTACTGCCTCCGGATATTCACCCGTTGCAAATGCACCGATTGTTGCGATGCTCATAAGGAAGTTTTCATCAAAAACTTTTCCTCTGAAAAGATTTTTAACAGCCTTTAAGACAACCTCACCACCAAGTATCACATATGACACAACGAAAAGAGCTATATACACAGCCGGCATAGCATTAAGATATTTCTGACAGACAACACCACCTATAAAAACGAATGCACCGGTTACAATTTTTATAAGTTCCAATTTGACATCATCATCTCCATCTTCATCCGCTTCAACTGATTTCTCCTTTTCACTGCTATATTCCTCAATAACAGTTCCCGGTTCCATTTTGTCTGCTATCTCTCTAAGTTTTGGAAGAACTTCGTCGGGATTTTTGGCTTCTACCAAAAGCTGGCTTGTTGCAAAAGTCAATGTAACCGCCACATCCGGCAGTTCGTTCATCTTTTTTTCAACTTTAGCTGCACAGTTCGCACAATCAATGCCCTCTATACGATACTTTTTCTTAGCCACACCCTCAAGGTGCTTATAATGATGCTCGTGTTCTTTATGCTCTCCACAGCAACAATCATCATCGCAGCAATCGTCTTTATCGTGGTGATGATGATGTTCATGTCCCTCATGCTCTCCACGACAACAATCGTCTTCGCAACAATCTTCGCCATGGTGGTGATGTTCATGTCCCTCATGCTCTTCACGACAACAATCGTCTTCACAGCAATCGTCGTCATGGTGGTGAGATTTCTTCTTTCCTCCATGTTTTCTTGTCTTTGAGATTTCCTCTATCACCGTGCCCGGCTCCATCTTGTCGGCAATTTTTCTAAGTTCAAGTAATACCTCGTCAGGATTTTCAGCATCTACCATAAGCTGGCTCGTCGCAAATGTCAATGTAACTTCCACATCCGGCAGTTCATTCATCTTTTTTTCAACTTTAGCTGCACAATTCGCACAGTCAATACCCTCTATATGATATTTCTTTCTCATAATATTACACCTCACTTTTATTTATATTTGTTTGTAACGGTTCAGCCATAAAAAATAATTGCAACACAAAGCTGAATTGTCACATTGATCTGATATATTAAAAACAACATATGAACAATCATTCATATGTTGTTTTTAATATATCATATGCAATAAAAAAAGGCAAGTGAAAATTTGCCGAAATGAAAACGAAATACTCTCCTACTCCTCCACATGCTCAATCCCCTGTCTCAATATAGTAAAAACATGTTCATCCGCAAGTGTGTAAAGCACAGTTTTGCCCTCTTTTCTAAACTTGACAAGCCTGTTCTGTTTCAATATGCGAAGCTGATGCGATATAGCACTCTGCGTCATATTTAAAATAGATGCGATGTCATAAACACACATCTCATTCTCAAACAGAACATAGAGAATTTTAATTCTGGTCGAATCTCCAAAAACCTTGAACAAATCCGCAAGATCATACAACTCACTCTCGTCCGGCATCTTGTTATCAATCTCCTCAGCTGTCTTTTCATCAATCGTCATATATGTTTTCTCATCCATATTAAAACTCCATTCCAAACATTTGATATTTATATTATTACTATTTATCGCTATAAAATCACCAAAACATTATTTTCCAGCATATATCATAAAACATTCTACTTTATTACCAATGACATTTATATACAAAAACACACCCAGCATCGTTAGAAAGCATATTTGTATGTAAAGCACATCCGGCATTGTCACAAAACATTTTCATATGTAAAGCACATCAAAACTTACAATATAATATTGTACTAACAGCCGACTTTCATTGCACTGAATTGGATTGTGCCTACACATCCATCCCAAGTCTCCTCAACGCCAACTTAGGTATCTCCCCTGAGCTCCTTATATCAAGAATACTCTCCGTCTCCGTAAGTCCATTCTGATACCACATGACAGCCTCCGAAACATTCCCGATACTTTCATAATAAACTCCCAGTTCACAACATATCTCAGCACATAATGTAGTAGCCGCATCTTTGAGGGCACATTCCATAAATGCCACCGCATCACCCTTCAATCTATAACACCTTGCCAGCACACAAAAGGCTTCTTTCACTTCATCTATACTTCTGCCATCTTCTTCAAGCGTTCTTTTAAACAGACGCTCAGCCTTTAAAAAATCTTTATCTTCTCCCGAACGGAAAAGCTCCATCGCATACATATGATGAAGTTTCTTTGAAAACCTTTTCCCATCTGCCGCTATCCTCTCAAATGCTTTAAAATCTCTTGTTGCATGATTTGTAAGCGGTCTGTGTTCCACAATAATATCACTGTCATATACAACCGGGTCTATTCTTAAAGTCTCATGTATCTGGTCTATCCAGGTAAACGCTCTTAATCTCTTATAAAGTTTTGGTCTGTATTCCTCTTCAAAATTGTAAACCGTACTTAATTCAGCCGGTGTATGATAAATCATCTGAACAATTTCTATCTCAGGAAGCATTATCTTCTTTAACTGACGAAGCTTTTCTTTGTTTTCATTATCCAGATATTCATCTGCATCTGCTGTATAAATATAATCACCAACTGCCTTTGATGCCGCAAAATTTCTTGCATCTGCAAAATCATTGCACCATTTATAATCAAAAACCTTATCGGTATATTTCTTTGCAATTTCTTTTGTCCTGTCAGTTGAACCAGTATCTACGATAATTATCTCATCCATGATATCGCAAAGACTGTTGAGACACCTTGAAAGCACTTCCTCCTCATCCTTCACTATCATACATAAACTAAAAGTCGTCATACCATCCCTCGTTTCATGCCTGTTTACTCTCATCAATTTTATCTATAAATTTTATATATAAATTTTATATATACACTGTACCTGCATAATTTTAATCTGAAAGCCTTGCTGTGGCAAATTTATGGATTTAAAAATGCAAAGCAAGGCTATTCTGTTAATATTGTTATTCCTGCATATCATCCGTACCTACATCATCCGGATTGGAATTATCTCCACCACCAACATCGTCCGGCTGTGAATCTGTTCCGTCACCGGTATCTCCCGTATCAACATTGTCACTTGACGGCTTTTTAGTAGGAGGTGTTTTATCACCGCTATCACCCGTATCTGTTCCATCGTCAGTTACTGGTGCTTCTGTCGGTTCTGTTTCATCTGCTTCTGCTGCATCCGGATCAATCGTAGGCACAGCCGTTGCCGTTGTATTTCCATCCGAGCCATAACTTCCACTGTATCCGCTTGATGAACTTGTACTCTTTTCTCCATCATAAGACTTAAATTCAACATTCTTAAGCCCCTGATGTATATCCGACATAAATTCACGCCATATCCTAAGCGGATATGTATTTCCATACAAGTCTGAAATAGTCTTCGGGTTATCATATCCTACCCATACTGTAGTAGTATAATATGGTGTATATCCACAAAACCATCCGTCTTTTTTATCACTTGTAGTTCCTGTCTTACCTGCACATGACATATTGTCAAGTGCGTTTCCTCTTGCTGTTCCACTCACAAGAACTCCCTGCAAAATGCTTGTCATCATCCTTGCGGCATTTTTCTTATATACCTGTTTTTCCCTGCGGTTATTTTTATTATTTACTATAGTCTTGCCATCCGCATCCGTAATCTTGCTTATGCAGGTAGGCTCTCTGAACACACCGTCATTTTCTATTGTTGCAAATGCAGATGCCATCTCAACAGTTGTGACACCATTTGTCAGACCACCAAGCGAAGCCGCCGGATAATAATCGGAGTCTGTAATGTTGGCAAATCCCATCTTAATAGGATATGAAAGCCCCACCTCAGGTGTAAGTTCCTGGAAAAGTTTCCATGCGATTACATTCTTTGATTTTTCAACTGCATATCTAAGTGATATTTTTCCGGCATAACTTCCGTCAGCATTGTGTGGACCTCCATTAAAATAAGTATCATCAACTATACTGTCAGGTGTATATCCTCTCTCAAGCTGCGGTGTATAGACCGCTATCGGCTTAAAACAGCTTCCCGGCTGTCTGTAACTCTGATAAGCTCTGTTTAGTGTATATCCTGTAATACTCTTTTGCTTTCGCCCACCTACTATTGCAACAACAAGCCCATTTGAATTATCTATACAGGTAGCTGCACCCTGTAATTTATATACTTTATCCTTCTTTGTCTTTTCCTTAAATCCTGCAAGCTGGTCATTTACTGCCTTTTGAAGTTTCTTCTGCTTCTTTTTATTCAGCGAAGTATAAATCCTATACCCACCGGTATATAAAGAATTGTGACATTCATCGTACAACTTGTCATATTCCTTATCATACTGTTTCTTTTCTTCATCATTTTTAAACTTGTACTTAAACTCAAATCCTCTCGCTTTCATAAGTGCCTTTGTGGCACAGCTTACGGCATATGTTGTCATATAATTCTGAGTCTTTATTGCCTGTGCAGGCTTTAATACTATTTTTTCATAATTTGCGTCACTGTACTCAGCAGCCGATATACAATCTTCATCAAGCATCTGTTTTAAAATACGGTTCTTTCTCTTGAGCGTGTTCTGGTAATGCTCCAAAGGGTTATAAAAACTTGGTCTGTTCGGTATAGAGCACAGAAATACAGCTTCTGCAAGGTCAAGGTCTTTCGCCGGCTTATTAAAATATCCCCTGCTCGCCGCTTCTATACCATAATATCCATTTGCAAAATAAATATTATTTATATAAAATTCAAGAATCTGATCTTTTGTATATTTCTTTTCAAGATCCAAAGCAATAAATATTTCCCTGACTTTTCGCTCATAGGTTCTCTCATTTGACAAAAATACATTTTTTGCAAGCTGCTGTGTTATCGTACTTCCACCTCGTGAAATATCCTTATGTCTTAATTTGCTCTCAACAAGCATAACTGCTGCTTTTGCAGTAGACCAAAAGTTTACACCCTCATGCTTATAAAAATCTCTGTCCTCAGTAACAACCATTGCGTCTTTTACCGATTGTGGAATCTCATCAAAGCTAAGATAATATGAATCCTTATCACCTTTAAGCTTTGCTATCATGGACTTATTTGAAGCATAGATAATACTTGTCTCCGATGCCCTAAATGTATCTGCTGTCGAATTTTCAACAACATCCGTTGCTTCCATCTTCCATTTTAGGAGGTCATCACCAAATTTAAAATATATAACAACAAGTGCAGCAAGTATCGCTATAAGTGCAATAAGCATAAAAATCTTAAAACCAAACCAAAACTTTTTATGTCTTCTCTGTTTTTTCAGCTTCTTCTGTTGCTTTTTAGCCTGTTTTGGTGAAAGTGTATTTCCGGCTTCGACTCTTCTTGTGCCTGCCGCCTGTGCACGATTTCCGTACTGTCCCGCATTACCACTGTACTGTCCACGAGTCTGTTCCACTCTCTGACCGTATGCCCCACTTCCGTTTCTGCCATAACCGCCACCTGAAACATTTCCTGCCTGCCTGTTTCCCGACTGTCTCTCTCTGACAACAATGTCATCCGGATTAAACACTCTGGTGTCTCCTCTTCTTATATTTCTATTTGACATATATTAATCCTCATTTCCGAGCAACTTGTTGCTAATAGGCAAATATTGAACAAATTTTCATTTATTAAGTTCTTTTAAAACTCCATCTCCCTGACTTTCAGTCAAGAAGCCTCCCTCGCTTTCAGCTCGGTCAATTTCAAATTTGCGTCTGCCTTAAAAACAATTTGTTCTGCTCAAAAACAAATTGCCATGCAAAAAATCCTGCATATATAGATTTTTCACACCAACTCCCAATTAACGCTATAATAACATATTTACGCTGACAATGCACCTTTTCGCCATCATCTTAATAAAAACTTTAGCTGATGTTCGCATATACAAAATGCATAAATATGTGAATAAAATTTTTTTTCACGGCAACACTCCCCATTATGACAGGTCACAAAACAGTCGGTTTCATCCGCATATTAAATGCCAAATGCAACATATGCATGGACAACGGTAATAAATGACGGTCAAATAAAAAACGGAGTGTTAAAAACATGAACAAAACAAAATTATATAAGCTTATATTTATTATCGCCATTTATTCGGCAGCATTTACACTTTTACTTATCAGTATTAAAAATTATACATCTTATCTGAGCACATACAAAAGCAATAAAACTACACAACATACCAAAGTTTTATCATCCACAAAACACATCGAAAAAGCAAACTGTATCAACAAAATACAGAAAAATATTGCAAAAAATGTGTTAAGACTTCATGTCATTGCCAACAGTGACAGCGATAACGACCAGAATTTAAAACTAAAAGTAAGAGATAGTATCTTACATGAACTTCAGACCGGTTTAAACACAGCCACTTCACCGGCTCAGGCAAAACAGTATGTTGCCTCAAAATTTCAAAATATTAAAAATACTGCCAATTATACTATTCACCAAAATGGTTATTCTTATTCGGTAAAAGTATTTATACAAAACCGATATTTTCCTGTAAAAACATACGGAGATCTCACATTTCCGGCAGGATATTACGATGCCCTATGTGTTGAAATCGGCAAAGCTGCCGGTCACAACTGGTGGTGCGTCCTCTTTCCAAGTCTCTGCTTTGAAAACGCAACGACAGCTACAGTTCCTGACGAGTCAAAAGCAAAGCTGAAAAATTCACTTACCCGTGAAGAATATGATTCCCTTGAAAAACCACAGCACACAAAAAATGATGGCAAAAATACCGCCGATGTAAAAATCCGCTGCGGAATTTATGATGTATTTACAAACAATTAAACAACAGAACCGTAACCGTCCAGCCATAAAAATATAATCGGTAATATCTGAGCCTGCTCATTGTATTGCTGTTGCAGCAAAACCTTTTACATTTATCATGTAACATTGTACTTCTCCACATTCATATGCTATAATGCTCTACATGGGTAACACTGAACGAATAGAGAAATGAAGTGAGGAATAGGAATACTATGAACAATAATGTACTTGTCACCGTACACGGTCTGCAGCATGAAATAGATGATAAAGAGGGCATACAGACAAAACAGACCGGAAACTACCGCCTTGTCGCCGGAAAACACATAATATCATATAAAGAATATTTCAGAGATGAGGAAACCGGAAGAGATGCTACAATATCAAATCTCCTTAAAATATCAGGAGATACCGTCACACTGACAAAGCGTGGTGCAACAAACACCGAAATGACATTTAAAACCGGAAAAACACATACAGGTTTTTATGAAACACCCTTTGGTTCAATGCAAATGTCCCTTGATACTACACGAGTTGACATCAAAGAAGCTGACGATAAAATAGAGATTTCCATCGATTACGGACTCGACATGAATTACAGCCATGTCTCTGACTGCACTATAACGATGGTTATTGAGTCATTAAATTAAAAAAATCCGCTGCTCACGATGAAAATATGAACAGCGGATTTTAAATAACCTTTACTTGTCTTTAGAAAACTTATTCTTAATCTTCTGAGAAAACTTAACTTTCTTTGGTTTAGCCTCAAGATTTGTACGAAGTCCCTGAACCTTTGTAATATAGATACCGCTCACTGTCGCACGAACTGATTTTTTAACAGGAATAAGTTCAAAAATCTTTTCATCACAGATAAGCGTCATAATCTTTGGTCCGACCTTAGCTTTTACGATAGGCACTTTCTGACCTCTGAGATACTTAGGTGTCTGGTCTATAACAAGCTGTGGAAGACCCGACTCTTTAAGCTTCATACGCTTTTTATCAACTATAAGCAATGACACATTCTGTGCTGCTGCCTCTATCTCTTTCTGTGTGCTTTCCTGACGTTTCTGCAATTTTCTGCCATATATACTAAGGGCAACAAGTGCAGCTATCAGCAAAACGATAATTACAATCATAACCACGACCCACACTTTTACCCCAAGTACAGGCACTAAAACAAATTCATTGTTCATAAAATGTAACCTCTTTCTGCATAAATTCTTTTTCGTGCTCCAGACACGAATATCAATCCATAGATTTTTATGTCAAGCGGATATTCGCAGCCAGTTGTCACAAGACAGCTTACGGAAATTCCCCCTTAAAATAAAAACCGTTTCCATATCAGTATAACACACTTTACGATATTGTGCAAAAAACTTTGCAGCTCCAGTATATCGTAAAGTCAGGCAAATATTCTCAATTCGCTCTGCCGCTTCATTTATAGTGTTAAATCTTTGATATATCTCATTAACCATTGAACAGACTATGCATTTGCTTTAACTTTCTCTCCGATTATCTCTCTAACCTTTTCACCAACATGCTTCTTCTCGGCTCTCTCCATCTCTTCCATATAAACAGGCTCACAATACTCTATAGTCACATGGGCACTGTGAATCCACGGAAGATGCTTTTCAAAGACCTCATCGGTATTGTTTATCGCAACCGGAATGATAGGACATTTCGCCTTATCAGCAAGTTTAAAACTCGCCTCATGGAACTCTAGAAGCTCCTCACCCTTATTTCTTGTTCCCTCAGGTGCAATATATATAGAAGTTCCATTCTTTAAAAGTTCAATACCCTGCAAAATGGTTTTCATGCCCTCTTTTATATTTTCCCTGTCAAGAAAAAGACAATTCATCTGTTTCATCCACCATGAAATCATAGGTGTTTTTTCAATTTCCTTTTTAGAGACAAAAGCCGTAGGCATAGGTGCTGTCGTGTAACCCACAAGAATATCAAAAAATCCTCTGTGATTGTAGGCATAAAGTGCCGCTCTGTCTTTCACTATATTCTCTCTGCCCTTAACGGTCAGCTTCACACCCGACAGAAACAAAATCACTTTAAAGCCGCCCTTGACACATACCTGTGCAGCAACCGCCTTTTTTCTCTCATCAAATTTGCCGATGATCCATAACACAAGAGCCATCGGAATCGTAAAAATTGTATAAAGTATTAAAAAAATCGCAACCAGTATAAGTCTCATATCAATCCTCATTTCTTTTTTCTTGAAGTACCCTGCATTGTCAAGCGTATATTTGCAATCCGCTCAGCCATTTGCCTGATAGTGTTAAATATTTTCCACATTACACCGCCTGATTATTATAACAGATTATTTTCCGAATTACAAAAAATAAATTGCATATCGTTTCCTTGCAATCCCACAAAAACCATATTATACTATAAAAACGAAAAATCAATAATTTTCGTTGCACTTATTTCCATACTTGTAACAGTTCAGCCTTTCATTTCAGAAATGAAAGGCTATTCTACCATAAAAAGATAATTAACAATACAATGAACAAGTTCATTGTATTGCCAATTATCTTTTTATGGCTGAACTGTTACCCATACTTTTACAAAAATGAGGTGTTATATGACTTTAGATTACTACAGAATTTTCTTCTATGTGGCAAGATATAAAAGTTTTTCAAAAGCCGCAGAAGCATTGAACAACAATCAGCCAAACATCACACGATATATGAATATTTTAGAAAGTGAACTCGGCTGTAAACTTCTTATCCGTTCGCACAAAGGTGTCAAACTCACACCTGAAGGAAAACAGCTTTATGACCATGTTGCTGTAGCTATGGCTCAGCTTACCACTGGCGAAAACGAACTTATACGAAACAAAAGTCTTGAAACTGGAATTGTTTCGATAGGTGTAAGTGAAACGGCTCTTAGGCTTTTTCTTTTACCTAAACTTGAAAAATTCCACAAAAAATACCCTCATGTGAGACTCAGAATTTCCAATCATTCCGCACCACAGGCAGTTTCAGCTCTTGAAAAGGGTTTGGTCGACTTTGCCGTCATCACAACTCCGGTAGACTATAAAAAGCCACTGCACATGACTACCCTTTACCCTTTCAAAGAAATACTCATCTGCGGTAAAGACTATAGTGAAATTGCCCAAAAACGACAAAGCCTTCACGACCTTTTAAACATACCGTTTATCTCACTGACAGACGGAACCGCTACACACGATTCACATCATCAGTATTTTTTTGACAATCATCTCAAATTTGCACCTGATATAGAAGCTGCAACAACTGACCAGATAATACCTATGGTAATACATAACCTCGGCATCGGTTTCTGCCCTGAAAAACTTGCAAAACCTTTTATTGAAAGTGGAGATATTCTCCAAATTCCACTTATTGAAAGTGAACTTGAAAGGGAAATATGCCTCATTCAAGATATAAGTCGTGGTACAAGCATCGCAGTGTCTAAACTCATAAATATGCTGATTGAAGATTGAAAAAATTTAAATAAAAAAAGAGGACTTTGTCGTTCACATATTTTCTATAATGTGACTTTGCAATGTCCTCTTTCTGCTTTGTTACATTTCTATACTGTCCTATACCGGAGTAATCCTAATAATATTGTAATTATTTTAACCTTATTTTTCCATGACAATCCTAACACTCTCTCCACCGGCAAATGCCTTGTCAGATATATGTATATTATCTCTCTTTACATATACAACAGCATACCAATTATCATTTTCATCTTTCAGTCCACAACCTTCAAATGCGTAATCTTCTATAAATTCGACTCCATTTTCCAAAGTAATATAACTTATGTCGTACTCCGAAAATGCCTCCGTTCCTATTGTTTTAACATTATCCGGAATTACAAGACCGACTATATCTTCCCGTGTCTCAGTTTCATCTGTATCCGTTTCTTCTTTTTTAAGATAACTGCACAGATAACCATCTGCAAGCATGAGCATACGCTCATTTTTTTCATTTAAACTCGCAAATCCCTTTCTCAACAATTCATTTTTCAAAGATTTTTTCCAGTACTTATTTGTTGTCCATAACCTCTGTATTGATTTATTGTCAAGCTGGGACATATTTAAGCTTACTTTAATATTTTTACATTTATAATGTGAAATGTCAAAATTCAAATCATCATCGCTTGTTATTTTAACAACTGATTTAGGAAATACAATTTCTCTAAGCACACTCATTCCATATGTTCTATACCCATAACTTCTTGTAGCTACTGTACTACATTTATCCGATATGACTACCTTTTTTCTTCCAAGCGGTATCCTTACGAGTGTTTTTCCGTCTTTTGAATATATCATCCCATCAACACTCTTAAAACGTGGATCTTTTGATGAAACTTCATAGCTTTCGCACTCTGCTAATCTTTTCAAAATATCGGTATTAAGTGCAGTTGTAAATTTCACTTTCTTTATCGGGTCGGATGAACCATCATCTCTTCTTTTATAATAAAACAAGTCCGTACATGAAAAAAAATCATTATCAATAGAGGGTTTTGGAACTTTTATCACTTCTACATCTCCCGGCATAGTCACAGTCTCAAGTTTTTTGCAACCGTCAAGCACTCCAACACCGAGTTTCTTAACAGATTTTGGTATAGTAATATTTTTTATTTTTGTATAGCAAAATGCCTGTACCCCTATTCTCTCAACGGATTTAGGGATATTTATCTTTTCAATATTACAGCCCTCAAAAGCCCATTTTTTAATTACTTTAAGATTTTTAGGTAATTTTATGCTTTTAACTGCGGTATTATTAAATGCACTTATTCCTATTGTTTTTAAAGAATTTGGCAATATAACTGTTTTCAGATTTTTACAGTCCTTAAATGCTTCATCCGGTAACCAGGTAACTCCTTCTTTTACTATGACTTTTCTTATTGATTTTTTGGGTAGTACCGTTTCATTAACGGCTACAAAAGGATCTCCTTTCTTTTGAATCGTAAGGACACCATTTTTAAGCTGCATTGAGCCGCCTAATATTTTAATATACGAATTTGTTTTTTTCTTCGCCGCTAAAGTTTTATCAGACTGCATAAACATAGTCGCTGCTGCAGCTAAAATAAAAACTCCAAACACAATAATGTTTTTTAAAAGCAAACCGCCTATGAGTTTTCTGCTTATAATATATTTTTCTTTTTTCATACTGAGCCTCCCTTTCTAAGCATGATAAAATTTACATTTGCACTATATCAATGCCATAAATATATTACTTCCCACCACTTGTCACACCCAAATCTAATGTTTGTTGTCATACTGTGGTGCATCAATGAGTCAATCTTATTATTTCATACTCTCCGCAGTTATCAAAAGTGTATCTCTGAATCATTATCTCTTTGTTTGTATATACTTTTATCTCTTTATTTCCGGCAAAAGCATACTTTGGCAGCGTTTCTATGTTATTATTAAGCACTACCGACCTTATCGAAAATTTCTGTGAAGTTGAACTCAAAAGTGAGTTAAATGCATTCTCACGAATATACTTTACTTCGTCAGAAATTGTTATCTCTGCATTTTTCTTTTCCAAGTATCAATGAACCGATAAGATTCTTTTTATTGGCTGCTTTTTTAGGTTCTCTTGCCCAAAAATTTCCCGGTATTGTTAATTTCTTGAGATTTTTACAATTTTGAAGCATACCATAACCTAAATTTCCCGCTTTTTTAGGAATCGATATTTTCTCTACTCCCGTGTTATAAAATGCCATTGCACCTATTCTGTTTACAGTTGGTGCTATTGTTATAACTGTTGCCTTGCTGCAATCCCTAAATGCATCTTCCGGCAGTTCGGTTACTCCATTTTTAATAACAATCTTTTTAATCTTCTTTTTTTGTGCAACCTTTGGCATGGCACTCTCAGGCATTTTTCCTTTGCCTGAAACCGTAAATGTGCCATTCTTCAATGCGGAACTTACTTTTTTCACTGTTGTTTTTTTGGCTGATGCTTTTTCTGTCACCAAAAATCCACAAAATAAACATAGGCTGCAAATCATTACTGTAAAAGTAAATATATTTTTTATTCTTTTGGTACTTTTTTTATTTTTCATACTGACCCTCCATTTCTGCACACTTTTTTGCATAGTATTAAATATGATATATTTCGTGCATAAAATTTGTGCCAAGTGTGTACATACACAAATCCTGCATACAAAAATTTATTCCTCATTCTTAATTCTCGCATCATATCATATCATCTCTTATAATATAAGACATCATTTCTTTAATTTTGTTGCAAGCCATACAAAATTTCGCATATATTTTTATTCATATATAAGTCCATTATCAACAGAATATATGTATGCCTTGTTTCTTGATTTTTCATTCTTAGGAGACACGCCTATATATATTTTATTATTACACACCTGTATGCCCTCTATTTCAATCTCTTCAGATATATCCCAATATACATTGTAATATATTGTTCTTTTTGATTTTTTAAAAATAACACAAAGATCTGCTCTAGTATTATATGTACCATTCCCATCGCATACTATGTATATATTTAAACTATTATCAATTGCAATTCCCTGTCGTTCACGATTATCATTTATAGTATATGTCTGCGTAACATATATCTCATTATTCATTACATATATATTTTGTATTGGCCTGTTTATTGAAGATACCCCATTCATTTTTTTAAAATTAAAACCTTCTATTACAAAACTTAAATTTCCTTTTATCATATTTCTTGCCATATTTCCCTGCTGAACAGCATCATTTACATCAATTTCTACCTTTCCACTATCATCAGGCACAATATTTTTATTACTCATATCTAATGTCATTCCTGCAAGGTCATCAAAGCTGTCAATCTCATCCTCCTTTGTCATAACCAGTGTCCCAGTCTGTTCTTGTTCCTGTGCAGAAGCTATATTACTATGTGCACTTATTGGCAAAATTCCCATTGCCACTACCAAACCAATGGTATAATTATATATCTTTCCAGTTTTAATAGTTATTTGTATAGCAAACATGAATGATAACCTACCACAAAATTGCACAATTTTTACATAATTGACATTATACCCGAAACAAAATATACTAAAAACAATCAGACAATACTAATAATCTTTTCACAAATACTAACTATTTTTTATAAGAAACGGGGTGTTTAAATGGGTATATATTTTAATCCGACAAATGAAAGTTTTACACAGGCAAAAAATAGTATGATTTATGTAGATAAAACAGAATTATTGGAAC
>ENA-OVFU01000553-OVFU01000553.1-human-gut-metagenome-genome-assembly--contig:-NODE-553-length-26378-cov-7.535729_pt1 | contig 26378 bp, 19 predicted proteins | sample MGYA00237764_ERZ505407 | MGnify/ENA primary metagenome ERZ505407 (study PRJEB26158, sample SAMN06016366) | human gut metagenome | biome: human gut; feature: ankylosing spondylitis patient; material...
AGCACCTGCTCTGCGCCATCCTCGAGGACTCGTCCTGCACGGCCAGCCGGTGGCTGGCGGCTCTGGGCATCGAGCTGCCGCAGGCCGCGCGGGAATGCCGCCAGCTTTCCGGTCAGCTTGTGCTGCCAGCCCAGCCGCGGATGGCTGCCTCCCGCACGGGCCGCCCCAGCGATAAATACGGCCGCGACCTGACGCGCCTCGCACAGGAGGGGCGGCTCGACCCGGTGCTCTGCCGTGATGCCGAGCTGGATCGCATGATTGAAATTCTCTGCCGCCGCCAGAAAAACAATCCCTGCCTCCTGGGTGAGCCGGGTGTCGGCAAGTCTGCGCTGGCGGAGGCACTGGCGCAGCGGATCGCTGCGGGGCAGATCACCCCGGCACTGCGCGGCAAGCGGGTGCTGGCGCTGGACATGGCGTCGATGGTCGCGGGCACCAAATACCGCGGTGACTTTGAGGAGCGGTTCAAGAACCTGTTGGAAGAACTGTACCGTGACCGCTCAACGATTTTGTTTATCGATGAAATCCACCTCATTGCCGGGGCCGGGGCGGCGGAGGGAGCCATTGACGCCGCCAGCATCTTAAAGCCGATGCTGGCACGCGGCGAAATTCAGCTTATCGGCGCGACTACGCCTGAGGAATACCGCAAAACCATCCAGAAGGATTCCGCGCTCGAGCGCCGCTTTGGAAGAGTCATGGTCGAGGAGCCTACCCCTGCTGCCGCAGAAACGATTCTGGCAGGACTGATGCCGCGGTATGAGCGCTACCACGGTGTCAGCATCCCGCCCGAGGCCATCCACGCCGCGGTGGAGCTGAGCGTGCGTTACCTGCCCGGGCGGTATCTGCCCGACAAGGCCATTGACCTGCTGGACGAAGCCGCCGCGGCCCGCCGCATTGCCGATGCCAGCGGGAACCGCCGGGCACTGACCCCCGCCGATATTGCAAAGATCGTCAGCAAGGCCAGCGGCGTGCCCGCAGAGCGCGTGGGCGAAGCCGAGAGGGAGCGGCTTGCCAATTTGGAACAGCGCCTTGCCGCCGAGGTCATCGGCCAGCCGCAGGCCGTGGCCGCCGTGGCATCTGCCATCCGACGCAGCCGCACCGGCCTGCGGGAGAGCGGGCGGCCCATAGGAGCTATGCTGTTCCTCGGGCCGACGGGCGTCGGCAAGACCCAGCTGGCACGCACGCTGGCAAAATGCTGGTTCGGCAGCGAAAAAGCCCTGCTGCGCTTTGACATGTCGGAGTATATGGAGCGGCATACCGTCGCGCGGCTGCTCGGCGCGCCGCCGGGCTATGTCGGCCACGACGAGGGCGGTCAGCTGACCGAGGCCGTGCGCCGCCGCCCGTACAGTGTTGTCTTATTTGATGAAATCGAAAAGGCGCACAGCGACATCCAGAATCTGCTGCTGCAAATCTTAGAGGACGGCAATCTGACCGACTCCCAGGGACGCCGGGCGGATTTTTCCAACACGATTATTTTGCTCACCTCTAATCTGGGTGCGCGGTGTCTGTCCGGGCAGACGTCGCCGCTGGGCTTTGGGGCCGCCGCTGCCGAGACCCGGCGCCGCGGCCAGCAAGCCATCCAGGAGGCTAAGGAGTTTTTCCGCCCCGAGCTGATGGGGCGCCTGGATGAGACCGTCCTCTTTGACCCGCTCGGCCCGGAGCAGCTGGCCGGAATCGCAGACCGGCTGCTTGTCGAGCTTGAGCAGCGCGCGGCCCGGCAGGGCTACACGCTGCACCACACGCCCGCCGCAGCCAAGGTGCTGGCCGGGGACAAGGTGCCGCCCTACGGTGCGCGGGAGCTGCGCCGCACCGTCAGCCGTGCCGTGGAGCAGGCCCTTGCGGACCGCATCGCTGCCGGTACAGCCCACCCCGGCACCGTTTACACCGCCGATGTGGACGCCGACGGGCATATTATCCTGACCGAGGATACAATGGCGGCGTGTGTGTAGCATAAGCAAAACGAGGTACCTGCTTTCCGTGGCAGATACCTCGTTTTGCTTATTATAATTGTTGTAAAAGGGAAAAATCCTCAATCCTTCACATACAGCCCGCAATGGCACGCCCCGTGGTAGTCCGGGTCGGCCAGCTGCTCCTTGAACTCCTTGCAGATGCAGATATTCTCCGGAATGTGCTGCAAGCGGCAGGGGCAGTAACCGCCCGTACGCTTGAGGCCCTCGCGGATGGTTTTGACGATTTCCTCATTAGGGTTCAGGTGAAATTTCGGCTTTTCCATAGTGTTACCTCGTTTACGGTTTTACGCGGAACTCCTGCTCGCAGTAGATGCAGCGATAGCGTCCGCTCTGCGTCAGGGCAAAGATGTGGTCACAGCCCTCCTCAATGGAAGTGATGCAGCGCGGGTTCGTGCATTTGATGACATTGACCAGCCGCTTGGGCTGCTCGGGGTGCTTCTTCTCCGTCACCCTGCCGTCCCGGATAAAGGTGATGGAGATTTTCGGGTCGACATAGGCGAGAACGTCAAAGCTCATCTCGCTGACATCGCCCTCGATCTTTATTATGTCCTTTTTTCCGTCCTTTTGGCTGCGGACGTTCTGCAAAAGTGCCACGCTGGCATTGTGCAGCTTTTCCAGCTCCATCATGTGGTAGAGCGCCAGCCCCGTGCCTGCGGTAATGTGGTCAATGACCACGCCGTTCTGGATTTCATCAACCTTCAACATTGAACGCTACCTCCCCGGTCTTGGGGTCTTTGAGACCCAGCAAAGTCATGATCAGCGCCATGCGCATATGGACACCGTTCTGCACCTGGTCAAAGTACGCTGCGCGCGGGTCGTCATCCACGTCCAGCGTGATCTCATTCACACGGGGCAGGGGATGCAGCACCGGCATATCCGCGGGGGCCAGAGCCAGCTTTTCCTTTGTCAGGACATAGCTGTTTTTCAGGCGGATGTAATCTTCTTCATTAAAGAACCGCTCACGCTGGACGCGGGTCATGTAGAGGACGTCCAAATCGGGCAGAGCCTCCTCCATGCTGCGTGTCTCAACATAGGGGATGTTGTTAGGCTCGAGGATCTCGCTGATGATGTAATCCGGCACGCGCAGCTCCTCGGGTGAGATGAGCACAAACTTCATGCCCGGCAGACGGGACAGGCTCTTGATCAGGCTGTGCACCGTGCGGCCAAACTTGAGGTCACCGCAGAAGCCGATAGTCAGATGATCCAAATGCCCCTTGCGCTGGCGGATCGTCATCATGTCCAGCAGCGTCTGGGTGGGGTGGCTGTGACCGCCGTCACCGGCGTTGATGACCGGAATGCGGCTGTAGCGGGACGCGCGCAGAGGTGCCCCCTCCTTGGGGTGGCGCATGGCGGCAATGTCTGCCACACAGCTGATCACGCGGATGGTATCGGCTACGGTCTCGCCCTTGGAGGCGCTGGAAACACCGGCATCGGGGAAGCCCAGCACCTGACCGCCCAGGTTCAGCATGGCCGCCTCAAACGAAAGACGGGTACGGGTGCTCGGTTCGTAGAACAGTGTTGCCAGCCGCTTACGGGCAGCTACATCTTTATAGGCAGCCGGGTCATCATGGATACGGTCTGCAAGGTCCATCAGGCTGAGCGTTTCTTCCAGCGTGAAATCCGCCGGGTCGATCAAATGTCTCATACACAATCCCCTTTGTTTACTCTATTCATTCCAAACGGCGCTGTGCCGTTCAAAATCAAATCAGCTTGCGCACCATCGCAAAGTCAAAGAAATCCGTATAGCAGGTCTGGCAGCAAAGCACCGGCTTGCAGGTTCGGGAATAGCAGATCTCATCCAGCTGCAAAAGCGCCTGCTCCGGGCGCAGCCCCAGCTGGCGGCGGATGCCGGGCACCCCCTGTACGGCGTGCAGCGTCGTCAGCGTCTCGGTGACCTCCACATGGCAGTGCTGCTCCACGATCTCAAAGATCGGGCGGCTGAAATCGATCGTATCCAGCCACTTGCCGCCAAACAGCGCCAGCGGCAGAATATCGGTAGAGTAGAGCACCGGCGTTTCATCGGCCAGTACCCGGCGGCGCACAAACACAAGTGTGTGCTCGCGCTCCGGGTCAAGGCCGAGCTTTGCGGCCAGCTCCGGCATGGCAGTCTCCCTCGTGACCATCAGGTTATCACTGTGGGGCACGCGGCCAATTGAGCGGATCATGCGGTTGAATTCCAGCTTCTGATCCATGCGGTTCTCGACCCGGACCACATCGCGGTTGACAAGGGTGCCGATGCCGCGCACACGCTCCACATAGCCGTCGCGCTCCAGATCGCTCAGGGCATCGCGCACCACGGTGCGGCTCACGCCCAGAACATCGGCCAGCTCCAGCTCGCTGGGCAGCTGGGCGGCGTCTGCATAGCGTCCGCGGCGCAGCTCCTCCAGCAGGCGCCGGGCTGCCTGCTGGCTGCGCAGCTCACCGCCCAGACGGTTTTCCGTCGTTTTATTCATGCAAAAATTCCTTTCGTGCCCGGCATACGTCCGCCAGGCAGCATTTGTCGCAGTAGGGCTTGGTGCGGGCTGTGCACACGGCGCGGCCATGGTCCACCAGCCGGTGGCAGAAGCCGTTGCCCTCCGCAGGCGGGATGATCTTCCACAGCTCCCGCTCGACCTTGGCCGGCTCCTTGACGTTGTCCACCAGCCCGATGCGGTTGCACAGCCGGATGCAGTGGGTGTCCGTCACGATGGCAGGCTTGCCGAATACGTCCCCCATGATCAGATTCGCACTTTTGCGGCCAACGCCGGGCAGGGCAAGCAGCGCGTTGAAACCATCCGGCACATGGCAGTCGTACCTGTCGCGCAGCATCCGCATACAGGCTGAAATATCCCGTGCCTTACTGTGGCCCAGCCCGCAGGGCTTGACGATGGCCTCAATATCCGCAGGATCCGCTGCAGCCAGTTCTTTTACGCCGGGGTACTTGGCAAACAGCTCCTGCACCACCACGTTTACGCGGGCATCGGTGCACTGGGCCGCCAGCCGTACTGACACAAGCAACTGCCACGCATGGTCATAATCCAGCGTGCAGTCGGAATCGGGATATTCTGCCTTCAGGCGCGCAATACAAATCGCAGCCAGCTCTTGTTTGGTCACAGCATTTTCTCCGTTTCAATCCTTTTCTCTTGATTCTACCACGCCGAGCCGTTATAATCAAGTATAGAAGTATGATGTTTTGGTACACTATCTCAAACTTATCTTAAAAAAGGAATGCAAAATGGAACCATTGGCACAGCGTCTGCGCCCGCGCACTCTGGATGAGGTCTGCGGCCAGCAGCATCTACTCGGCAAAAATCAGGTTTTCCGCCGCACTGTCGAGAGCGGCAAGATTCCCAACATGATCTTCTACGGCCCGTCCGGCGTCGGCAAAACCACCGTTGCCAGCATCATTGCAGCGGGCAGCGGTATGCAGCTGCACAAGCTCAACGGCACGACGGCCTCGACGAGCGACATCAAGTCGGTGCTCGCGGACATCGGTACACTCGGCGCGTCGGGCGGCATTCTTTTATATCTTGACGAGATACAATATTTTAACAAGCGCCAGCAGCAGAGCCTTCTGGAATGTGTGGAGCAGGGTACCGTCACTCTGATTGCCTCCACCACCGAGAATCCCTACTTTTATGTATATAACGCGCTTCTGTCCCGCTGCACGGTGTTTGAGTTCAAATCCCTGACCACCGACGACATCCGCACCGGGCTGCGCAGCGCCGCTGCGCGCCTCGGGGCTGAGGACAAGTCTCCCGTGCTCATTCCCGACGACGCGCTGGAATACCTGGCCCAGAGTGCGGGCGGCGATATGCGCAAGGCGCTGGGCAATCTGGAATTTGCCGTCACCGCTGCACCCGTAGAAAACGGCAGCCGCACGATCACACTGGACATGGTGCAGCAGGTCGCCGTGCGCACGGCCATGCGGTATGATAAGCTCGGCGACGACCACTATGACATCGTCTCGGCCTACCAGAAGTCGATGCGCGGCTCCGACCCCGACGCGGCGCTGCACTATCTGGGCCGCCTGCTGGAAGCGGGTGACCTGCCCAGCGCCTGCCGCCGTTTGATGGTCTGTGCGTGCGAGGATGTCGGCCTGGCCTGGCCGCAGATCATCCCCATCGTCAAGGCCGCTGTTGACATTGCCAACGCCGTCGGTCTGCCGGAGGCCCGTCTGCCGCTGGCGGATGCCGTGGTGCTGGTGGCTACCGCGCCCAAGTCCAACTCCGCCCACGACGGCATCAATGCCGCCATTGCGGACATTCAGGCCGGGCGCACCGGGCCCATCCCGCGCCAGCTGCAAAACAAGCACTACGACGGCGCCGACGCCAAGGTCAAGGGGCAGCACTACCTCTACCCGCATGACTACCCCAACCACTGGACCGCCCAGCAATACCTGCCCGACGCCATCAAGGACCGGCAGTACTATGTCCCCGGTGATAATAAAAACGAGCAGGCTTTCGCACAATACTGGAAAAAAATCAAAGGAGAACTGTAATCATGCCCAACCTCCACTGCGAAGCCATTGCCTTCCCGTCGTCGGACGGAAAGCACACCTCCTCCGCATTCCTCTACACTGTACCCGGTCAGCCTGTGCGGGCTGTCCTTCAGCTCAGCCACGGCATGTGCGAATATGTGCGCCGCTATGCACCGATGGCCGAGTTCTACGCTGCCCACGGCATTGCGCTGGCGGGCAACGACCACCTCGGCCACGGTGACACCGCCCAGGCAGGGGAGCACGGCCACTACGGTGAGCCGAATGGCCGTTGCCACCTCCTGAACGACCTGCACACGATGAACCGTATCCTGCACGAGCGCTTTCCCGATACGCCCATCATCCTCTACGGCCACAGCATGGGCAGCTTTTACGCGCGCTGGTACGCCGAGAAGTGGCCGGAAAGCATCACGGCACTGGTCATTTCCGGCACGGCAGGCCCCAGCTTTATGAATGTCGTCGGCCAGCGGCTGGCCGGGCTGATTGCCCGCGTCAAGGGGCCGCGCTATGTCTCGCCGCTGATGGTCAAGCTGAACTTCGGCAGCTATTGCAGGAAAATCGAGAACGCACAGTCGCCCAACGCTTGGCTTTCCCGCGATAAAAGCGTTGTGAAAGCCTATGACGCCGACGGGCTGTGCACCTTCCGGTTTACCGCTGCGACCTACCGCGAGATGCTCGCGACGCTCAACCACGTCAGCACAAAGGCATGGGCACAGGCTATTGACAAGGATCTGCCCGTGCTGCTGATTGCCGGTGACTGCGACCCCGTCGGCGACTACGGCAGCGGCGTGCGCAAGGTCTGGGCCATGCTGGGCGACGCCGGTGTCAGGGATCTGACCTGCCAGATTTTTGAAGGAGGCCGCCACGAGCTGCACAACGAGACAAACCGCGACGAGGTGTTCGACTACGTGTTGACATGGATCGAGGATCACATTTCCTGACGTTGTATCATGCAATATTTCCTCCGCCAGCCCGGCGGGGAATTTTTTTTATTTTTTCTATTGACAAAGCTGCATCCCGCGTGTATTATTGTATTAAGCTCTTAACACAATAACACAAAAGGAGCATAAAACACCATGAACTGGAACATTACTGCGGGCCGCCCGGTCTATGTGCAGCTGGTCGAGCAGTTGGAGCTTGCCCTCGTCGCGGGGGAGTTCCCGCCCGGCAGCCGCATTCCGCCCGTGCGGGAGCTGGCCGCTGGCGCCGGGGTCAACCCCAACACCATGCAGCGCGCTTTGCAGGAGCTGGAAAGCCGCGGCCTTTTGCAGGCGCAGCGCACCGCCGGACGCACCGTCACAGCGGATGACACTGCCCTGCAGGCTCTGCGCCGTCGGCGCGCCGGCACGCTGGCGGCGGAGTTTCTGCACCAGATGCAGGCCCTCGGCCTGACCGAAGCCGAAATCGAGACCCTGCTGCGCGAGACCGCACAGCAGGCACCAAAAAAGGAGTAAACCATGGATGCAATTTATGAGGTACACGGCCTGGCCAAGCGCTATGGCCGCACCGCTGCGCTGAACGGCGTGGACTTTGCCGTCACGCCGGGCAAGCTTGTTGGCCTGCTTGGCCCCAACGGCAGCGGCAAAACAACGCTTATGAAAATCTCTGCCGGGCTTTTGCAGCCCACGGCGGGCAGCGTCATTATTGATAAAGTTCCTGTCGGCGTTTTCACCAAGGCCGTCACCAGCTATCTGCCGGACCGTATGGCCCTGCCGACGGAGTTCACCGCCGACGATGCCGTAAGCCTGTACGCGGATTTCTTCACCGATTTTGACAAAGTCAAGGCAAACGCCATGCTGGCCGACCTGCATATCGGCGGGCGGGACAAAATTGGTTCCATGAGCAAGGGCACACAGGAAAAGATGCAGCTCTGCCTGACGATGAGCCGTGCCGCCAGGCTCTACCTGCTGGATGAGCCTCTGGGCGGCGTGGACCCCGCCGCCCGCGACTACATTTTAAGCACCATCCTGCACAACTACAGTGAGGATGCCGCGCTTATGCTGTCCACGCACCTCATCGGCGACATTGAAAAGGTGCTGGACGAGGTCATTCTTTTACAGGACGGCAAGGTCCTGCGCCAGGCCGCCGTCGACGAGCTGCGCGAGGAAACAGGGGAGAGCGTGGACGCTTACTTCCGGGAGGTTTACAAATGCTGACGAAGCTTTTACGTTATGAATTCAAATCCACAGGCCGTGTTGTTCTGCCCATTGCGGCGGGCGTGCTTGTGCTGAACATTTTTACTAATATTCTGAGCCGTTTTGTCCAGAACACCTCCGACAGGCTGCCGCTGGCCGGGGTCGCCATGGCCTTGCTGGCACTGGCATCTGCCGTAAGCCTTCTTGTTGTGCTCGCCATCTGCTCTTTTATTGAAATTCAGCAGTTTTACCGCCTGTTGGGCGAGCGCGGGTACTTGATGCTGGCTCTGCCCGTGCCCATTTGGCAGCACATTGCTGCTAAGGTCATCTGCGGCACGGTATGGACGCTGTTCGGCATGGTATTTTTTACACTTTGCGGCATGCTGACTACCGACACGGTCAGTGGCGGCGGGTTTGCATCTGATTTCAGCCGCGTCACTGCCGAGGATGTCGCCATCTGGTCTGCAATGCTTTTGATTATACTGGCCCTTATCGCGGGCGCACTGCTGCACGCATATCTGGCCTGTGCCTTTGCCGCGCAGTTTACCCAGCAGCGGCTGCTCATCAGCATTGCCGCCTACTTTGTCATCGGCTTTATCGGGCAGATGGCAGCCCTTGTGACGGCAGTCTTTGTCGCGTTCCGCGGGTATAAGTACCTGAACAATACTAACTTCAGCGCCGCGTCGTTTTTCGGTCCCGACAATACCTTGGGCGTTATCGTACTCACCCTGCTCGCCGTCTTTGCGCTGATTGCCCTTGTCGATGCCCTGCTGTGGGCACTGACCCAGTGGCTCATGGCGAAGCGGCTGAATCTGGCGTGACCATCGCCAAATAACCAAACGGCACAGAACGCTGCAGCTTTGCGTTCTGTGCCGTTTTTACTTTATAGAATCTGCTATCACCTGCGCGTCGTGCCGACCCTTTTCATAGAGCTTTTTCAATGCTGCGTGTAAAGTAGTGCAATACACCCAATCATTTCAACGGCGGTTCCAGCCGCCGTATTATTCAGCCTACATACAAACCGCCAGTCGGTATGTCTGTGCCTGCCTGACCCAGCCGGTCGGGCAGGCGGCGTTCGGGCTTTTGTACGGCCGCTTTGCTGCCCTGCCCAGTGCCGTGCTTTTTGCGGCGGCGGCTGCCTCGATTTTTATAAACCTTGCTGCATCGCACATTTTCAAAAAAGCCGTTTCTTTTACAAAATCATGAACGCTTCTTTACCAATTTGTTAAAAAGTTCTTATTGACAAACATTCCACAAGCCGTATAATATACCTTGTGTGTGCATCTATAGGGTAAATCTTTTCTGCCCTGACACATTGGCGTTGTATGTGCTGCTTGCAGCGGCTTCTTCAGCAGGGAGTCGTGTAACAAACCTTTGCGGGGCGGCATAATTGGCGCTGACTCGTCAAGGACTCTGTGCCGGCCTAAGGAAGAAACGGTGCGTAAAGAGAGTGCTGTAACGGGAAATTCCGCAAAGGGGGATGCAATAAAAATGAATGAAAATCTGATCGTATCTCTGAAAGACATTGTTGTCGAATTCGATGGGCAGAAGGTCCTGGACGGACTTTCACTGGACATCCACGACAAGGAGTTTGTCACCTTCCTGGGCCCCTCGGGCTGCGGCAAGACGACGACCCTGCGTGTGATTGCCGGCTTTGTAACACCGAAATCGGGCAATGTCTTTTTTGATGGCAAAGACATCGCCAACATGCCGCCGTACAAGCGGCCTGTGAACACGGTGTTCCAGAAGTATGCGCTGTTCCCGCACCTGAACGTGTTTGAGAACGTCGCCTTCGGCCTGCGCCTGAAAAAGATGACCGAGGATGAGATCCGCCCGAAGGTGCTCGAGATGCTCGAGATTGTCGGCCTGAAGGGCTTTGAACGCCGCAGCATCTACCAGCTGTCCGGCGGACAGCAGCAGCGCGTGGCCATTGCCCGCAGCCTGGTCAACCAGCCCCGCGTCCTACTGCTTGACGAGCCGCTCGGCGCGCTCGACCTCAAGCTGCGCAAGGAGATGCAGCTGGAGCTGAAGCGCCTGCAGCGTGAAATGAACATCACCTTCGTCTACGTCACCCACGATCAGGAGGAAGCCCTGACCATGTCGGATACCGTCGTTGTTATGTCCGGCGGTAAGATCCAGCAGATTGGCTCCCCGCAGGATATTTACAACGAACCCAAAAATGCCTTTGTCGCCCGCTTTATTGGTGACTCCAACATTGTCGACGGCGTCATGCTCAAGGACTTTCTGGTCAACTTCGGCGGCCATGATTTCACCTGTGTGGACCGCGGCTTTAAAGTCAACGAGCCTGTGCAGGTCGTCATCCGCCCGGAGGACGTGCAGATCGTGCCGCCCTCTGTCGGTATGCTGACCGGCCTTGTGCGCGAGGTCATCTTCAAGGGCGTTCACTTTGAAATGCACGTCGATGTGGAAGGCTATGAGTGGATCATCCATTCCACCCAGGCCAGCCAGCCCGGCGAGCTTATCGGCATGAACATCGGCCCGGACGAAATTCATATCATGAAGCGTTCGGAGGTGTGATCCATGCTCAAATCCAAATCCTCCCGCTGGCTGGCCGGGCCGTATCTGGTCTGGATGGCCATTTTCACAGTTGTACCGCTTTTCATCGTCATCTGGTACGCCATGACGAACGCGGACGGCCAGTTCACCTTCGACAACCTCACCCAGATCGGGCGGTATTCCAGCGTGTTTGCCCGCAGCCTGATTTTGGCCGCGATCTCTACCGTGATCTGCCTGGTCATGGCGTTTCCGGTGGGGTATTTTCTCTCCCGCCTGCGCGCCAACAAGCAGCACATTATGCTGATGCTCATTATGCTGCCCATGTGGATGAACTTCCTGTTGCGCACCTACGCCTGGATGACACTGCTGGAGAAAAACGGTCTTATCAACAAGTTCTTCGGTTTGTTCGGCCTCGGCCCTTTCAACATGATCAACACCTCAGGTGCGGTTGTGCTGGGCATGGTGTACAACTACCTCCCGTTTATGATTTTGCCCATCTACACGGCCATGACAAAAATCGATGATTCCATCATTGAGGCCGCGCAGGATCTGGGCTGCAACGTCTGCCATATTCTGTTCCGGGTGCTCGTCCCGCTGACCGGCCCCGGCATTGCCACCGGCATCACGCAGGTGTTTGTGCCCGCGGTCTCTACTTTTATTATCAGCCGTATGCTGGGCGGCGGCTCCAACCTGCTGATCGGCGATTTGATCGAGCTGCAGTTCCTTGGCAACTCCTACAATCTGAACCTCGGCTCCGCCATGAGCCTGGTGCTGATGGTCATTGTCCTGCTCTGCATGAGCTTCACTTCGAGCTTTGACGAGTCCGAGATGGAAGGAGTGATGTGATATGGCAAAAAAACATTCCGCATTGCTCATGCGCACCTACGTCATTCTGGTGTTCTGCTTCATGTATCTGCCCATCGCGGTCATGATTGCGTTCAGCTTCAATGAGAGCAAATCCCGCTCGAACTTTACGGGCTTCACCCTCGGCTGGTACAAAAGCCTGTTCCACAACGAGATGATTTTGTCCGCGCTGGGTCTGAGCCTTGTGCTGGCGCTGGTGTCCAGCATTATCGCCACGGTGCTGGGCACACTGGCGACCCTTGGCATCAACTCGATGTCCCGCAAAAGCCAGCTCATCATCAATAACATCAGCTATGTGCCTGTCGTCAATCCGGAGATCATCACCGGTGTCTCGCTGATGCTTCTCTTCGTCATGGCGCAGAACTTCGGCATCGGCGGCGAGAGCGGCATCTTCGGCTGGCCGACGCTGCTGATTGCGCACATCACCTTCAATATCCCGTATGTTATCTTTAATGTAGGCCCCAAGCTGCGCCAGCTCGATCCCAGCCTGTACAATGCAGCGCTGGATCTGGGCTGCACACCGCGCCAGGCTTTCACCAAAGTCATCATGCCGCAGCTGTCCCCGGCCATTTTGTCGGCATTCCTCATCTGCCTGACCTACTCTATTGATGACTTCATGATTTCCTACTTCAACTCCGGCACGATGCAGACACTGCCTATCGCCATCTACTCGATGACCCGCAAGAAGGTCAGCCCCGAGATCAACGCGCTGTCTGCAGTCATATTCTGCGTCATTCTGGCAATCATCCTGATTTCCAACGCCGCAGACTCCCGCGCCTACCGCCGCAACCAGAAGGCCATCCGCAAAGCCATGCTGGACGAAGGGGGGCGCTGAAGATGAAGCTGAAAAAGTTTTCCGCTGCAGCGCTGGCCGCACTGACTGTCACCATGATGAGCGCCGCGCCGGTGCTGGCCGCCGATGACATCGAGGTCAACGAGGATATTTCCGTCTCCGGCGACTACGATTGGAAGCGCTTTGCCAACGACCATATCACGCTGAATGTCTACAACAACGGCCTGTACATCTCCGACGGTTCTGACGAGAGCATCAACGTTCTGTCCGCATTCGAGGAGTTGACCGGTATCAAGGTCAATTACACGACCTACGACTCCAACGAGAGCCTCTACGCCAAGCTGAAATCCGGCGGCGTATCCTATGATGTCATCTTCCCATCGGATTACATGGTGGGCAAGATGGCCAAGGAGGGTATGCTGTCCGAGCTGAACATGGACAACATTCCGAACTTTGCCGGCATCGGTGAAACATATCTGGACCGCAGCTTCGACCCCGGCAACAAGTACAGCGTGCCCTACATGTGGGGCACAACGGGCCTGATCTACAACACGACGATGGTCGAGGAGCCGCCCACGAAATGGGCGGACATGTGGGATGTTGCGTACACAAACAATGTGCTGATGTTCAACAATTCCCGCGACGCTTACGCGATTGCAGCCAAGACGATTGGCCTGTCGATGAATCCGCAGTCTGTTGACGAGATCACCGCCATCACCGACGCGCTGAAGGCCCAGAAGAACATCGTGCAGGCCTACGTCATGGACGAGGTCTTTGACAAGATGGAGGGTGGCGAGGCCGCCATGGCGCCCTACTATGCGGGCGATGCCATCACGATGATCGACGAAAACCCAGACCTTGCTTTCGTCCACCCGGAGGAAGGCGTCAACTTCTTCATCGACAGCATGTGCATTCCGGCCAACGCCAAGCACCGGGAGGCTGCCGAAATGTTCATCAACTACCTGTGTGAGCCGGACGTCGGCCTTGCCAACGCGGACTTCATCGGCTATTCCACCCCCATCACTGCCGTGTGGGAGATGCTGGACGATGATTTGAAGTACAGCGAAATTGCCTACCCGAGCGCGGAGGTCCTGGACAAGGCGGAGGTCTTTGAGACTCTGCCCGACGACATCAACGCCGCCATGGATGCCCAGTGGAGCGAGATGAAGAGCTATGAGGATGGCGGCAGCGGCTGGATGGTCGTTGCCCTGCTGCTTCTGGCCATCGCTATCTCTGCATTCAATATTTGGCGCAAGCTCCGCAAAAAATCCCGCGATAACTATTAAACAGTTTCAGGCTGCACACCGTTTTGCGTGTGCAGCCTTTTTGTTTGCCGGCCCGCAGCCTTGCCGCTGCACCCTTTTACGGTTCGATTTGTAGGGAGGGGTCTTGCCCCCTCCGCGGGCCGATGCAAGCATCAGCCCCTACGGCCAGCCCCAAAGCCCCTGCCTTTGCATTTTTCCAACATTTGTGCTATACTCTCCTTGGCGAATCAATTCAAAATCCATCAAGGAGGGCTTCCTTATGCCCGAAAAGCTCATAACCTACACCCAAAAATTTACCGTCTACCGCACGGACGGCGACCACCTCGGCCATGTCAAGCTGGGGGCGCTGCTGCGCTATGCCCAGCAGGTTGCTACCGCCCACGCCGAGGCCGTAGGGCTGGACGATGCCCTGTACCGCAAGACCCACACCGCCTATGTGCTGGCCAAGCTGGCCCTGCACGTCACACAGCTGCCCCGTGTGGACGAGGAACTGACCCTTGTCACCCAGCCCGAGCGCTGCAAGCGCGCCGTCAACAAGCGCATCACCCATTTTTATGATGCCGACGGGGCAGAGGTCGCCACAATGGACAGCCGCTGGGTGCTCATTGATACCGAAAAGCGTATGATCCTGCGCAAGCACCCCGAACAGTTCAATGACCAGTGGGCCGCCGATGTCCCGTTTGAGCTGCCGATCAAGCTGCCCCGCATTGCCCCTGAGGACTGCGAGGTGCTGGGGGAGCAGCAGGCTGTCTACTCCCGCTGCGATATGAACGGGCATCTGAACAATACCCGCTATGCCGACATCGTCTGCGATGCCGTGCCATGGGAGGTGTGGGATACCGCGCAAATCCGCGATTTTACGATTAGCTACCACCGTGAGGTTCCCCGTGGGGAGTGCTTCACCCTGCGCCGTGCCAGACCGGCAGAGGACACCTTCTATTTTGAAGGCGAACGGGAAGGCAAATCCGCCTTTGAGGCACAGCTGATTTTCAAACACTTATAATTTCTACACAAACCCCTGTTACACTGGTTACATCGACAATGTAAAGGGGTTATTATTATGACAAAGCAAAAATTCGGCCTGACCGGCACGGCGCTCAAAACCATTGCGCTGGTACTCATGGTGATGGATCACATTCACTACTTTTTTGAATTCACGGGCGTTGTGCCGGAATGGTTCAGTATGCTGGCACGGCTGTCCGCACCGCTGTTTTTGTTCTGCACGGTTGAGGGCTTCGCCCATACCCATGACCGCAGGCGCTACTTCCTGCGTATCTGGGCCATCGGCGCTGCGATGGGCACTGTGGAATTTTTTATGATCTATGCAGGGGCCTTCCGCCGCGGGGACGGCTTCTACCCGCTGAATGCCATTTTTCAGGATCTGATGCTGCTCTGCATCATCTGGCAGGGCATTGACTGGCTGCGCCAGCGCCGGTTTGTGCGGGGCGCACTGGCTGCTGCCATGCCGATTGTCTGGCCGTTTTGCATCGCAGCGCTGCTGATGCTTTTTCCCAAAATTCAGGACGCGCCGATCGGCTCCACCGTGTTGGCGTGGCTTATCACGGCACCGTTTCCCATGTGGTCGGGCATCACCGACGGCAGCTGGTCTTTTCTGGCCGGCGGCATCGCGCTGTATGCGCTGTATAACCACAAGCGCCTGCGGCTGGTCGTTTGGGCGGCTATGACCTTCCTGTGTGATTTTGTGCTGGTCTTTCTGCAGGTTCGCGGTCTGCCGGATTTTGCCTTTTCCCAGATGTTCACAGTCTACTATGAGTGGCTCGGCGTTTTTGCCGTTATCGGCATGGCGCTGTACAACGGCCAGCGCGGCAGCGGCCACAAGCAGCTGTTCTACTGGTTCTACCCGGCACATGTCTATCTGCTTTACGGCGCATCCTGTCTTGTTTACAACTTACTGCAATAAAAGGGGCTATTATGGCACACATTCTGGCAGTTGACGATGACCACGACCTCTGCGCACTGCTGAAAACCGCGCTGGAGCGTGACGGCCACACCGTAGAAACGCGCACCTCCGGCACGCAGCTGACCGATACGCTCTGCCGCTGGGCAGACTGCATCCTGCTGGATGTCATGATGCCCGGCGAGGACGGCTTTGCCGTCTGCCGCCGCATTCGCGCCGAGACGGACGCGCCGATTCTGTTTCTGACGGCCCGCACCGATGAGCCGTCCGTGCTGACCGGTCTCGGTCTTGGTGCGGACGATTACCTGACCAAGCCGTTCCGCGTGGCCGAGCTGCGTGCCCGGGTTGCCGCCCACCTGCGGCGGCAGAACCGCACACCGACCCATAAGATCACCCGCGGCGGGGTGGCGCTGGATCTTTCCGCCAAGGAAGCCAGCGTTGGCGGCACGGCTTTGCGCCTGACAAAATCCGAGTACGCCATCTGTGAGCTGCTGGCCCTCCATGCAGGGCAGACCTTTTCCAAAGAACAAATCTATGAAGCCGTGTTCGGTTATGACGGTACAGCGGATGATACCGCCATCACCCAGCACATTAAAAACATCCGCGCCAAGCTGCGCGTAGCCGGGGCGGGGGAGGTGCTGCAAACGATATGGGGAGTGGGCTACCAATGGCAAAACGAAAACTGACATCCCTGCGCAGTGTTCTGCTGCGGTATCTCCTTTTGTGCGGCGGCGGGTGCGCGCTGATTCTGGTACTCTGGTGGGGCATTTTTATGCAGCTGATAGACGTCGGTTTTCTGCTGCCTGCCGTGGCGTCCGCCCAGGCCTGCGCCAATGCCCGGGAGACTGTGGCCTCGATGACGGCAGACACATTCGATTCCCTGCAGATCAGCGACTTATGCCGCTGGGCTGTGGTGCAGAATGACACGGTGCTGCAGACCAACATGACCGCCCGTCAGCTGAAAATCGCCCTCAACACCTTCCATGGCGGCAGCGGCAATCTGGGGTATACGCAGTACCAGTACGATGTCAAAATGGCGGACGGAAGCTTTTGCCTTTTACAGTACGACTATGTTGTGCCCTACGCCGACCCGGCACTGCGGAACACGCTGCCGGATTTCCAGACCTGCTATATTTTGCTGCTGGCGGTGCTCATTCTCGCTTGGCTGGGCTGGCAGACCCACTGCACCGTGCGCGCCTTTGCCGCAGAAACTGCCCGGCTGAACGCCGCCGTAGATGCCATTGCCGCCCGGCAGCTGGAGCACATTGACACGGACGGCGTGCGCATCCGGGAATTTTCCGCTACCTTGCAGGCCCTACAGACAATGGGCCGCGAGCTGACCGGCAGTCTGCAGACGCAATGGCGGATGGAACAGCAGCGCACCGAGCAGATCGCCGCACTGACGCATGACTTGAAAACGCCGCTGTCCATCATTCAGGGCAACGCAGACCTGCTGGCCGAGGATGCTCTGTCCGCCGACCAGCAGACACAGGTCGAAGCCATCCTGCGCGGCACAGAGCGCGCACGCCACTATTTGGCCGCTCTGCGCACAGCCGGCGCAGCACCTGCCGTACAAGCACCGCTGGCCAGCCACACCCTCACGGCCCGGCTGGCGCAGACAGCCAGCGCCCTCTGCGCGCCTGCCGGAATCCAATTTATACTGCAGGAGGAATGGCAGGGGACGATCCGTGCTGCAGAGAATGACCTGCTGCGCGCTGCGGAAAACCTTTTGGACAACGCTGCCGCCCACACCCCGCGCGGCGGAACCGTCACCCTGACCGTTGTAAGGGAAAACAACAGCTTTATTTTGCGTGTGACCGATACCGGCTCCGGCTTTACTGCCGAGGCACTGGCTCGGGCAGGGGAGATGTTCTACACAGATGCTGCGCGCAGCGACAGTTCCCATCAAGGGCTGGGACTGTATTCTGCACGCAGGACCGCTGCAGCCCACGGCGGTACCCTGCGGGTATATAACACCCCCGGCGGCTGCGCCGAGCTTTGCCTGCCAATTTGTGAATAAATTGAGAAATTACAAAAAAATGACAAAACACTCTTGACATTTGGTGACAAAACAGTTACAATTTAGTTGCAAGCTAAATGAACCCCAAGTCAAATAGCTTTATCACATTTTCATGTGTTCTTCTCCTCCTTTCTTGTAAATCCCCGCCCATCCCTCAGGGCGGGGATTTATTTTTTTGTAACCCGGCACCGCGGGCATTTTTCTTTACAATCCCTGGAAATCGTGCTAAAATAAAAGTCGTATGTCCTTACCGTCCTGTACCTGTACAGACTACTTATATAAAGAAGCGTTCAGAGAAATAAGAGAGGGAAACACTGTAACATGGCACAATCTCGTTCCGGTAAAAAATCAACAAAGAACTCCTCCGGCAAAAAGGGCACCGCCTCCTCCCGCGGCGCAGGCCGCAGCAGCACCGGGCGCTCCGCATCTGCGCGCAGCAGTGCGGCCTCCCGCAGCCGTCAGCCGTCCCGCCGTGCCCAGCGCCGCGCCGAGACCCCGAACCTGGCCCGCAGCATCCTGCTGGTGGGGCTGGGTCTGCTTTGCGTTGCGCTCGTGCTTGTGCCCGGGCAGAATCTTTGGCGCACGCTGCGCAGCTGGTACTTTGGCGTTTTCGGTATCACGACTTATCTGGTCGGACCGTTCCTGCTGTACCTGGCCTACCTGCTGGCCACCGGCTACCGCGTTGCGCTGTTTGCGGGCAAGGTATCGCTGATGGGCGTGCTCTGTGCCAGCGTGCCGGTCATCTTCTCCAAACTTAATATTGAGAACCTCAAGGTCGGGGAGATCGTCAAGATGCTCTTTACCCGCGGCGGCACCTACTTCTGGGAGGGCGGCGTCCTCGGTGCGCCCATCGGTGCCACGCTGCTGGCGCTGTTCGGGCGTCCCGCCTCCAACATTATCATGCTGCTCATCTTCCTGCTGGGGCTGATGTTCTTCTTTGCCATCACCCCCGCGGACGTCGTTCTGTTTGTAGACGGCCAGTACAAGACCCTGCAGGCCAAGCGCGAGGAGCGCGCCGCAGCCGAGACCGCCTACGACACCCGCCTGTTTGACCAGGAGCCCGAGGAGGAGAGCGTCGAGAATCTGACCGGTGCGCTACCGGACAGCAGCCGCCCGCACCATCCGGTTTACGACGTCATCGCGGACACGAGCCGTTTCCCGAAGCAGACCCCGCCCGCCCCGCAGCGGCAGGCCGCCTACACGCCCCCCGTGACACCTGCTGTGCCCGAGGCACCGTTTGCCGCCAAGCCCGCCGCCCAGACCCATGCGTCGTTTGACGTGGATCTTGGCCCCGTTGCAGGGGAAAACGCCCGCCAAAAGGCCGTCAGCGCTGACCCGCTGGAGCCGGTCAGCATCGGCCCGGGCGGCACGTTCGGCATGGATCCGCTGTCCAACCGGGCCAACAGCACACTGCGCCACACCCAGTCCCAGCCCCAGCCCGCTCCCGCACCGAAGGAGGATTTTGAGCTGCAATTGCAGCCTGCCTCGGAGCCTGCCGCGCCGGTGTACAGCACCCCGCTGACCCCGGTCACGCCCGCGCCCGCCGCACAGGCGTCCCCCGCGCCGCAGGACGAGCTGGATGCGCTCATCAACCGCGCTGTCAGCGGCCACGCGCCTTACTATACGCCGCAGGAGGTCAGTGCCGAGACAACGCTGGACCTGCCGCAGCCTACCGAGTTTGAGACCCCGCTGACGCCTGTCCCGCAGGAGCCCAAATTTGACACGCCGCTCATTCCCGTGGAGGACGAGCCCGAGCCGATCCCTGTCGAGCTGCCGCAGCTGGATATGACAGGCCGTGTGCAGGGCGATACGATGGTCCTTTCTCCGGCTGATCTTGCTGCACAGATGGCCGCAGACGCTGCGCCGCTGGGGACGCCCGCCCCCGCAGCTGTGCCCGCCGCACCGGAGGCCCCCGCTGTTTCCGCACCGATCCCGACATTGGGCGGCAGCTTCAGTGATACAGGCAGTGCGGTCAGCGCTGCCTGGCAGTCCGGGCGCTCTGTCTCCGAAATGCTGGATGATATGCTGGCCGAGACACCCGCCGCCCCTGCCCAGCCTGTTGTCGAGACTCCGGCCCCGGCAGCCGATTCCTACACCGCCGCACCGGCTGCCGCCCCGCAGCCGTACCAGTCTGCCCCTGCCATGACCCGCCCTGCGGCGGAAACGACCCAGAGCAGCTTCACTGTGCCCCGGCAGGGGGAGGCTGCCCGCGTGCAGGTCAGCACCGCTGTCGGCAACTCTGCCGGTGCGCCCATCCATACGCCGCCCTGCGCGGCCAAGGCCGACCCCAACGCTATGCGTCTGCCCACCTCGGAGGAGCAGCCGCCGGAGCCCTACTGCTATCCGTCGCTGAATCTCTTTAACGCCACGCGACCCGACGACGAGGCCGGGGCCGCCCGCGAAATGAAGAAAAACGCGGACATTCTGGTCAACACGCTGGACAGCTTCGGCGTCAAGACGACGATGCTCGACATCTGCCGCGGCCCGTCCGTCACCCGGTATGAGCTGCAGCCCCAGGCCGGTATCAAGGTCAGCCGCATCACAAGCCTGGCCGACGACATCGCCCTGAACCTGGCCACCGCGGGTGTGCGCATTGAAGCGCCCATCCCCGGCAAGCCCGCCGTCGGCATCGAGGTCCCGAACAAGATCCGCTCCACCGTCAACATCCGCGCAGTCTTTGAATCCCAGAATTATATCAACATGCGCAGCCCGCTGACGATGGCCCTCGGCAAGGACATTGCCGGTACAGCGCAGGTCGCGGATCTCTGCAAGATGCCCCACCTGCTGATTGCCGGTTCCACCGGCAGCGGTAAATCCGTCTGCGTCAACTCCATTATCATCAGCTTCCTGTTCCGCTCCGGCCCTGAGGATGTCAAGCTCATTTTGATCGACCCGAAGGTCGTCGAGCTGGCCGAGTACAACGGCATTCCGCACCTGCTGATGCCCGTCGTCACCGAGCCGCGCAAGGCTGCCGGTGCGCTGGGTGCCAGCGTGGCCGAGATGGAGCGCCGCTACAAGCTCTTTGCCGAGAACAACGTCCGCGAGATCAAGGCCTACAACAAGCTGGCCGCCCAGACCGGCATGGAGCACCTGCCCTATATCGCCATCGTCATTGACGAGCTGGCCGACCTGATGATGGTCGCGGGCAAGGAGGTCGAGGACTATATCTGCCGCATCGCGCAGAAGGCCCGCGCTGCCGGTATCCACCTGATCGTTGCGACCCAGCGCCCCAGCGTGGACGTCATCACCGGCCTTATCAAGGCCAACATCCCCAGCCGTATCGCCTTTGCCGTTTCCAGCCAGATCGACAGCCGCACCATTCTGGACAGCGGCGGTGCCGAGAAGCTGCTGGGCAACGGTGATATGCTCTTCCTGCCCGTCGGCGCGTCCAAGCCCGTGCGTGTGCAGGGTACCTTTGTGACCGATGAGGAGATCGGCGCGGTGCTGAGCTTTATCAAGTCCACCTCCACCGCCCAGTACGATGAAGAAATGATTGCCGAAATGGAGCGCCGCGCCGTTGCCGAAAAGGGCAGCAAGAAGGGCGGCGACGATGACGGAGACGGCGGCGGTGCACTGGACGCCATGTTTGAGCAGGCCGTTGAGTGCGTTATTGAGGCCGGACAGGCAAGCACCAGCCTTTTGCAGCGCCGCTGCAAGCTGGGCTACGCCCGCGCCGCCCGCATCATGGACCAGATGGAGCAGGAAAAGATCATCGGCCCCTATGAGGGTGCCAAGCCCCGCGCCGTGCTTGTGACCAAGGCCGAGTGGGAGGAGCGCAAGCTGAACGGCCAGTATGACGGGTAAGCGCTTTGCCCGCCTGGCCGCGGCGGTTGCCATCTGCCTGCTGGTGCTTGCCGCGTTCGTCGTCCAGCTTTTGGGCGGCAGGGGCAGTGTTCCCGGCTGGCAGCAGCTGCGCGCCGCGCTCGGCGTGCCGCTCCAAACCGAGGAAAGCGCTCCGCAGACCGCGGACGGCAGTACCGTCGTGTATGTGCTGGATGTCGGGCAGGGCGATGCCGTGCTGCTTTGTCAGGACGGCGCGTACTGCCTGATCGACACCGGCCCCGTCGAGGCTGAGGACGCGCTGCTCTATGACCTGGACGTGCTGGGTGTGCCGTCGCTTGACTATCTTGTGCTGACCCATCCCCACGCAGACCACACCGGCAACGCCCGCACGGTGCTGCGCACCCTCCCGGTCAAGACCCTGCTGCTGCCGCTGTGGCAGCCCACGGCGGATGAGACCGCCGACTGGCCGCGCCATCTCGCAGAGCTGGCCGCCGACAGCGGAGCAGAAATTCTCACAGCAGAAACCGGGGAGGAATTCCCGCTTGGCAGCGGCACGCTGCAAGTTTTGCAGGGCGGCAGTGAGGATGCCGACAGCGTCAACGATGCCTCGCTCTGCACGCTGTTCACGGCGGGCGATTTCCGCTTTCTCGATACCGGCGACGCAGAGGCAGACGCCGAGCAGCGCCTGGTCGATACCTACGGCCCGACCCTGCATGCCACTCTTTTCAAGGCGGGGCATCACGGGTCCTACACCTCCAACAGCCTGACCTTTATGCAGGCAGTCCGGCCCAAGGCCGTGGCCGTCAGCTGCGGGCTGCACAACGATTACGGCCATCCGCACCGCGCTGCCCTGCAAAATTACGCAGAGGTCGGGGCCGAGGTATGGCGCACTGACCTGGAGGGCAGCCTCACCTTCATCTGGCAGAACAACACCCTCAACGTGGAAACTTCCGCGGACTCCGCCGATTTTGCGGCGTAAAAATAAGGAGTAGAAAATGACGATCACGGAACAGTTCAAAGCCAAACGCTGCGTTTTCTCTATCGAATGCTTCCCGCCGAAACAGACAACCCAGATGAATAAGCTCAAGGACACCCTGCGCCAGATGCAGGCCATGGGCCCCGGCTTCATCAGCGTCACCTTCGGTGCGGGCGGCTCTGCGGGCGGCGTCTCCACCGCGGAGGTGGCCGACTACATTCAGAACGAGCTGCATGTCCCCACGCTGGCGCACCTGATCTGCATGGGCAACGACGAGACCCGTGCAGCGGAGATTTTGGATCAGCTGGAATCTGTCGGCGTCCGGGATGTGCTGGCCCTGCGCGGGGACCGCAGCCCGTCCCGCCCGGAGAGCCCCGACTTCAAACACGCCAGCGACCTGACGTCCTTTATTAAATGGAAGAAGCCGGAATTTTCCGTTCACGGTGCCTGCTACCCGGAGGGCCACCCCGAGGCCGACAGCCTGCTGCATGACGTTGAGAACCTGCGCATCAAGCAGGCCGCCGGTGCCGAGCACCTGCTGACCCAGCTTTTCTTTGACAACATGCACTTTTACCGCTTTCTGAATCTGGCACGCCGCGCAGGCATCACGCTGCCGGTCTCTGCCGGTGTCATGCCCATCGTCAAGCGCAGCCAGATCGAACGCACCGTTTCGCTTTCTTCGGCCAGCCTGCCGTCCGAGTTCACCCGTATGATCTCCCGCTATCAGGACGACCCTGCCAGCCTGTACGACGCCGGTATCGACTACTCCGTCAGGCAGCTGCGCGACCTCATTGAGGGCGGCGCAGACGGCATCCACCTGTACGCAATGAATGACGCCGCCGTGGCCGCGAAGGTCTACGACGGCATCAGGGATCTGCTGTAATGGAGCGCCGCAAGCCCGCCGCCATTGACCGCGCCACGGCGCTGCGCTACATGGGTGCGTCCGGCTGGACACCCGATGCCGCCACCGCGGCCCTGCTGGACAAGGCCGAGCAGACTGTGCTGACCGCTGCTGCGCCGCGTGCGGTGTACCGCCGTCTGCCGCGTACCGCCCTGCCGCTGGAAAACTGCGGCAGCGACCTGACGCGCCATCTGCAGGGCTGCGACGAGGTTCTTCTGCTGGCAGCGACCCTCGGGGCCGAGGTGGACAAGCTTTTGCGCCGCATGGAACTGACTGACATTGCCCTGGCCGCCGCGGCAGACGCGCTGGCCTCGGTGCTTTTGGAACAGGTCTGTGACGAGCTGGAGAACGAAATACGCGCTCAAATCGAGGCGCTGGGCGTCTTTATGACCGGGCGCTACGCGCCGGGCTACGGTGACTGCCCGCTGGAGCTGAACGACGCGCTCTGCCTTGCGGCGGACACGGTGCGCGGCTGCGGCCTGGCCGTGACGCCCCAGCACCTTTTGACCCCCCGCAAGAGTACCACCGCCATTTTAGGCATTGCCGACCATCCCGTGACCGGCACCCGCGCAGGCTGTGCGACCTGCCATTTAAAGGAGACCTGCTCGTTCCGCAAGCGCGGCACGACCTGTTTCACACAAGACTGATAGGGGAGAAGCGTATGCAGATTCGTGAAGTTTTTGACCGCAAGCGGTTTGTTTTTCTGGACGGCGGCATGGGCACCCAGCTGCAGGCACGCGGTCTGCAGCCCGGGCAGAAGCCCGAGCTCGCCGCGCTGGAAATGCCGGAGGTTTTAACGGCCATCCACACTGACTACGCCAACGCGGGCGCGGATATTCTGCTGGCAAATACCTTTGGTGCCAACGCCAAGAAGCTGACCGGCTGCGGCCACACGGTGGAGGAGGTCGTTTCCGCTTCCATCGCCTGTGCGCGCAAGGCCGCCGAGACCACCGGCGCGTGTGTAGCGTTGGACATCGGCCCTCTGGGTGAGCTGCTCGTCCCCGCGGGTACGCTGGCGTTTGAGGATGCCTACAAGGAGTTTGCACAGGTCATCCGCGCCGGTGCGGCGGCAGGGGCTGACCTCGTCTTTTTGGAGACGATGACCGATCTGTATGAGCTGAAGGCCGCCATCCTCGCCGCCAGGGAAAACTGCGATCTGCCTGTTTTCACCTCAATGAGCTTTGAGAGCCGCGGGCGCACCTTCACGGGCTGCACCGTCGAAAGCTACGCCGTCACGGCAGCGGGTCTCGGCGCGGACGCCGTGGGCATCAACTGCTCGCTCGGCCCCAAGGAGATTCTGCCCTTCGCGCAGCGCCTCTGCCGCAGCGTGCCCGCGGGTGTTCCGGTCTTTGTCAAGCCGAACGCCGGTCTGCCGAACCCCGACGGCAGCTACAATCTCGACCCGGATGAATTTGCCGCCGAGATGAAGGAGTACGCCGCCATCGGCGTTTCGATGGTCGGCGGCTGCTGCGGCACGACGCCCGCGTTTATCGCCAGGCTGCATGAGACCTTCAGCCCGCTGCCCCCGGCTGACAAGATCCCCATCCGCCGCAGCTGTCTGTGCACGCCGGTCCGCTTTGTGGAGGTCAACGGCATCACTGTGGTGGGGGAGCGCATCAATCCCACCGGCAAAAAACGGCTGCAGCAGGCCCTGCGGGACGGCGACAGCGCCTACCCCTGCACTCAGGCTGTGGCCCAGGCCGAGGCCGGTGCGCAGGTGCTCGACGTCAACGCGGGCCTGCCCGGCATCGACGAGGCCGCCACGCTGGAGCAGCTTGTCAAGGATTTGCAGGCCGTCACCGACCTGCCGCTGCAGCTCGACTCCTCGAATCCAGAGGCCCTGTCCCGTGCGCTGCGCATCTACAACGGCAAGCCCATCGTCAACTCGGTCAACGGCGAGCCGGAGACGCTGGAAAAGATTCTGCCGCTCTGCAAAAAGTACGGCGCCGCCGTCGTTGGCCTGGCGCTGGACAATGGCGGTATCCCACCGACAGCCGAGGGCCGCTTTGCGATTGCTCAACGCATTGTCGCCGCTGCCAACGCCGCCGGTATCCCGAATGAGGACATCTACATTGACTGCCTGACGCTGACCGCCAGCGCCCAGCAGGAGGGTGCCGTCCAGACGCTGGAGGCTCTGTCCCGCTGCAAGCGTGAGCTGGGCGTGCGCACTGTGCTGGGCGTGTCGAACATCAGCTTCGGCCTGCCGTGCCGCGGCTACCTGAACACAACGTTTTTGACGATGGCCATGTCTGCCGGGCTCGACCTTGCCATCATGAATCCCAACACGCCGGAAATGATGGCTGCCGTGCGCGCCTACCGCGTGCTGACCTCGCAGGATTTACAGAGCACCGACTACGTTGCCGCCTATGCCGATGTGCAGATCCGCTGCCAGACTGTTGGTGCGGTCGGCAACGGCTACGCAGCGGGACAGATCAACACCTTCGTTGACCTGTTCGACTACTGCGAAAGATGCGAAAACCTCACCGCCAGCGATGACGGCGCAGACAAAGCCACCGACGACGAGTTCTATGAGCTGATGCGCGCCAGTCAGGACGCTTACAGCTGCGCCGGAGCCAAGGGCGGGTATATCTACTTTGCCAAGCAGGTCAGCACCAAGATCGCCGACGTGGTGGCGAACAGCCCCAGCGACGGAGCGGTGGACCTCTATGTCCTCATGGACGACGGCACCATCGCTACCACGGAGATCAAGAATGCTGTCCTCGCTGCCTGCAACGATGACACGGTGCGGCCGCTGACAGACA
>ENA-OVFU01000558-OVFU01000558.1-human-gut-metagenome-genome-assembly--contig:-NODE-558-length-26015-cov-2.734014_pt1 | contig 26015 bp, 38 predicted proteins | sample MGYA00237764_ERZ505407 | MGnify/ENA primary metagenome ERZ505407 (study PRJEB26158, sample SAMN06016366) | human gut metagenome | biome: human gut; feature: ankylosing spondylitis patient; material...
GGGATATACTTATCTTTTACGGCCTGCGCCTGCTTCAATGCCATGCCCAAAAAGTACAAGGCAACGGCTACTACGATAAGCTCTGGTTTTACATAATTCATAATGTTCGTTTCCATATCTAATGTCCCTCTCTTTCTTCGATCAGCTCGTCCAGTCTATGATGCGCCGATTTGGTCGACTGCTCCACGACTATCATACGTTCGACGAGATTGTTATGCTTTTTAACCTTTTCTTCCAGCTGCTCAATACGGTATGTTGTAAGCTTATTGGCAGTCATAATACCGGCAAGGCTTCCAACCAGCGTTCCGATCAATGAGCAGATAGCAACTACAATTTCTGGCATATTCTTAGTCCTTTCTTAAAAAAATGCAAAAAAATAGAACCCATACGGTCCAGCTCTAATTTCTACCATTATTATATCCCTTCTTTTTTTCAAAAAGGGTATCCAGTCCCTTTAGGCCTGGATACCCTCTTTCTCGTGTATTATTTAAACAAATCCGCAAATTTCTGTGAATCTTTGTAAACCATCGGAAATACCTCTGCGTATCTGTTTTCTTCCCATAAAAGTTTTGCAAAAGATTCGCAAAAATGATAATCATACCTTCTGCGGTCGAGAACGTCTAAAAGCTTTGATTCATATTCAGCCCTTGAAATTACCATTCCATTATCAATTTTTTCTCTCATTTCATCCATGACATCATACAATTGCCGAAGCTGTCCTTCCGTAATTTCGTTGTCATATATGAATTTGCAAAATTCAGATCCTTCCCTAAGCAAATTCATTCTAAACTCAATATAGTCTAATCTCTCATCAATTTCCATGACTATGCATCCTCCTTGTTTGTATAATATATTTCTCTTTTATTATAATGCATAGATGAAAGTTTATCAATCAACCGCTAGTTCTAATTTTCTTTTGAAAATGTGAGAAATAACACTGATCTCAAACAATGCACCGTCTATGATCTCTCTTGACATTAGCCCTCGATACTTGAGCATAGACCATAGTTGTGTTGATGTTGACATGCCCCAAAATCTGCTGTACTTCTTCCACTGGCATACCTCGGTCAAGACCGTCTGTCGCTGTTGTATGCCGTATCAGATGCGGATACACTCTCCGACCAATCTTTGACAGCTCCCCCAGCTGTCGTACACGTTTTTCAATCGCCGGCTTCTTTAACCTGCCATGTGGCATACGCTCCGACACAAATAACGCTGGATTTTCGTCCGTTCTCGTTTCAAGATAATTCCGCAATGCAAATTCTGCTTTTACGTCCAAATAAATGTACTTCTTTCTGCTCAAAATCCACATCTGCAATATCAAGCCTCTCAAGCTCTGTTACGCGGCATCCGGTGCTGTACAGCATCTCAATCATGGCCTTATCTCTGACTGTCTCACACGCATTTCTCAGCCGTTCTAGCTCCATTCCGGACAGCGGCTGTCTCTGAGCTCGCTCATACTTAATTGCCTTAATATTCCGGCACGGGTTGCTTCCTATGTAGCCCTCGTTGGCCGCCCATTCAAAAAACGTCTGAATGATAACTCTGCGGTTATCGAGCGTCGCATTGCTGATCTTTCTTATCTCCTGCGTCTTATACAGATAGATCCGGATGTCGTTCGTTGTAATCTGCTTCAAATCTTTGTTCACCTGAAAAAAGAAGTCTCGGAGAACCATATTGTACAGCTCCAGCGATCTGACGCTCAAACCCTCTATTTTGCGAGTCGCAAAGTAGATCTCATAGCACTCCGGCAGATACCCCTCATACGGCACAAGCTCTGTATTTCGCGGAGATATTTCGTAGTCTCCAACGAAAATAATGAGTTTCTGATACACCACTTTCAGTGCGTCATCCGGAATTTTACCAATAAGCTTCGTCATGAACGTCTTCGCAAACTGTTCGCGCATATAAAAATTCCTCCTTTTCTGGGTACCCAAAAGGAGGTGGTTGTGCTATAATAAGCATAGCCCCCTTGTGGGTGGGAGGAGCCGAGCTTTTATGATTGGTAGTCAGGGAGTTCGGCTCCCATTTTTTGTTTTCTACCCTATCATTATAGCATATTTCACGCGCGATTTCTTCATTTTTTCGAATATATTTTCGATTTTCTCAGCAAATCTAATTAACTAAAGACGAGGCGGCGCTTAGTCTGTTATGCCTACATATCCCAATATATCACTGCTTCTTGCTACCACTCACTCGCATCTGGTATAGTGGTCTCGAGGAGGTGGTTATCATGGCTCATCCACGCAAATCCGAAGAGGACAAGTACAAGAAAATGTCGATCAGCTTTGAACCGGAACAGCTTAAGCAGCTTATCTCATACTGCGAACGCGAGGAGCGTACCGCATCGTGGGTCATCCGCAAGGCTCTTTCCGATTGGCTTGAGAAACATGATTCATGATCCTTTTCCAATGCTACCGATACCATTCTATGTATTTCAGATGGTATCGGTAGTTATCTTTCGAAACCTTTTAGTTAACTATACAATATTGCCCATAGCATCAATCCAAGTCTTAGTCGATGGCTCTTTGCAATATACAATTTTATTCAGGTCAGTGTCATAATACTGTTGCATATAATTTGCCGCAAAGGTTTTTCGCAAATCCGTGGTTCCCATTTGCTTTTGTGCTGTATTTAACGTTCTGAAATTTTTCCCATGTCCTTCTGCCCAAAATGGGATAGTTACATTAGCGTTATTTTCGTTATTTTCAACTGAATATTCAATTCTACCAACCCAACCTCCGTCAGTCACTTCGGTCGCACCAACGATAGGAGTTCCAGTAATAAGTGGGTAGTATTCAATATTAAAACCTATAAAATCAACTTGGCATCTTCCCGCATTTCTGGAATCCGCATTTCCACTATCAAAAAACTTTGGAAGTGTTGCTTGATGTTCGTCGCAACAATTTATGATTGTTATTGGATGCACCTGTGCACCACTATGGGCATCCAAAGGATACTCTCCAAATGTATATGATGTATAGCAAAAACGTGCACCAAGTCTTTCGCAGATAACGTGTTCTCCACCAAGCTGAAATGCTACTCTAAATCCAGATGCGTATGTGTCATAGGCACCAATTATTGAACCATCAGACCAGCCAGCCCAACCGCGTAAGCCGATAAGACCTTCAACTGGAATATTATCTTGACCAAACCCTAAACAGGTTAGTGTACACGAATCAATAATTCCCCAATAACTGTGCTGATAATTTACCGCAATACATTTGTGTTTAGTGTTTGGCAATTCGATTTTTAAATGCCGAACATTAAATCCACATCCACCAACATATCCAGTTTCGGAACTGCCACCGCTAATAACTGATGGTGTTTCGTCATTTAACCCATCAAAAGCACTCTCATTTATGTGCAATACTGCGTTTTGTGGTTTACCTGTACTTTTGCCTGTGAGGGTGGCTCCAACACCAATTGCGTCCTTCTTTACACATATTGCTACTTTTTCAGTTTTTCCAGCCAAAAAGTAATCGCTGAATCCATCTATATAATAATCTCCGTCACATAATTCGACAGTTCCAATCTGTTTTTTCACACGATTGATAGCTTCGTTAATAACGATTTCGTCATGTGACCCAGTGCATATATAATCAGCTCTCAGCTTATCCCACTCGGATGAATTCGCAGCACATACAACAGTTTTTGATGTGTCGTTGCTTTTTTTTCTTTCAATTGCAATAAGATATTTATAACTTCCTCCCCCATTCGCCCACGTTGTGAAACCACCCCAGTCTTTTTCGGCAACATATTCCACATAACCATCCGTGAACTTGATACCTTTTGATTCTATATCTGCTGAACTTCTTTTTTCATTGCTTAAAAATAATGCAATGTTTCCGTCGTTAATTGAAGAATATCGCCATGTGTAGATTCTATCGCCTTTTCGGATATTGAACGGATGGAAATAAAAAAGTCCATCACCAGTGCCTTTTATTTCTGTACTACAAAATACAGAATTTTCATTTGTAATAGTATCTTCGTACAATTCGCGCCCATATTTCTTAACATCATGGTCAATTCTGTCTACATAACAAAACTCTGCTCCAAATATGTTTACAAACTCATTTTTCCCGTTTGAGTTGAAATACATAGAATAATTTTCGGGATTTCCATTAACTAATTTATATGACGAATTTCCACTTGGAAATACATATTTTTTATTTTTTTCCAAAGCATACCTAATGACAGACGAATTTTCATGCTGATAGAAAGGTTGTTCATTTGTATATAGTCCGTATCCTTTTATTTCTTCTCCATCACACTTTTTCGAGAGAAGACTACCGTTGCCGTGTGTCTTTTCAAGATTCTTTATTTGATTTAATATAGAAAAAAACTCAACCGAAAATGTTCCGCTGAGGGAATTCATTACTACATATGCGCTATTGTCAGGAATTTCAACTGGAACATTCGGCATTATCGCTTCATATTTAGCCGATATAAGCACTTTATTTTCATCAAAAAAAGCTATTGACGGAATTAAATCTTTGTAAAAATATAGATTCGTTCCCTTCACTTTTACATGAGTTTCTTTTATTGTGCCAATTATAGGCAAAAACAAACTACTCCATTGCTCAGATTTATGAAGTTCAAGTTTTTCAGAAATGTAATATCCATTACGTGATTCAATATTATTTTTTTGAGTATAAATAGTTTTGTCAGCGTTAGCTAATTCTTCCTTGAGCGAACTAACCTGCTCCGTCATTGCCGTGTAGTCGGCCGGCAGGCTTTTCTTGACTTCTTCTGCGTAGGCAGACAGATCTTTTTTCAGATGTAGCAGAATATCTGTCTGCTCACTCACCGGAATAGAAGAATCCACCTCTAACCCTTCGAGAACCTCCAGCGTGCCGAGCGTTGTAAAGAATCGCTGTTTCAGCACTGCATTTGTGGCAGATAACAAATATACAACAAACTGCACATTTCCTTTATACTGAGTCACATCTGCGGCGAACTCCCACGAGAATACAATGCTATCTCCGGACACTGTGGCATCACTGACAGTATAGTAGTTGACCTGTCCATTGGCATTTCTGTAGTTAATCCGGATGTTCAGTTTCGAGAGATCGCGGCCATGATAGTATCGCGTCATTTTGAATCGTGCAACATTGACATTCAAATCTCCTTCTACACCAGCGACAACGCCCTTTTCGAAGATATTCATCGATCCGGAACTGGAATTCCTCTTCCGTATCTGAAGCTGCCAGCGTCACAGGCTCTGCCGTTTCGTAGTCCGCCTCTGTTGCTTCGGCAAATAATTCGTCTGTTGTTTTAGCCATCCTGTCTCACCTCCACCCGTCCCGTTGGGATCCGGATTCCCTCTCTGCTCTGTCCGATTACATTGATATACCATTTATTGCCTGAAAGCACTTCCGCCGGCACCATGCACTTATTATTTGATACTTTTGTCGGCCAGCATGCGGCACCTGGAAGGTTCAGCCGACGGAACTCTGCCACCTTGGCCATCCCGTTCCATTCCTGATCGAATTCGAATTCCGCCTGCAGATATTCGCTCGATCCTGGAATGATATCCGAAAAATCCCCTTCCTGCTCCAGCTTCTGCCCTTTCACCCGAAACTTTAATGTCCTCATAATAGAACTCCTTTCCTACCCTACGCAGTCCTTTTCCACATATAGCAGACAATATAAGGTGGCATAATATTTTTGTCGCCGCCTTCGTTCGATGTAAAGTTGTATCTTGCTGCTCCCGTCTTGGATGTTGGTAAATTCCACTCAACATGATCATTGTTTGTGTACACAACAGAACCATTCTTTCCTGACGTCATATCTCCAACGTCCTTACCTGTCGTGTCCATGTACATTTTATTGGAATCAACACCAACCGTCTGCGTATGATGGTGTCGTATATTTATTGTTTTTGTGCCTCCTGTTTTTCCGACCTCTGAGAAATCACTGTCATTGGCATCTGCTCCAACAAGCACACGGCCGGCAGCATATGCCTCCCATGTTCCCTTCCCGAAAGTTTTGCTTGGATTTTCTGGATTCGTAGTGATGTAGAGGCTTCCGATCGGATAAAAAAGATCTACCATCATTCCACCAAGCAATGACTTGAGTGTTTTCCACGTAAGTTTTTTATTCTTTCCGTCTTTATCCGGCGGATTAATCAGGAATAGCTCTCTGTCATCAACTGTATCTGTTTCTGTAAGATCGTAAGTATGTCTTCCCATAATCTCTCCTCCTTATTCTGGTATAAATTCCACGATATACAAATCCGTGGATACTCCTCCGCCTCCTGAGCCTCCTGATTTGTAGCGCAGAACATGATTCCAAGACGGATTGTAGTTGTAATAGCTCCGGACACAAATCTCCGTACCGGTCTGATCGCCTGTGGTGCCACCAACCACATCTCCATGTTCATTGATTGATGCATGGACAATCTGACCGTTCCCCAGGTACAGTGCCGTGTGATAACCGCTGCGCAGCAGCACGTCCCCACGTTTCAAACCATTTCCGGTACTTACATCAACAGATCCGATGACATCGTGAAATCCATTGGCCGTGAAGTCTGCCAGCATGGTGCTTGTCGTGCCGGAATATCCGCGGCTTGAAATCATATCAATGCCACCCTGCTTCCAGCCATGGTACTGGAAGGAACTGCAGTCGTAATCTGGTCCTTCTCTGGATGCCTGATCATAACCATGAGAATTGTCATTGGCTATCGCTACTTCCCAGCTGCAAACCTTCTCAATCACTGCGGCCGAGCCGTCATCCGTACTTCCGGAAAGATTGTTGTACCAATACCTTGCCTGTGTTTTTCGTGCAGGCTGTGCACTGCCGGCATGTTGTTCATAATTCAGCTCAAACAACTCGGCCAGAGTTTCCACCGATGCTGTAGATGTTGAAAACTGAGCGAAGGTCATCGTCGTTGTCACCTGCTGCCACTGGATGCTGTTTTCTTTCTCATATATGATGCGCTCCAGCTGCCCGTCGATGTCCCCGATCGCATATCCCCTGCCGATTGCCCAGCTGGTGTATTTGGTCGATGGCGTCCATTGAACAAGACCGTATCCAAGATCAACACGGCTGCTGTCCAAACCCTGCCAGATTCCCGGATTAATTGTAGACTCTGATTGCATATTTCCGAGCATCGCGCATACGGCCTCCTTGGTCCAGCCCCGTGCCATCAGATAATTGAGTATGTACTGCGCATTGCCTGTCATCTGTGCCACCGTAAGGTAAGCATTACTGCTGATTACTGCCATGATCTTCTCCTTTGTTTGTCAAAAACTGCCATTCTGCGAATTTCCACCGATTACGATTCCGTTTTTTAACGTCAAGAATGTTCCATTTGAGAACACGACTTTCCCAGACACTCCTGCCGATGATCCCATGCGGAACTTATCTGTCTGGACCGCGATTTCTCCATTCTTGCCATCCAGTGTGATGTACGCCTGTTTCTGTCCATTACCACTTATCGTGGCAACCCAATGGCTGCCATCGCTCTCGATCATTTGCATCAAGTAGATTTCACAGATCCGCGCTCCCTGTTTGTCCGTCACAACCATTTTTCCATTTTCCAGAGACACGGAAAATCCATCCACTTCATTTTTGCTGGTTACTCTTCCGTTGATCGCTGCTCCATTATTGTCCATCTGGCAGATTACGTTTCCACTCTGATCGAGAACCTTTACACTGCCGTTTCCGTTATCTTTTCCACCGAATACGGCAGTTCCGCCCTTGATCCAATCGAAATTAAGACCGATCACAGAAAGGATATTCAGCACTGCGTTTCCGTTCTTGTCCACGCCAGCATTCCAGGTTTTTCCACCATCCGTCGAAACGGCGATTGCATCAATGGTCCGTTTCCAGATCGTCGATGATTCTTCCAACCTCGGTTTGTTGTGCATATAGAAGATCTTACTGCCGTCTGCTTGCACTTCCTCCGTCTGATATGCACCGAATGCCGTTGTCATCAGATTCCAGAGCTGTTTTTCCATCTTGTCATAATCCGAAATCTCCCGATCTGTATAATTCTGTGATTTGATATACGCCTTGGTCACTGCCGAGAATTGATCGCTCCGGTTCTTTTCCGGGGTCTCAGCTCCACATGAAATGCTCTGTGCCGCGCCGACTGCGAAGGTGGTATTGGTAACGTATGTGTAATACCTTTCTCCCTTCCTGGTTGTCACGCAGGCGGCATCTCCTGCTTCGATGGATGGGTCGCTTGGGATGCTCGAAGAAATAGTTCGAAACTGCATGTCATATAATTTGCTGTACAGATAAGCCGCAACCTCTTTCGCCTGCTCCTCGCTCTGGATCAGGTCATTATCCTCAATTACAAGGCTGTAGTCCGTCTCTCCGCACAGATACGTTGTCTGATCATATATCACACCCGCACCGGTGATACTGATATCCTGTTCTCCGGCTGTTAGGCTGTATTTTTCCGGGATCTGGTGGCAGTAATAGGCATCATCCTCAATGGTATTATTCAGCATTTCTTCTCTTGATACCGTGTCCCACAGAAGAATCTCATCATCGCCATCCAGTAAAATCGGCTCATCGTTCTCGTCCAGAAGCACCTGCTCTTCAAGAGCCTCCCCGTACCAGGACAATTCCAACTCTCCGTCTGCGTTGCACCGGGCATATTTACAACACATTTGCGCCGCCATGGAAATCACATCGCGGTACGTCAACGCGTCGCTTTCCGGCCGTGTGTTTACAACATAGTCATCGTTATCCCATCTCTTGGATGCAAGTATGACGCCACAGCTCCGGCAGGCATCCTGCACAATCTGGCGGATTGTCGCCGGATAGGTAAGGATACTGTCATACTTTTTATCGAAGCAAGCCATATTATCATAAGCTTCTAGGCGCAGACCTGCTCCCTGGCGTGTTGCATTGTATATCGTATACGTGCCCTTCCGCAGCAGTTCCGGCTCCTCTTCCAGATCAATCGATACAATGGCAGCAACTGATGCTCCTTCCAGAGTCATGCTGTCATACTGACCATCCTGATTATTCAGCGTAGCCGTCCATTTCCCGATAATGGCAGCACCGATGTCAAAACTGTTGGTGGAAGATGTTGCACCTGAGATGCTGTAGGACAATACCTTCCCATTATTAAGCTGCAGTTCCGTCCCATCTGCCAATATGATTTTATCGGCTACTTCCAGATATCGGTTTTCGCTTTGCAGCTTTTTTCTGCATTCTTTACTTGTTTTGATCATAGTTACCTCTGTACAATATCAACGCTGACGCTTTTATAGTAATACACACCGGAGATCTCCCCTGCATGCTCCTTGGACAGTGTACCGCGGTACGTTGTCAAGGTGTGATCCTTTCCCGCATCGTGGAACGTAAGTGGAAAGAAACCAATTACCAGGCTGTTTTTCAGCAATTTTACCTCATCTTCTGTCAGCCATTCCCATTTCAGGCCGATTGTTTTTTTCTCGGTAATAGCTTCTCCTACCATGGTTCCGTTCAGCGTCCGCCCCGTGTCCTCAGACCAGATAATTTCATCATTCACCGTCATCGAGGTCGGGGCAGGAAGGTTTGTTTTTCCTGCCCTCAGTAACATGTGTCTCCTCCTAATTAATCTGTACCGTGTTATATCTCCGATCCATCTCCTGCTGCACCTTCTGTTGCGCTTTGGCGAGCGTTTCTCCATCGATGCTGAAACCAAGCGCAGACAACGCTGCAACAATCCGAAGCACGGCGGAATTTACGATGCTTTCCAGTTCTGCTTTCGTTACACTGCCGCCGCTGGCTTTGCTTACTGCCAAATCCACCATCTTCTGCAGTTTATCCTCTGGCGCTACAATCTCTCCATAACGCTTGTTATCTCCTATTACAGCAAGGCGCGGCGTATTCCGTGCCACATAGCCTCCGTCTGCCAGATACGGGATTCTGGCGATGGATGCTGTCGGAATCTGAAAGCCCAGCTTCTTGCCGCCAACTCCCGGCACCCAGCTTGGGATTTTGACGTTCAGCTTGTTCAGAAAGCATTTGACGCAGTTTACTGTCTTCTCAATCGCAGTCAGCATACGGTTCAGCATGCCGATTAAACCATTTACTGGAATTTTTAACGCATCTGAAAACTTTCCTGCAAAGATATTCTTCAGAAAAGAGGTCAGCCCCTGGAAAATATTCTTCACAGTCTCTATTTTCCCGGAAGCTATATCGCAGAACCAATTCAGCACATTTCCAAGCACCCCGAATCTTTCTGTCCAATCTGTTTCAAACTTTGATTTCATCCAATCTTTTAATGCGCTGAATTTTGACACAATCCAATCATGTAGCTGGCCACATTTTTCTTTGACTGTGTCCCAATTCTTCCATAAAAGCACTCCGCCAGCCACCAAAGCAGCAATTGCTAAACACGCCAAACCTATCGGTGATGTTAAAAATGCAACTGCTGCGCCAAACGCTGTTGTTGCGGCCGTAGCAATTGCACAAATTGCATTCCAAGCCACAGTTGCGGCTGTCATTGCGATTTGTGCCGCCGTATTTGTTATCCAGGCAAGTGCCTGCTTCCCAATTGCAACAATGCTCTGACCAATTCCAACGACAAAATCTTTGGCATACATCCCCGTAAGGATTGCCGTTTCAGCCGCATCTTTTATTTTTGCAAGTTTTGCTCCAAGCAGCGCAGTTTCAATGAGTTTAAGCGCACCAACTACGCCACCTGCCTGCTGAATGAAAGATAATAACTCGATTACCTTCCATGCTCCAAAGAACATCCCGATTGCAACAGTCATAGACTGAATAATGCCTGGATTTTTTGCACACCAGTCCGAAAAGACCTGTAATCCTTTATTAATTCCGTCCCACAGAGTCAGGAAAGCGCCACCCGTCCATTGTGCTATAGGCTGCAACACATTCTCCCAAAACCACTCAAACAGCGGCTGCAACGCCACCAGGACAGCATTTAGAAGCTGTATTGCAAGGGACAGCGTCTCCAGGAATCTCGGCACAATCTCATTTGCCGTCCATGTTCCAAGTGGCACTAGAACCTGCTCCCAGAACCACAGAAGCCCCTCGCCAACATTGATTGTGAACGGGGCCAGCGCATCCCAAAGATCGTTCAGCGCACCGTTGATTTTGGGAAAATCGGTTTTCATCAGCCCATCATTCAGGGCATCGACGAACCGCGGGATTCCCGTTCCCAGTGTCCATTTTCCGACCGGAACGAGAAAGTGCTGGTAAAAATCTTTCAACGACTGACTGGAAAAGTTTCCGAGTCTTGCAAGTCCCTCATTCCAGAGCCGCTTAACCGACCGCAGCGCAGGTTCTGACAGTTTTGTGATGTTCCCAAACAGGTCCGCAAACTTTTTGTTTACGTCATCAATCACTGTCTCCCCGCTGGCAAGTGAGCCAAAATCAATACTGCCAGCAACATTGTTCGGAACAGATGAATTCTGTGAATCAGAAGTACTGCTGTCTTTGCTGACTTTATTGATTTTGTCGAATTCCATCAGGGATTTCATATCTTTAGCTGCCTGCTTTGCTGCATCTCCCACGCCGGAAGTGCTGTCTGCAAGCTGATCCGCAGCACTCGAAGCATCCGTCAGACCGGCAGCCGCACTGGCAGCATCCGCTCCAACTGCTCCGACACCTGACTGCCCAGATGACTTATTCCCAGTTATCAGCTCCGTGAAGCTCTTGAAAGCATCAGCAAGCGTGACCAGCCGAAAAATATTGATCAGTCCCTGACCAATACTTGCTTTTAAGGACTGGAACTGCAGGGACAGGATTCGAACCTGGTTCGCCCAGGATTCGGACGTCCGTGAAAAATCCCCGGTTGCCGCCTCCAGCTGTTTCTGGACAAAGGAATACCGTAGTGCTACCTTTTCGGCTTCTGACATCTGATCTGTCGTTTTGCCGAAGCCATTGGCCAACGCATAAGAATCCAGCGCTGTCTGGGTCATGACAACGCCAAGATCTTTTAAGGACTCTGTTTCGCCTGTAAAGACGGACTTAATTTTTGTGTAGGCTTCGTCCTGACTGAGATTGTAGAACGATGCCACATCTCCGGCCAGACCGGTCAGTGTGGCACCCATATCCAGCGCCTGCTTCTCGGAAAAGCCAAATGCTTTTGCCATCGCCCCGAAAGTACCCGTGTACTTCTTGGCCATTGTCTCTGACAGACCAAAGCTTCCGGCAGCCGATTTTGCGAATTTATCTACCTGCTCCGCCATAGACGGGAAGGTAACATCAACCACGTTCTGCACCTCAGCCAGGTCGGAACCCAGCTCAATACAGGACTTGGAAAAATCAATTAATTTTTTTACGCCGAAAGCGGCTGCAAGAGTCGCCCCGGCTTTTTTTGCCAGTCCGGTGATCCCGGCCATTTGGCTTTTAAACTGATTATGATTTACGACAAGATCCAGACCGATCTCGCCAATTGTAGTTGCCATCTATACCACCTGCCTCTTCTCGAGGACATCGGCACAGTGGCACTACTTGTCCTGGTTGATTTTTATTTCAAATTCTTTCTTGCAGTGCCGCGCCTGGCACTTGATAAAAACGCCCCGGCATATTGCATCCGGAACACACTGTACCTTCTGCTCATGCCCGCAGTAAGGACATTTTATTTTTCTTTTTTCAATAGTTTTTTCCTCCTGTCATTTTTTTGCTTCTTACCTAAATGGCATGTAGCCCTGCCATACTGAGGAACATGCCTTTAAATCCATTCATCGCAGTATCCATCTCTTCTTTGGATACCGTTTTCGCAAGATCCTGGATATGTTTGATTCTCCATTCATTCCGGATGCGGTGCTGCTCCGGCGTGAAGTTCTCCAGGATTTCTTTCGAATTTTCAGACCGGATTTCCACCACGCGGCCAAGTGCAGTATCCGGCCCGATGCCGATCAGAAGATCTCTGAACTCATCCCATTTCATGCCCTGTGGCAACTCTTTTGATAATCGAATCCCGTACTGTGACTGAAACGATGATACAATCAAGTCAAAATCATCGATCAGGTCATAGTACGGGTCACTGCTCCCCCCTGGGAATCATCTCCGATAACCAGATTCATACCTTCCTGGACGATTACCATCAGCGATCGAGCTGAAAGTTTTTTCCCGTCTCTCCTCATCGCGCACAGCTGCTGCACCGCCTCCGGATCGAAGAGAAGCCCCATCATCTCTGTCACGGTATTGATATCCACTTCGTCTTTCCCCTTAAAAGTACCCATCAGGCGCAGAACCGTTTCTGCGTCCGCATGCACTTCAACTGTCATATCTCCGATCTGCAGGGCCGGATTTTCCTCAAAATTTAATTTATCTGTGATATTTACAACTTTACTCATCGTTCTCCTCCTTATAATGCCGGTGTTACCGTTGGTTTTCCGTTGCTGATAACGTCAAATTCCAGCGGTGCTACATTGGTAGAGTCACCACCGCCCATATTTTTGACGTCAAAAATCGCGCTGTTCCATGCAACCGAAGTTCCGTCCGGGAATTCCCACTCGAAATATCCTTCGGCTTCATGTCCATTTTTGAACAGTTTATCGGCCACAAAATCATTTCCTGTATCTCCGATGTTTCTCTTTCCGGTCAAGGAAATGGTCATCGCTTTTGCGGTCATCAACGCCCGCTGCCATCCTTCTGTATCCATTGGAGTCCATGTTTCCACACCGTTTGATACGGACACAGAAAACTGCTCCATATCGGCAATTATGGTTGCGTTCTCTTTTGCGGCGCCAACCTTAAACTTGTTATCCAGAACCGGATATACATTCGTTGTTTTTGCCATTGTCTCTTATCCTTTCTTATAAATCACAGCCGCTTCGATGACCATTTCGCAGATACCGTTATCGTCTTTTCCGATGTCCTGCAGATCATACAGCGGCTGAATAAATTGTATGGTTTCCTGATTGATTTTACTGCTCCGCACTTCACAGAGGCTGTCAAATAAGGCCGTAGCTGCCTTTTCCGTCTCCCGCAGAGATTTATTCCAGTGAACGAGGAAGGTAACATATTTCTGTCCATATCCAGCGACACCGCCCAGCGCAGTGTGATACGCCTGCTGGTGCTTGCTGTTATAAACGCCAATAGATTTTTCTTCCTTGTCCGGCAGATCTCCCATGTATACATGATCTGCAATCGCAAGAGATTCCGCAAAATCACATATATCCGCTAATATCATAACCGCGCGCACCTCCTGTATAGCCTTTTAAACGCTTCTGCGCAAAAATCAGCATTCTTTCCGCCCGGAAGCCAATCTTCATACCATTCACCGCGGGCATTCGGATTTTCATCTTTATTGAAATGATATTCCGGGTGAAAATACAAACGTCTAGCATATGGCGCTGTAGATGCAAGCGTTACAACTCCCTGATGGCTTTGCGTACAATCCACAAAGGTACTTTCATTCTGCAGATTGCCCGTATCAAACGGCATGATCTGAGCCTGCACCACTTCTGTATGCAACGCCTCTGCAGTCATCTCCATTGCTTTGATCTGTGCATCCGTCAGCACCTGAATCTTCCCAAAATCCAGATTTATTCTTGAGTTGACTTTGATCATATCAGCAGTACCTCCGTGTAATTAACCGTTCCATCCGGATTTCTGGCTTTCCGCCCCTGCAGGATTCTTCTTTTCATGCCGAATATCTCCGCTGATCCGCCGTAGACCGCCGGCAGCTCCGGGCAGATATCGCCCGGAAAGAGGGCGGTGCCGGAGATCTGCACCAGCTTTCGTTCGAACGTCATCACGCTTTTGGCGCTGTCCTGATAATTGCACTTGCCATCGTACTCCACCGCCGACAGCGGATCTCCATATTTTGTTGTCCCCTCTCTGTCCATGCTCAGATGGATCTCTGTCTTACAGAGCGATTTCGGCACAAGACATGGATATTTCATTTCATCACCTACCTCAACACCTGGCAGCACAATCCAGTCTGGCACAGCATTGCATAAACATCCCGGCGCATGGCCACGCCCTGGCTTGAAAAAACATTCCACGTATTTCCCGCAAACTGCACGGATACGCCGTTAATACTGTAACTGGAAAGTACCGAATTGATTTCGTCGCGGTACTCATACTCAAATTCCGCCTGCTGGCAGATCACTTCCCGGATTATATCCTGCTGATACGCCGTAAGATTAGAAAATCCCCGGCCTACAATGCGGTTGTAGGTCAGGGAATCAATATGACGGGATGCCTGGCGGAGATACCGTGCAAGTTCTGCATCACCCTCGAAAGTGCCGTCCTGATAAGTATCTCGGTAGTATTCCGGGCTTACGTACGGTTCATAGCTCATGGTGTCACCCTTTCGCTTTTTTCGCGGGTTTCACCGGCTCCGGAACAGGCTCTTCCATTGTTTCTGCCACCGGCTCTTCTGGTTCCAGCAGCTCTTCTGGCTCCAACAGCTCCTCTGGTTCTGGTGCAACCGGTTTTTCTACCTCATATCCGTGTTTTTCAAACCATTCCAGCAGATACGGATCATCTGTTTCACCCTGGCCTTTGCAGAAAGGAACCGACGCCGTTACGCCGGTATAGGATTTGTTCGGACTGTATACCTTCATACTCTTTTTACCTCCATCATTTTACTTTGATTTTCCGGAATACACCGGCGGCTCTGGATGATTTCAGTGCAATTGCTGCATTCATCTCGACCTCGCCTTTTTTGACTGCTCCTGCGGTCGAAAAATCTGGAAGCCAGACCTGCACCGGTGCAACACCGGCAAAAGAAACCGCATGCAGACCATCCATTGCCAAACGTCCAACATACAGAGAGGTGGTTCCATCTGTTCCATCGATCTTAACTACTTCATCGTTGGTTCCCGGTTTCGTTTTGAAATCTACAAACGGGATATCCCCATAATGCTCTACCTGTCTTCCCCAATTATCTGTTGACACCTGGTACATACCAGCACGTCTTGCGCAAGCGCGGATCTTGGAGATCAGCTTGTTATTTCCGCCAATAAACGACGGTGTTCCATCCAGACCACCCAGAAACTCATCCAGCGCATCAATAAAATAATGATAATTTTTTGTGACCAGGTCAGACGTTGAAAGATCAATCACTTTTTCGGTGTTGTACTCTGTAGAACTTCCTGTCAGTGCCTTGTCCAGACCGTCAAAGCATTTGGTATTGACGCCGACATCACCATTGATAAATGTATCGTTGAACAGAGCCTGCGCTGCTTTGATTTTCTGCGCCTGCTGCAGCTCTACCTCTCCTACGATACCACCAAAATTAGCAATGACACGGTCGATCTCATAAGAACCACCGAATACCTTAATGTCTACGGTATGTCTCTCCTTGGTAACCTCCGACGGTGTATACTCTGTATTGATTTCACGAAATTCTGCTGTTGGCTGTGTTTTCAGTCGTGTATAGCTGTAGGTCGGTGTTGCACCGCCTCCGGTCGGGGATACCGCATCATCAAACGGAATGTGCTCCAGAATCCAGTTAGATTTCTGGAACTCGTCGATGACGCCCATCTGCAGGTCATCCTGCACATTTTTCTTTGCTTCTTCCAGTGTGATTGCCATACTTATTCACCCTTTCCTTCGTTCAGATTTAATCTTGCCGCGATGGCATCCTTCATGGATGCATGGCCGTCTTCTTTCGGCTGGCCGCCCTGCTCTTTGGGTCCGAGAGGGAAGAATCCCTTTTTCTGCGCCGGTTTTGATTCCTGTTTAAACAGAAATGGCTTGGATTCTTTCAGGGATTTTACCTGTTCCTCCAGACCGGTTACTTTTCCATCCTCGCCGAGGATCAGCTTCGAGCGGTCCATAAGTCCTGCAACCAGGTCGCTGTCCTGCGCAGATGCGGAAATCGCCATTTTGATAGCATTGGTTACTTTCAGATCATCCAGCTCTTTTTTGTGTTCTTTGTCCTTGTTGGCGTTCTGCTCCTGAAGGTCCGCGATCTGCTTCTTCAGATACTCATTATCACCGGCAGCCGTCTTTAAAGACTCCATCTGTGTTTTATAGTCTCCCACCGTGGTTTCCAGCTGTTTCTTCTGCTGCTCCATCGTGTCATAGTCCGCTTTCGGCACATAGCCCTCAAGCTCCTTTTTCGACTCATCCGCGGCTTTTTTCGCAAGGCTCTTTTCAATGCCAAGTGCCTCAAACTGTTCCTGTGTCATTTTTTTGCTCCTTTCCGGTAGTTTTCTGCCATTCCGGGCATAAAAATAAGACGCCTAACCCTGCGTCTCATCGGGAGATTTTGGATCACCGCCTTTCTCCTGTTCTGTAATCTGTACAACGCCTACAGCGGCCAGATACTGTGCTCTGGCCGGCGGAAGGTTCAGTTTTTCGCCAACCGTCCGAAGCACCAGGTCATTTTCAATATCCTTGAATTCTCGTGTTACCGTTACTCGCATCCCTCTCACCTCCCTTCGTTGCGCCGGCGCAATTAATCTTCGTGGGTAACTTTTACGCCCCACTCCGGAAGAAAATTGATTTCATAATGGTATTTATCTACATCAGCACCGGAAATGTCCTCAACGACGTACATCGTATAATCATTGAGGTACACAAGATCTTTCTGGTATTTTCCTTCCGCTGTCTCGATGATGACTTCCAGCTCATTCTCCGAGTTATTCTACACGGAAAATGTTCCTGTCAGCTCCAGCAGGATCGTGTCGGTTCTGGCATTTAGCACTGTGAGTTTACGGGTTACATTGAAATTGTCTGCTTCCTGTGAAATATTGTTGCTGACTTTATACGCCTCGGTGCATCCGGTAAGAGATGCGCATACCAACACGAGCGCTGTCAATAATGCCATTACTTTCTTTTTCATTCCATATCCTCCTACATTTTAAAACAGATATTCTGGAATTTTTTGTATGCATCAAAATACAATTCCGCTTTATCTCCGTTGTATGTCAGCATTAACAGTAATCTGTTTCTGATCCGTTTTGTCCATATGCTGATTTGTGTATTCAGCCACCTTTTCCTTGCAAATTCTCAGGAACTCTTCATTTCCCATATTATTTTTCCTTTCTCTCTCTTGAAAACGGGTACAAAAATACCACCGGCCTCTCGGCTGGTGGTATTAAATCATATTTGCCGCAGTGCCTACAATTCCTTTTGCCAGGTCTGCCGCCTTTTTCATCAGACTGTTTTCTTCCAGATATTCTAATCCCTTTAAGGTCAATTCTGGTCTGCTCAACGCTACACGCGGATATCCACAATCCATAGCGTTCCATGTTTCTCCGCCGGTTATATAGCCCTCTTTCAACAGCATTGCCATGAGCCTGCTCCACTTTGGAACAGAAAGTCCTAATGCCTCCGCTGAAATGCTGTTCCGGTCAAATTCTTCGAGATCCATCGAATTCTGCAGGATTCGAAGAATTTTATAGATTATTCGAAAATCATCCATATTCAGATGCGTCCCTCTTTTTTCAGTTTTTCAATTTCCTCTTCTGTCAATTTACGAGGTTTGAATTCTTCATTTTCCCATGCTTTTTCTCGATCTTTTAACGCTTTTTCATATTCCTTGTCCGTCATGGTATCGCCTCCAATTCAATAGATGTTCCTTTCTTTGAGATTACTCTATATAGACAGTCTTTGTCAATAAGTAATTCTCGTTGACTCTTAAATTTGCTTAAGTTCTCTATGTATGCCGCTCGCACACCTTTGGCAGCATATATTGTTATATTGTATTTGGCTTTAAAAGCACCTGACGAAACGACTGATGTACTTGTAAACTGATTTAAGCATAAAATATCTCCTGCAACGCAACCAGGAATAGGATCAACCATCAAATTTCTATAACAAACCACATCGTGTTCAAGTTTGCCTTTTTTCAATGCTGTTGATATTGTATCGGCATATTCCCGAAGCATTTCATTTTCTGGAGCATCTCCTCGAAGCATCCTGTTCAAGCGTTCAAAAAATCTCTCCGGCCTCTGATCGCCAGAATTGTATGTATATTTCTCAATTGCATGCTTTTCTTTTCTAGATAAGCTCTCAATCCAACCCTGAGACTCTTCCCGAAGGAGTTCAACAACCTGCTCCTGTGGGACCGCCTGAAAGTTTGCCAGCTGTCGCTTTGCTTCTGCATATTCCTTCCGATCCATGCCGCCTGTTCGAAATCTGACATTTCTCCATTCTTTTCGTTTTGCTTCATATTTCTGCTGATTCTCCGGATCCAACGAAAAGTCCGCCAGTCGGCCGAAGCGCTTTTCCTGCCGCTCCGCGTACTGCTGTCTGGCTACCTGTTGGTTCTTCTCTGCCAGCTCATTCAGTTCCTCTTTGGTGTATTTTCCATCCGGCGGAGTGCTGATTCCTTCGAAGTATGTCGTATGGCTATCTCGACACCGTGGGTGATAAAGCCCCGCAGCGATCGCAGTGCTCATCAGAGGGTATTTGATGCCGGTTGTTGCGGATTTTCCTGTTTTGGAGCCGCCGCTCCATACATCATCGATCAGAACCTTGCCAACCCACGGCAGACACAACGGGCACGGATTTCCACGTTTATTCATGATGACGGTATCAACGCCCCATTCCTGCCGCTTCTGTCCCTCCCCTTGCAAGTACGCCCGCTTGCTTGTCGTCCGGATCGCCATATCTGCGTAATCTGCCAGCGTGTGGCGCGCTCCGTTACTGTATTCGATACAATTTATGCCAGCTGAGAGAAAATCCCTGGTAGCCATGTCTACGGCCTTCTCATAGGTCCCTGCTCCCGTATTGGCATATACCTGCGCATTGTAAATAATTTTTCGATACTGATCATTGGTCATCCTCAGGATGGCTGTTTCTGCCTTCTGCATATCCTGCATCGTTGCTTCGATCAGCGCATCCAGTTTCCGGTCATTAACCCGGAAGAACTCAGCTGCAGCACCCGCCTTCATCTTCTTGGCCTGAAAGCCTTTTTGAATCGCTTTCAGGATCTGGATCTCCTGATCCATCTCTCCCTCATCCTTTGCCGCGCGGATCAGTGCTTCGATCTGTGCATTGATATCCTTGAATTTCTGGCTATACTTTGCCTGATTCTTTTTCTTGTACTGCTCCAGAGATTTCAACATCTCTGTCTGCCACATGGTCCACTGCTTATCTTCATCGACCTCTTCCACCTTATGACGCTGCATATTACGGATCATGGATGCCATCAGCTCATTTTCTATCGCCTCGAAGGCAGCTCCGATGTCATAATCAAGATTTTTCTTTGCCATTTGCATGCACCCGATATCCCTGCTGTTTATAAGCACGGATCATCTCTTTCAGTTTTGTCATGCTTTCACACCGATCACATCTGAGTTCCGCATAATCATTTTTTTCTACTGCATACACGCCAAAAGGAACCTGCTCCGCTGCAACTTTAAGAAGGCCCTGGTACTCCTTTCGGTTCATCCGGTACATCCTATTGTTTACCTTTACTTTCATCTGCTCCTCCTTCGTTGACATGAAAATCACCGGCATCCATCCTGATATCTGGCACCTCTACTACCGCAATGCCCTGCTCTTCTTTCAGGCGCTGCACCTCTTCTTGTTTCTGATCATCGGTCCAGGTATCTCCATACAACTGATCCACCGACGTTTCCAGACTCATGATTCCGTATTGCTTGGCTTTACCGACTGTGTCCACTGTGGTATCAAAGTCCGGGGATGCATATTCTCCAAACTTAACCATTACCTCGTATTCTCCAGGATCTTTCCCCTGCATAAGATCACAGCACTGCAGAATCCGCCCGAACAGTTCCGGAAGGACCTCGTTCAGGGAATCAACGATCTTATTTCGTACATGCAGCGTAACCTTCTCTTTTTCCCTCTGCGCTTCTGCATTATCTGTTTTTTTCAGATCAATGCCCAACGTTGCAGGAGACATTACGCCCTGCAGAACCATGTCAAGAAAACTGCTGTAACTACTTACGTATGCCTCATAAGAAATCTGCGGCTGAGAAATTTCCACCTGCTGGTTGGCTTTCTCGCTCATATTGTCGCCGATTGCAATAAAATCATTGTCAAATGGGTTTGCCGGCAGAAGCTCCCCTGTGGTCTGATCTCTCGGAATCAGATTGTCCGGAATATATCGCTTGATTCTTCCCATGCGAATAGCATCGATCCACTGACTGATTACCTCATCCAGTCCATCCAGAACATCTGTCTTTCCCTCGAACAGTGCTTTTCCTCGCTTCTGCTTCTTATATTTCGTGGAATTCAGGAATTTCATCGGCACCGCCAGCATCAGATCACCAGAAATTCCAAAGTCGATCAGATGCGCCGTTTCCGGGAACATCTGCAGCGGCATCTCTTTCCCGGCATCGTCATACAGCTTGTACAACACATATCCAAAACCATACGTCTCTTCCAGGCGGAATTCTTTTTCATTCTGCCAGTAACTGGTATAGAATTTTACTTCTTTCAGTGTCGCATGCTCATATACGTAGTCCACATCCTCCGCATCGTAAAATTCAATGATCGGATATTTGCTACACTGATCAGCCGTAATCTTGAAGGCTCCGTCTCCGGATGCCAGCACGCCGCTGATCGCTTCTCCCAGTACATCGTTGAGCTTGCTTTTTTTGTACAGATCCGCCCACACAGTATCCAGATCCTCGTTGTCAAATTCGACACCATCGAGATCCGCAAGAACAATGTCTCTATACCGGTCAATGACCATCTGTACAATGCCGCTGTGAATCTTCCGGACGCTTCCGGATGCATGTGCGGCCCAGAACCGCGCCTTCTCCACATCCCACTTTGCTGTTTTCTGAAAGAACTGCTCCAGTTCCGCACTGTCTCCGTGATACCAGATCTTGTTCCGGATCACATTCTCCCGGAAGGAATGCGGCTCTATGATCGTTATTCTTTTTTCGCTCGCCGGTATAATCCGAAACAACCGGGCGATAAAACTCTGCACTCTGTTCATTCCTTACCTCTTTTTGCTCTATAAATTTTATCCTGATACGGGATCCAACCGTACTGCACGGAGTTTACCATGTGGTCATGGCCGTCTTCCGGCGTATTATCTTTTTCTTCCTGCCAGCTGTAGGTTTCCAGTTCTCCAATGTAGTTGGTGCAATGATCTAATACAAAAAAGCAGGTTCTATCCCTGCCTGCTCATCATAGGCCATCCAGCCCAGCTGTGCATTGATACGGTCTATGATCTCCATTTTCTTCCATGCATCATTCAACGTGTACACGCATCCATTCCGGCGCTTGTATTTGTTCCACTCCTGCATGGTTGCCTGATCGGCGTTGTCCAGGAACGCATTTCTTGACAGTCCCCATTCTTTCCGGTTCCGATCCAGAAAGTCAATCAGATTCTGCACCGTGTCAGACGGAGCAAGAGGCACCCCGATCTCAGCGTTGTTGTACACCTTCTCATCCAGGACAATGCATTTTCCCTTGTTCGTGATGCCCAGGAAGGACATTGCAATCGTGTCCGGAGATTTCTGCGAGTAGGCCGTATCGACCGCCGCTGAAAAGTACATGAAAAATTCTGGCTTCTTGGGCTGATTTCCTGTACTCTGGATGAACTGTTTGGCCCATTCCTTTGTCTTCACATGATGGCTCCGATTGAAATTGCTGAATACCAGACCGGTTGCTTTTCCTCGCAAACCTTGAATCTTATTTTTCCATATTTTCGTGCCTTTCGGCGTGTTCTGGATGATCTGGCGCTTCTTTTCTTCCGGAAGACCGGCATTATCGTCAAAAGAAAAGAACCAATGTACCCAGCCGGGTTTTGGTTCTTCTTTTAACTCATTTTTAATTTCCTGTGGTGTGTCCTGCTCCCACTCTGGAAGCGGGCGGCTGCAGTTTATGTACTCTTTGTACACTGGAAGCGTCGGATCATCCGGGTTAAGTGTTGCCATCAGATAATCACATCGCATGGACGATTCACGCACGAAATCGATGTCTGCAGTGTTGACCTCATCGATGTACAGGCAGCCATACTGACCGCCCAGAGCATCTTTCCATTTTCTTTTGTTTCCATAGCCGACAACAAAGATAATTTTATCGCCGCCGTATGCATGGAGCAGGATATGCGGAATTTTGTACTCGCCGGATCCATTGCCTTTGTACTCCACCAGTGGTCCGAAGTCATCAAGGATTCCAAGATCCTTCTGGATGATATTCTTCTCGGCCGCGCCAGTATCATCCGCTGCCAAAATATGCAGCTTTTTCTTTGACTCGGCTACCTTGAGGATGAATTTGAACAGCCCAACCGTCGTTTTTCCGGCCGCGGTCGTTCCTTCCAGAAACTCCGCCGGAGCATCGCACTGAAGGAACGCCTTGTACTTGTCCGACAGTACTAAACGCTCACTGCTCACTATCCATCACCTCGCATCTGCCGGATCAGATCATCCAGCTTGCTCTGTTCTGTCTCCAGTGCTCCGGATACCTGCAAATCCTGTTTATCTCTCCATTTATCCGGCCGCCGGTTCTTCAGCCAGAAGATCTGCGCCGTTGTGTCTGGGATGACTTCTTTCGTCACTCGCTTTGTTTCGATGCCGTTTTCCATTGTGACCTCATCGTAGTGATAGCCCAAGGCTCTTTTCAACAATGCATTCTCTACCTGACGGTCAACAACTTCTTTTCCCTTTTTTAGGGTGTTAGAAATGTTAGAATACTTTTTACACCACGCATACAATGTTTCTCTTCGAATTCCCATATTTCCGGCAATCTGTTCATCCGTCAGCCCATCTCTGGCCCACCCTTCAAGCTGCAGCAAGCCCTCCGGCGTCAGCCAATATTCATATTTCCCCTTCGCCATCCAGCTCACCGCCTCTCTATAGAAATTATGTTCTGTATTGTTTTTATTTATTTTCTTGCTCTAATTACATTTGTAGCGTAAAAAAGAAAAGGAGGCAATGTGTATGCTTTTATCACGGCAGAAGCCGGTCAATGCAATGTTGATCGGCGTACACAATAGTTAAGCACCACCTTAATTATGATCCAAATTTCTTCCCAACGTTACACTCTAATAAGCATCACCCCCTCCTCTCCGGGCTCTTGAATACTCATTCATCGTAAGTCCGGCAATGAAATCGGAAAGGAGGGAAGATTCATGGAGGATCTAATTAAGGTGGTGCTTAACATCGATTTTTTCTTACTGTTGATTAGTCTATACGGAATTGATGTATCCGCGTACATACAGCATCGAATCGCAAAATGTCCGCCAAAACTGTTCAGTTTTGTTTTAGTATGTCTGTTCTATGTTTTGATTAAAAAATTTCAGTAAGAAACAAAAAGAGCCAGGATTAGCTACCCTGGCTCTTTTTGTTTTGAAAGTATATGGGGGATAATTCTCCAGTCAATGGAGAGTTGGAACGGCAGGACTCGAACCTGCGCCTCGTGCCGGCGTCTCTGCGCTCTCCTTGAGCTATGTTCCAATAGGCGCAGGGTGTGCACGCCCAGCACCGTACATCATTTGGCTCTGCCAGGGTTGATGCCGACCTTATTCAGTGGCCAGGTTGTGATGCCTGGTCACTGATCAAAATACACCTGAGGAGTTTTTGCAAGAAAGTGTAGGAAATGTTGATCCCTTATCCATTCTCTGGCTCTTACACTATAGCATAGGTGCAATAGGACATTCTAGGACATTTTATATTTTGAAATTTTGCAATGCCCGTCCATGGATTCTTGTCACGTTTCGAACATCATAGCCCAGCCTATCAGCAATTTCTTTCCATTTCATCCAATTTATGTAATACATTCGCAGAACTGTTTTTTCCGTTTCATCCTGCATTGCCTCAATCCTCTGCGTGATTTCTCGCCGGATTCTGATCCGCTGCTCCATCTGATCTTTCAACTCTGTCAGCAGCTCATCAAGCTGTGCGGCATACTCTGAAAGATCCATGCAACTGCTCCCATGCGGCATCCCGTCTTGGATCAGCGCCGGAAACATTTTATTCATCCGCAGATCATCGATCTCTTCCCGAATCTCTTTTTCTGCCAATTCTGCCGCATGGTATCTTTTTAAATATGCTTTTTTTCTGTCATTCTCTTCTTTGTACTGCTCCATCGGTTTCACCTCCCTGTGTATTTTCATATTAGCTGTCATTTACTTTTTCACAAGATCATAGTATTTTGAATCATCAGCATTGCCAGAATAAAATCCAGCATTCCTAAGATCTGATCTTCTTTTGACGGGATGTACGTCTTATTTCCGTCACGATCTTCAATCGTCACTGTTCTTTTTAAACCCAAATACACTTCTACTACTGCCAAAATTATCATGAGCGTTTTTGCAATTGCTCGCATCTTACTCCTCCCACCATCTGCAATAGCCGCTCATTGCTTTCTCCCCTTTCCATGCTTATGATTCCATTCTGTAAGATACCGCTCCTGCTCCTCGTCTTCTTCTGGATCTGATGGCCGCGGCGGTCTGTTCAATAACCAAGCGGCCGCGCCAACCATGGCTGCGCAGGCAAGCAATATTTCAATAATTTCTCTCATACCCTATCCTTTCCGTAAGATCTCAAGTCTTACTCTATCCCATTCATCCAGCAGTTCTTGTGGATAATCATCTTTCACTTTCTCAATGTTTCTTTTTATTCTGCAGATTCCGTTTTCTCTCGCAACTCTTCCGATCGTAGTTTCCGATACCCCTGTTCTGTCCACAATCGTTTTATACATTTCACCCCGTTGCAACGCCTCCAGAATCATTCTCTCCATCTCTTCCGGTATTTTTCTCATATTCCATCTCTCACAAGTAATTCCGGCCGAAGATCTCTCGAAAGTTTAATTCCGGATAATTCTCTTCAAACACCCTCTGTCCTTCCGCCTGCAGATATTGGTTGGCTGCTCCCGCCGGATCCTGATGCACTGCTCTCGCAGATGTCCGGTGGCATTCCGGGCAGATATAGACTTTCAATCCGTATTCTTCTGATAAGTGTCTGTTGGGACCGCCGAAGATGTGGTGCTCCTCCAGTACCGGCTTCCAATTATTATCTCCCTCTCTTGCGCAGAGATAACAGATTCTACTCTCCTTGTTCTGCAATAAGCTCTCTCTGTGCTTTCTTCTCTTCTTTTTCTTTGTTGGTTTCGGAAATAACATTCTCTTTGCTCCTCCTGCTTACATAAATGGAATATCTTCATCAACGCCATCCGGGATAGTCATGAAACCGTCCGTATTTGCC
>ENA-OVFU01000559-OVFU01000559.1-human-gut-metagenome-genome-assembly--contig:-NODE-559-length-25990-cov-12.318064_pt1 | contig 25990 bp, 26 predicted proteins | sample MGYA00237764_ERZ505407 | MGnify/ENA primary metagenome ERZ505407 (study PRJEB26158, sample SAMN06016366) | human gut metagenome | biome: human gut; feature: ankylosing spondylitis patient; material...
ATATTTTTTAGTAAGACAGTGCAAGGCTAAGCATCCTATTCCTACCACTGATAATAATGTATCAACATTATCATTATATATTAAAATGCTAGAAGCATTTGCATATACCTTTATAATCATAATCAGTAATCCCATATACAACATATTAGGGATTTTAGGCATTTTTATTATTTTATTTTTCATCTAAGCACCTCGAAATATTTAATAAATAATCCTTTGTAATATTATCTTTATAAATAATTTTTCCAGGATTCCCTATAACTATAGAATGATCTGGTACATCAAAATTTACATATGAATTAGGCGCTATCAGTACATCATTCCCTATTGTACAATTTCCAACTATTGTTGAATTCAATCCTATGTAAACTTGATTTCCTATTACCGGAACCCCTTTTGATGTACTTCCAATAGTCGAACCTTTATACATAGTTACATTTCCCCCCAGAATTGCTTTAGAATTTATAGTTATATTAAAAGCATGATCCATAGAAAATCCAGCTCCCAATGATACTGTATATGGAATTTCAATATGATAATGTTTCCTTAATGATTTTAAAATAAATTTATAAAACAACGAAATCTTACTCTTAGAATTAACTTTTCTCCAACAATATAGATATCTAAATCTATAATCTCTAAAACTTTTAAGCTTAATTGAATAATTTCCAAAAAAACGATAATGATCTACTTCTATTTTTCGCATATTATTTCCTTTGCTGGTACACCAACTAAAATACAGTTTTTATGATAACACGATTTATTTACTACTGCATTAGCCCCTATCTTACAACCATTTTCAATATAAATTTGACCAAACACTTTTGCTCCTGGTCCTAAATAAATATTATCTCCTAATTCTGGTACCCCCCCCCTGTAATTTTTACCATTACTTCCTAAAACTGTTCCTACGTGTATTCTACAATTTTTTCCTATTTTACAATTACCATTTACTACTATTGTTCCTATATGAGCAATACTTAATCCTTTTTCAAAAACATTTATTGGAATATGCAATCCATATTTACACTGTTTTCTTTTTAATCTTATTAAATAATAAAATTTTCGAAAAAAATGTTTACTATTTACATGATATTCTGTTTTTCTTAATATCCTCAAGAATTTTCCTATTATTTGTTGCTCATAAATATCAAATGGAATATATATTGATAAAGGATATTTCAAAAAATTTTTTTCATAATCCCAATATTCTTTAAAATCTTTTTTAGTATATATCATTTTACCTATAAATACAATTATACAATTCATGAAGATTTTCAATTAATACATCAATTGAAAATCTTTTAACATCTCGCAAAGCATTTTCTTGTATTCTTTCTCTTTCTTTCTTAGGCATTATTTCACCTACATATTTTATTTTTTCTGCTAACTGCTTTGCATTTGCACTCTCAACTAAAAGTCCATTGACACCATCACTTATTATTTCTGGAATAGCTCCTCTTTTACTAGCAATACACAGCTTTCCTCTTGCCATTGCTTCAATAATTGTAATTCCAAAACCTTCTTCCCAAATTGCTGGATGAATAAAAATATCAGCGTTAGACAATAAATCATTTACATTTCTTTGATTTCCTAAAAAATTAATATATTCTGACAAATTACTTTCCCTTACCTTGCCTTCTAATTTTTCTCGATACTCCCCGTCTCCTACAATTGTCAAACTATATTTTTCTTTATCTATTAACTCCGAAAATGCATCTATTAAAAATTGCACTCCTTTTTTTTCAATTAATCTACCTATGTATATTAATCTAATTGGATTATGGAAATCCCTCGCTTCAGTATCTACATCTCTATTGCTAAATGTCGTTCCATTATAAATAACTTTAATTTTATTTTTCTGTATTGTCACATTATCTATTACGCTTTGTTTTACACAATTTGATATTGCAACTATCGCATCTGTTTTTTTTAAAAGTCTATTATATATACAACTTTTTATACAACTATTTCTAACTATTTCTAAGTATGTATTATGTACATAAGTGACCACTTTAGCTCTCTTTCGTTTTCTTTGATACAATATCATTGCTAACCATATTAGCGGGGATGGATGATGAATAACGATTACATCAATATTATATTTTTTTACATATTTATCTACATATCTATATAATTTTATAATTTCTTTGTTCTTTAAATATAAACATTCTACATTTAAATACTCTGCCTGCATTTCTTCGTATATTGTTCCTGCTTCATGAACAAACAAAAAATAATTCTCGTCATAGCTAGAACATACACCAATATCTTTACATAGCTTCTCTATTCCCCCTGTATTTCCTGAATATTCTAAATGTAAAATTCTCATACAACTATCTCCTATTCCATGTTTACATTTTCTATTATATAATTCCATTTAGCAATATTTTTACTAATTTCTAACCTACTTACTGTTTTTCTTGCAGCATTTCTTATTTCATCTAAACCATTTCCTTTTTCTATGTTTTCAATTAAACTAAGAAGTATTTCCGTTAATTTTTTTTGATCACCAACAGGGAATAACCAACCATTTTTCTTATTATCAATTAATTCTTTCGGTCCACTTACACAATCTGATGAAACACATAAATCTTCTGCATACATTGCTTCGCACAGAACATTAGGAAAACCCTCATAAAATGAAGAAAGTACAAATATATGAGCTTTTCTCATTTCATAATAAGGCGATTCTGTACGCCCACACAATTTTACACATTTGTTCAATTTTAATTGATCAATATATTCCTGTAGTTCTTTATCCATATTTCCAATTCCAAAAATCTTTAATTTCCAATCTGGAAATTTAATATGTATTTTTTCAAATGCCTTAATTAATGTTTTATAATCTTTTTGTTTTTCTAATCGACCAACAGATATAACTGTTTTTTCTCTTTCTAAATTTTCATTTTTAACTTGTTTTTCTAAGCCTACGATATCTATTGGATTTTCTATTACCTCTATTTTATTTTGAATTTTTTTGCTATACAATTTCCTGATTTCTTTTGTTTGAACAATAATTTTATTTGCTCTTTTATAAATCATATTACTGATTAAAAATGCTATTTTTGAATGTTCTTTTAATGGATTGTTTCTATCACAAACTATTATCTTTCTTTTATTAAATATAGATGCTAATAAAACCAATAAATTACATCTACTCAAGAAACAAATTGATACGTCGGCATTACTACGCTTTAATTGTTTCCTTATATCAAAAAAATCTTTTATTCCTTTTCTATTATTAAATTTATACACCTTTACTCTTTCATTCACTTTATAAAATTGAGGCCTTTTTTCCAATGATATAATCGAAACATCATTTCCTAATTCTTGACACTTAGTTGCTATTGATATCAAAACTTTTTCAGCTCCTCCACCAGATAAACTACTAATATAAAAATCAATTTTCATTGTTTCCTCCATTAATCTCTTCTAAAAATATCTCGAGTATACACTTTTCTCTCTACATCATCTAAACATTTATCATATCTATTAGCTATAATGGCTTGTGATTTTTCTTTAAACTCTTCTATATCATTGACAATTTTACTTCCAAAAAATGTATCTCCATCTTTAAGTGTTGGTTCATAAACAATAACTGTTGCACCTTTAGCTTTAATTCTCTTCATAACCCCTTGAATTGAACTCTGACGAAAATTATCACTATTACTCTTCATAGTCAAACGATAAACACCAACTACTACATCCTTTTCTTTATTTTCATCCCAATCATCGTTTGCCCCATAAGCACCTGCAATTTCTAATACACGATCTGCAATAAAATCTTTTCTAGTTCTATTACTCTCAACAATAGCTTCTATCAGATTTTCTGGTACATCTTCATAATTAGCTAATAATTGTTTTGTATCTTTAGGTAAACAATATCCACCATATCCAAAACTTGGATTATTATAATGTGTTCCAATACGAGGATCTAAACATACACCATTAATAATTTGCTGTGTATTTAATCCTTTCATTTCAGCATAAGTATCTAACTCATTAAAATAAGATACTCTTAAAGCAAGATACGTATTAGCAAACAATTTGACTGCTTCCGCTTCTGTAAATCCCATAAATAATGTATCAATCTCTTCTTTAATCGCACCTTCTTGTAATAATTCTGCAAAAACATGTGCAGCTTTTACCAAACGTACATTATCTACATCAGTACCTACAATAATTCTGCTAGGATATAAATTATCATATAATGCTTTACTTTCTCTTAAGAACTCTGGACTAAAGATAATGTTATCACAATGAAATTTTTCACGAACTGCTTGTGTATATCCTACAGGAATTGTAGATTTGATTACCATAATTGCCTCTGGATTATATTCAATCACTAATTTAATTACCGCTTCAACTGCAGATGTGTCAAAAAAATTCTTTTTGCTATCATAATTTGTAGGTGCTGCAATGATTACAAAATCTGCATTACTATATGCTTCTTTCGCATCTAATGTTGCCTTTAAGTTTAATTCTTTTTCTGTTAAATATTTTTCAATATAATCATCCTGAATTGGTGATTTCTTATTATTAATTAAATCAACTTTCTCCGGAATAATATCTACTGCTGTTACTTCATGATGCTGAGCAAGCAGTGTGGCAATTGATAAGCCAACATATCCTGTACCTGCTACAGCAATTTTTAAAGATTCAAAATTTCTCATCATTTTCCCCTTTTTGTTTACATATAAAATTCTTTATACCATTCTGCAAACTTGCGTAGTCCTTCTCTTAAAGATGTTGATGGTTTAAATCCATAATCTTCTTCTAAAGCTTTCGTATCTGCATATGTTACAGGTACATCTCCTGGTTGCATTGGTACTAACTCTTTATGTGCTTCAAAATCATAATCTTCTGGCAAAACTTTTGCTCGAATTAATTCTTCTTGTAAAATCTGAACAAATTCCAATAAATTTTCAGGATGATTATTTCCAATATTATATACTGCATATGGCGGAATTGGTAATCCATCCTCACCTTTCTTCTGTTCTGGTGCCCCCTGCATTACTCGAACAATTCCTTCTACAATATCATCAACATAAGTAAAATCTCTCTTACAATTTCCATAATTAAAAATCTGGATTGTTTCACCTTTTAATAATTTATTTGTAAATCCAAAATATGCCATATCTGGGCGTCCTGCTGGTCCATATACAGTAAAGAAACGTAATCCTGTCGATGGGATATCATATAATTTTGAATACGCATGCGCCATTAATTCATTACTTTTTTTTGTCGCTGCATATAAAGACACCGGATTATCCACTTTATCTTCTGTACTGTATGGTACTTTTTTATTTGATCCATATACAGATGAACTAGATGCATATACTAGATGTTCTACTGGATAATGTCTGCATCCTTCCAAAATATTATAAAATCCCAACATATTTCCTTCTATATATGCGTCTGGATTTGTAATCGAATATCTAACTCCTGCCTGTGCTCCTAAATTGACAACTACCTCAGGTTTATATTTTTCAAAAATTGAATTTATTAATTCTTTATCTGCCAAATTTCCTTTGATAAATTCAAAACAATCATTAATTTTTAATTCTTCTAAACGTGCATTTTTTAATCTAATATCATAATAGTCATTCATATTATCTAGTCCAACTATTTTTACATTTTTCACATCTTTCATTACACGTTTTGCTAAATTAGATCCTATAAATCCAGCCACCCCTGTAATAAAAATTGTTTTCCCTGTTAAATTAACTTTTGATTTTGCCATAATTACTCCTTGCTTTCTATACCGATATTTTGTATCTATCAAAAAAATTACCATCTATTCCATTATTTTTACTTCTTCATAATCTAATTTTTATTTCTATCCTATGCGTCTATATGTATCCAATGTTCTCTCCACAACATCTTCCCAATTATACTTCCCACAAATATATTCCGAAGCTTCACTCTTATATTTCCGAACGATTTGTTCATCATCACAAACCATCTGCAGCTTTTCTTTCAGATCCTCAACATTAGCCTTCTTAAACAATATCGCCTTATCCTCAACCACATCAGCAATCTCAGCAATATCAGACCCGATCACACAGTTCCCATAACTCATAGCCTCAAGCAGACTAAGTGGCATACCCTCCAACTTAGAAGGCAGCACATAAACATAAGCATTACTATAAATCTCTTCCAGTAACTTTCCAGAAACAAATCCAGTAAAGATAATATTCGGATCATCTCCAGCCATCTCTTTCAGCATCTTCACATACCCATCCGTATCACTCGTAGCCCCAGCGATCACTAGTTTCTTATCTGTTTTAAGTTCCTTATACGCCTCAATCAAGAAATGAATTCCCTTTTCTTCTGTCAGTCGTGATAATGCACAAATATACTCATCCTTATGAAGTCCAAATTTCTGAGTGATCAAATCCGCTTTCTGATTCTCATGCGTCATAACCCCATTCGGAATCAAAACAGTATCTCTGTCATAAAACTTCTTAAAATATTTCTGTACCTTCTTACTTAATACAATCACTTCATCTGCATACTTTGCTGCAATATATTCCCCAAACTTAATATATCTAGAACCAAATCCGTGTTTCCATTTATCTCTCGCCCAGTCAATTCCATGAATCGTTACAATACATCGTTTTCCAAACAGTTTCGGAATCCATAGAAATGCACTTGGTCCTTCTGCATGAAAATGCACAACATCATATTTTCCAAATGCTGCACAGATTGCAGCAGAAAAAGAGGATGTCATCGCTGCTAATCCTCTTTTATTGATCGTTATTACTTTCTTTAACTGAACTCCCCTATACTTTTTCCCTTTTACAGTTTTTACATATTCATTTTCCACTTTATCGCCAGATCGGTTAAAGCATGTTACTTGGTGGCCTTTTTTTATCATTAATGGACACATAATCGTCAATACACGTTCAATTCCACCTCTTCTAGATGGAACAACCTTATGACCGATCATCGCAATTCTTAAATTCTTGTTACCTCTTTTTTTCAATTTGATAGTCCCCTTCATTCAATCAACAATCAACTAATCCACAACTCCACACTCTCAAATCTACCTACTGTGCCCCATCATCCCCACAAACAACAAGCCACACTGTCTTAATCAATATCCCAATATCCCTCCAGATAGACCAATGATCGATATAATCAACATCCATCTGAACAATCTCCTCAAAGTCTGTGATCGTGCTTCTTCCGCTAACCTGCCAAACCCCAGTCAGTCCAGGCTTCTGGCAAAGTCTCTTCTTATGGTAAGCACTATACTGTTCAAACTCATCCACTGTAGGCGGTCTTGTCCCTACCAGACTCATATCCCCCTTCAGTACATTCCAAAACTGTGGAAGTTCATCAATACTTGTCTTCCTGATAAACTTTCCAACCTTGGTAATTCTCGGATCGTCTTTCATCTTAAACATCAAGCCGTCCATCTCATTCTGCGCCATAAGCTCTTTCTTGCGCTCTTCCGCATCCTGATACATCGAACGGATCTTATAGATTTTGAAGATCCTTCCATTCTTCCCAACTCTCTTCTGTGAGAAGAACAGCGGCCCCGGTGATTCTAACTTCACCAGCGGTCCAACAATGATCACTGCGATCGCTGTGATCAACATTCCAACCAATCCCCCGGCAATATCCATTGCTCTCTTCATCATCAACATGACAAATGATACATTATGACCAGAGAAACTTACACTTTCATAAGGACCAACTTTCTCAAGTGATCGTTCCAGATTCTCATTGATCTGAAACTGGGAAATGTTAAGATTCGTCTTAATTCCCATGTCCTCAAGGTTCTGTATTGTCATCGCGATTGGAAATTCGTCATCCATCGGTATATATAAGAATACTTCATCTACAACCGACCGCATCGCATATTCAAAAATACTTCGATATGAATGTGCTACAACCGGAATCTCGTTAATAAGCCATCCTGTCATATCTTTGTCCACAACTGCAACACTTGTGATCCACAGATCCCAGTTCTTCTCTTCCATGATATTCCCGATCACTTCTTCTGCATGATCACTCGTTGTGATGATCATCATCTTTCTTGCATAAGAATGATCCTTTCTTCTTGATAGCCAATACTTCCGATAAACTCGATGTGTGATCTGCATCCATACAAAACTGAATCCAGAAGTAAAGATATAGATAAATCTGGAGTAATCTTTTGCATCTTGGATCAGGAATGCAACCATCGCCATTCCTGCTGCCATCAGAATGACCGTCTGCAAATTCATTCTCATTTCTTCTATAAATTTGCGCTTAAAAAAACCACGATTCGGACGAAACAGAAAGTAGATCATCATAAGTACTACGATCGCAATGAGCCAACGATAATACGTATCGTTCCCCATCACGGTATACCCTGTTTCAATATTTCCAAACCGCAGCCATACTGCTGCAAAATAACCAACAGTAACTCCCACCAGATCCAATAAAAAGATCAGGAAGTTCTGCATCTGTAATCTTGTTGCTCCCATATTCTATTTCATCCCCATTTATTTTCACACTTTGTGTTAATTATTTATGCCTTTCCCTTCCAAAGTATAGCATATATTTTCTAAATTTCAATACAAATCTTTGTACTTTTTGTCGAGTTTTGTTTTTTTTCTTAACTTCTTTGAACTTTCGGCTCTTATTTTGAACTTTTTATTGAACTTTTCTTGTTTTTGTGCTATATTAAACAAAATCATTTGAACTTTGAATTTTATTTTGAACTTTTATCGGAGGGTGTTATGAATCAGACATTTACCTTTGCAGATCGTTTGAAGTCTGCAATGGAACAAAAACATATGAAACAGGTTGATCTTATTCATGCAGCAGAGACTGCTGGAGTCAAGGTTGGGAAAAGTCATATCAGCCAGTATGTCAGTGGCAAGACGGTTCCTCGTTCAGAGATTCTTCATTTCTTATCAGAAACTCTTGATGTCGATGCTGACTGGCTTTCTGGAAATGGAGGGAATGCTGTGAATCTGGAAACTTCTCCAAAGAGAACATTTAGCAAATCCACCAAATTAGATAATGTGCTTTACGATGTACGTGGTCCTGTCGTAGATGAAGCGAACCGCATGGAACGTAACGGAACTCATATCCTGAAATTAAATATCGGGAATCCTGCTCCATTTGGTTTCAGAACCCCGGATGAAGTCATCTATGATATGAGACATCAGTTAGCTGACTGCCAGGGATATTCTGCTTCTCAGGGATTATTTGCTGCAAGAAAGGCGATCATGCAGTATGCGCAGCTTAAGAAGATCCCAAATGTTGATATCGATGACATTTATACTGGAAATGGTGTCAGTGAGCTGATCAATCTGTCAATGTCTGCTTTATTAGATGATGGGGATGAGATCTTGATCCCTTCTCCGGATTATCCTTTATGGACGGCTTGTGCAACGCTTGCTGGTGGGAAAGCAGTTCATTATATCTGTGATGAACAGTCTGAGTGGTATCCTGATATGGAAGATATCAAGCGAAAGGTAAATTCCCGTACAAAAGCGATCGTTCTGATCAACCCTAACAATCCAACGGGGGCTCTTTATCCAAGAGAAATCTTACAGCAGATCGTTGATATCGCGAGGGAACATCAGTTGATGATCTTCTCTGATGAGATTTATGACCGTCTGGTGATGGATGGAGAAGAACATGTATCCATCGCTTCCTTAGCTCCAGATCTGTTCTGTGTGACATTTTCTGGTTTATCCAAGTCTCATATGATCGCTGGTTTCCGTATCGGATGGATGATCTTAAGTGGTAATAAGGCGATCGCAAGGGATTATATTGAAGGTTTAAATATGTTATCAAATATGCGCCTTTGTTCCAATGTTCCTGCACAGGCAGTTGTCCAGACAGCACTTGGCGGCCATCAGAGTGTCAATGATTACATCATTCCTGGTGGACGTATTTATGAACAGAGAGAATTTATTTATAACGCATTGTGTGATATCCCTGGTATCAGTGCAGTGAAACCAAAAGCAGCTTTTTATATCTTCCCGAAGATTGATACGAAGAAGTTTAACATTACAAATGATGAGCAGTTTGCTCTGGATCTGCTTCGTGAGAAGAAGATTCTGATCGTGCATGGAAGTGGATTTAACTGGAAGGATCCGGATCATTTCAGAGTAGTTTATCTGCCTCGTGTGGAAGTGCTTGAGGATGCTTCTGTGAAGCTTCGTGATTTCTTGGAGTATTATAGACAGTAAAATCTTACTCCATTATAAATTTTTGAAGAATGTACAATCAAAAAGAGAACTTACCCGCTTGTATGTAAGTTCTCTTTTTTATTATCTCTTAACAATCTTTAAGTCATATCCTAACGTATTTATAATCTTACAGAATGTTGCCAAAGACGGTTTTACCAATTTCTTTTCTATTCTTGATATTGATTGTTGTTTATTTCCTGTCATTTTTGCTAATTGTGTTTGCGTAATATGTTGCTCTTTTCTAATTTTGATCATTTCCTGAATCAGCTTATATTCGTTCCTGCTCTCATCCCATTGTTTTGCAAACGCTTTATCTTTTTGTTTCTTTTCATGAATTAATTCTTCTGTTTTTATCGTTGTAAATGGCATATGATCATTCCTTTCCAATTATATAAATCTCTTATTAAACATTTTTCCTAATTCTTTTGCTCTTTTTATTACTATATTTTTGTCTTTCTTCTCTGTTTTATTTTTCTGCTTTTTACACGCATGCAAAAGATAAATATTATCTTTATCCACAGTTATATAAAAAATACGATTATGCTTATAAAAATAAACTTCATATACTTTTTTGTCCCATTTTTTAAATAATATAGACTCAAACTTTTCTTCTTCCATACATTGTATTACTGATAATGCGTCAATTTGTTCTTGCTTAGATAATGAATTTATGTAATCTAGGATTAAGTTTTTACCTGAATTATTTGTATAATAATTTATGTTCATATATTTCTCCTTAATTATACATCATATTTGTTGTATTTACAATGTATTTTTTCTTATTATACTATCATTATCATTTTTGTCAATATTTTACTTGTAATTATTTTACATTACAGATTCATATAAAAATAAACAAACACCGGCATCGTAACCACCGCCAGCAATGTTGTCATTACATTGATCGCGCTTGCATATTTCGAATCGTTTCCGTACACCTGACACATCTGTGTGATCGTTGAGGCGCATGGTGTGATCGCCGCCATGTATGTGATCAGGATGATGTTTTCTGCCTGTGGGTGCCAGTTTTTCATTTCTAACAGAATAATGACTGCAAGTGCTATAATCGGTTCAATCACTAAGCGGATGAATGTGACCAGGTAGATTCTTTTGTTTGTAAATACTTTCTTTAGATCGACTCCTGCGATCAGCATTCCTGTGACGATCATACTTAATGGTCCGATCATGCTTCCAACGGATGACAGGGTATTTCCTATGATCTCTGGAAATCTGATCTTCGTGAAGAATAGAAAGACTCCTGCAAATACAGAGATCATGTTTATATTTAACAGGATCTTCTTTAAACTGATCTCTGTTTCTCCACTGATCTTACATTTGCAGTGGGTCCAGATGAAGAATAATTGGACACTCATGAAGACGCAGCCGTAGATGACCCATTCTTTTCCTAAGATATAGGTGACTAATGGTACGATCAGGTTTCCTGAATTGGAATAGTAGGCAGATGTGTATTCCACCGTATTTAACCGAAATATTTTTCCCATGATCCATGTGACAAACAGTAATAAAAACTGCAGGATCACAGATGCGATACATGCAACTGCCAGTCCTTTCATAATGCTTGGGGTATAGTCTACCTGAAATGCAGTGATGATCACAGATGGTACGATCAGATAGAGTATGATCTTTGAGATTACTTTGCTGTCTTCTTCTTTTAAAAATTTGATCTTTACCATAATGTAACCCATGAGGATCATCAGGAATAGTTGTACGATCTGTTTTAGCAGCAGAATACTGATTTGCATGGTGTTTTCCTTCTTTCTTTTGTATGTTTTCTTGATATCTCATCCTAGTATATCATTCTGCTTTTTTTATACAAGAAATGTTTCGAATTTGATACATCTTTCTTCGTTGTTTTTCCTGGAATCATCTTGATAATCTTCCCAAAAAGTATTAGAATCTGTATAGTTTTTTGAAAGAGGGTATTGTATATGAAGAATTCTTCGAAACAGTCTGTAAAGATGGATATGCTTCATGGAAGTTTATTCGATAAGATGTTAATGTTTGCTATGCCGCTTGCTGCCTGTAGTATCTTACAGCAGCTTTTTAATTCGGTCGGTACTGCTGTTGTCGGACGCTTTGCGAGCAGTGAGGCTTTGGCTGCGGTTGGTAGTAATAGTTCTGTGATCGCTTTGATGGTCACATTGTTTTCTGGGATTTCTCTTGGTTCTAATGTTGTGATTGCCAATTATATCGGACAGAATGATACGAAGCGGATTCCTCGTGTGGTACATACCGCTGTGTCTCTTGCACTGCTTAGTGGTGTGTTTTTGCTTATTCTTGGACAATTTGTGGCTCATCCGATCCTTTTGTTGATGGGCGCACCGAAGGATATCATTCATCTTGCAACGTTATATCTGCGGATTTATTTTCTTGGAATGCCATTTTTTATGTTATATGATTTTGGTGCTTCCATTCTTCGCAGTATCGGAGATACACGTCGTCCGATGTATGCTTTGATCGTATCTGGTGTTGTGAATGTAATCTTGAATCTTCTATTTGTCGTTGTATTTCATATGGGTGTTGCAGGTGCCGGACTTGCGACGGTTGGTGCGAATGCAACAAGTGCGGTTCAGATCCTTTATTTTCTGACGCATGAAGAACTTCCGATCCGCTTGTCTTTTAAGTCTTTGACGATTGATCGGGATGCTGTTTCTAAGATTCTGAAGATTGGGGTTCCTGCGGGACTTCAGGGAATGGTGTTCTCTCTTGCCAATGTCTGTATCCAATCTGGGATCAACAGTTTTGGAGCTGGCGGGATCGCGGGTTCTGCGGTGGAATTAAATTATGAGTATTTTGCTTATTATCTGGTCAATGCGTTTGCTCAGACGGTGGTTACATTTACCGGACAGAATTATGGTGCGAAGGATGAGGGGCGTTGTAAGAAGATTTTTCGTCTTGGAATGTTGTGCAGTGTGATCTCTTGCGGAATCCTTAGTACGATCTTTGTTGTATTCCGTACGTTCTTTATTGGATTGTTTACAAGTGATCCATCTGTCTATCATTATGCCCAGCTTCGTTTTTTGATCGTTCTGACATTCGAATGTCTGACAAGTTCTTATGAGATCAGTGGTGGATGTCTGCGTGGATTTGGACGTTCCATGACTCCTGCGATCCTGACGGTGTTTGGATCTTGTGTATTACGTTTGATCTGGCTTGCGACAGTCTGTAACTGGTTCCATGATTATAAGCTTTTGATGGCGATCTATCCAATCTCTTGGGTGTTGACTGGAACGATGGTTCTGGTGGCTTATTTTAGGACACGTAAGAAGCTGTTTTTATAATTTGATAATGTAATTAAAATGTCTGTTATACCTATTTGTTTCATAATAGATATAACAGACATTTTTCTTTGCTATTTTTAATATTTAATACACAAAAACCGAACAATTTACGTAAATCAAAATCATATTTACGTAAATTGTTCGGTTTTATTTCACATATTTACTTCCTATTCATCTTCCTGCAATGCATATGCTCTTTCTTCGATCGATTTCTTCTTTGTTTCTTCATAGTTCTTTAACTCTTTGATCGCTTGTCCTGACATTGCATACAGGATGAAGATATTAAAGATCGTCATTAACCCAATTCCGACATCTCCTAAATCCCATACGAATGTATAGGTCTGGATTCCTCCGATAAATAACATCACAAGTGCTAATACTTTATAGGCTGTCTGCCATCCCCATTTGTCACCGAACAGGTAGGAGACGTTGGATCTTGCATAGAATAAGATTCCAAGGAATGTCGAGAAACTGAACATCCAGAGGATCACTGCGATAAATACAACTCCGAATCCTCCTAAATGGTAGTTCATTGCTGTCTGTAACAAGTTCATACCGGTTAATCCATTGGTCAGATTCTGTGGTGCTAATAACATTAACATTGCCGTACAGCTGCAGATCACGATCGTGTCGATGAAGACTCCTAATGCCTGTACCAATCCCATCTGTGCTGGGCGTTCACAGTCTGCTGCTGCGGCTGCACATGGTGCGGATCCTGATCCTGCTTCGTTGGAGAATAATCCTCGTTTCACTCCGTTCATAAGAACTGCTCCAAATCCTCCGGCTGCGACCTGACGGATTCCAAAGGCTTCTTTGAAGATTCTTGCAAAAACCCCTGGAATGCTTGGCAGATTCGTGAGGATCACAAAAATTGTAATCCCGAAGTAAACGACTGCCATGATCGGTACCACGATATCTAATACTTTGACCGTTGCATTCTTCCTTAGTACGATCACTGCTGCCACAATAACAAGCACGATCGTTGTATAAAGTGTTGGAATATGGAAGGCATTGTGGAATGATTCTGCCACGGAATTACTTACCACCTGACTGATCCCACACCAACAGATCAATCCTGAAATCGCAAATAAAACAGCGATCAGCGTGTGTTTTTTCTTCTTTCCTTGTCTCTCTTCCATAAAGTGGTGAATATAATAGGCTGGTCCTCCTCGATATCCACCATACAGGGGGTCTTTTTCTTTATGTAACTGTGCAAGAGTTGCTTCGATAAAGGCTGTCGATGATCCAAGCAATGCTGTGATCCACATCCAGAATACGGCCCCTGCTCCACCTGCGGATATTGCTGCGACAACTCCTGTCAGATTCCCCATTCCGACACGTGTTGCTGTTGATACGATCAAGGTCTGTAAAGAAGAAAGACTGCTTTTTTCATCTTTTCCATTCTTATTGTTTGCTGTTAGTGCTTTGACCATATCTGGTAACAGGCGGATCGGTAAAAATCTTGTTTTGATCGTAAAGACGATACCTGCTGGAAGCAGCAATATAATGAGCAGCGAAAGTCCCAGGCTTCCACCTCCTGGTAACGGAACATGAATCCATTCTCCCCATAAAAACTGATATATATTTTCTATTAGCTGAACAATCATTGACTTGCCTTTCCTTTCATTGTTTTTTCCAAAAAAGAAGGCATGCAGTTTTATTCTGTTATGCATGCCTTCCTTTTATTATATAAAATTTTCTGATAAATGTCAAAAAATTTACTTCGTATACCTGCTTATCAGTGCAAGGATCAGGAAACATACCACCTCGAGCAGTACGATCGTTCCTCCTGGCTTAAGACCTACATAATAAGACAGTGTTAATCCGATCACTGTTGTGACCAATGCTGTGATCACACCGATGATCATGACTGCTTTGTAGCTTCGTCCTACCTGCATTCCGCATGCGATCGGGATCACAAGCATGGATGAGACGATCAATGTTCCGACCGTTCTTGATGCGATCGATACCGTCAGTGCGGTCAATAAAGTAAAGATAAAATTGATTGTCTTGACAGGTACACCGCTGATCCTTGCTGCATTTTCATCAAATCCGATATAGAATAGTTCTTTATATAGAAGCAATACACAGAGCAATACCAACACACTGATCACACATACGATCTTCAGTTCGTCTTTGCTGATGGATATGATACTTCCAAATAAGAAACTGTTAAAGTTCGTTCCGTTTTTTACGAATCCGGATAGGATACCAGCAAGTCCGATCCCTGTTGACATAATGATCGATATCGCCATCTCAGAATATCTTGGGATCTTTCTTCGGATCGCTTCAACTCCCAGGGCTGCAAACAGACAGATTCCCATTGCTCCTAAGATCGGATTGATTCCTAATAACAAGCCCAGAGCAACACCTGCCAGGGATGCATGAGAGAGTGCATCTCCGATCATGGACATTCTCTTTAAGACGATCGTGATTCCGATCAATGGTGCGATCACGGCTAGTAAGATTCCTGTAATAAATGCACGCTGCATAAATCCGTATTGTAACATCTCGATCATTCTTCCACGATCCTCCCTTCATCCATTCTTAAAATACGATCACATCCTTTACATTCCTGCAGTCTTCCGTGTGTGATCATAAAAATGGTCGTATTGTATTTTGTATTGATCTCATAGAGCATATCGTACAAGATCTTTGTTGATCTTGCATCTACTCCCGTTGTTGGTTCATCTAAGATCAGAAGTTTCGGATCTCCGATCATTGCTCTTGCGATCATCACTCGCTGCTGCTGTCCACCAGATAATTCACCGATCCGTCTCTTAAGGAATTCTTCCATTCCAAAATCCCTTAGTGTCTCTTTGATCTTATTCTTATGCTTTTTACGTGGCAGATGAAACAGACCAAGTTCTTGATAAAGTCCTGTGATCATGATCTCTTCTACTGTTGCTGGGAAGCTCTGGTTCTTACTGATCCCATTCTGTGACACGTAACCGATCCGTTTCTTTAATCTTGGATCGTTGTTCATCAGGATGATCTCTCCTTCATCTGGTTTCATTTCACCTAAGATCAGACGCATAAGTGTACTTTTTCCGCTTCCATTTTCACCAGTCAGAACAACATATTCGCCTTCATGGATCGTCAGATTGATCTCTTCTAAGACTTCCGTATCACTGTATCCGAATTTTACATGATTTAATTGTATCATCTGTTTTGTGTTTGATTCACTCATTCGCTTAATGCCTCTTTGATCGCAGCGAGATTTTGTTTCATTACGGAAAAATAATCTTCTCCTGCTTTGATTTTTTTGTTACTTAGTCCTTCCAGGGGGTTTAACATCTTTGCATTGGCTCCGGTCTCTTTTGCAATGGTTTTCGCTACTTTCGGACTCACCAGTTCTTCAAAAAAGATTGTTTTTACCTGATGTTCTTTTGCAAAGCGGATCACTTCGCTCATCTGTTTGGGATCTGGTTCATCGTCTGCGGATAATCCCTCAATTCCCATCTGTTCTAACCCATATGCGTGACATAGATAGCCAAATGCTTCATGTGCCACAACAAGTTCTTTCTTTGTAAGTTTGGATGTTTCTTCCTTATATAATGTATCTAATTTGTCACATTCTTTTGCGTATCTCTTATAATTCGCTTCGTAATAATCTTTATTCTCTGCATCCACTTTGATCAATGCTTTCTTGATCTTGTTCATCTCATACTTTGCATTCTGTGGATCTAACCAGACATGTGGATCATTCTCACTGTTGTGTTCGTGATCATGTTCATGTGCATCCTCATCTTTTAGTAACTTGATCCCTTTGGATGCTTCAACGCTTGTAAGTTCTTCCGTATCAAGGCTTTCCAAAACGTCATCTACCCATTGTTCCATGCCGGCTCCATTATAAATAAAGATATCTGATTTCTCCATCTCGATCAGATCCTTCGTTGATGGTTCCCAGTCATGAGGTTCTGTTCCTGCTGGTACTAAATTGATCACTTCTACTTTGTCTCCACCGATCTTCTTTGCAAAATCATACATGGTGTAAAAACTTGTTGTAATCCTTATCTTGCCATTCGATTTTTTCTTGCTTGTATTGCCAGTACATCCTGCCATGCAAAAACTCATGGATATGATGCATACCAGGATCATCCAAATCTTTTTTCTCATTCTTCTCTACTCCAATTTCTGTGATTTCTCTCTGGTATTTATAGCAAATCTTTCTTGGTCATGTCAAGCGTAGTTCATGAATGATCGCTGAAAATAGACGTGCGAAATGCATTCTGCGACCATAATTCATTCCCGTAGATAATCCTGTAACATCCAGTATACATCAGGGCTGCGAGCACTACGTCCACCACACTGTGTTGTTTTAAGAGCATCGTCGACATGATAATTAATATCGTTAAGACAACACATGCTGTATCGGTGCTTTTCTTATATTTTCTCTGATTCTTCAAAATCGCAACGCAGCATGCCAGAGAGTTAAATACATGGATACTTGGAAGTACATTCGTCGGAGTATCCGTGTGATAGACCGTCTGTACTGCTTTGATAAAAATGCTGTCTCCAGTAAGAACGGGTCTTAGATCCTGTCCATTCGGAAATACTAATGAGATGATCAAAAACAGGGTCATGCCTGTTCCAAGTGTTATGATCAACTGATAATATTCTTTCCATTGATTCTTATTAAAAAACATAAAATAAAAAACTGTAACTGCTACAAATAAGAACCATATTAGATATGGTACGATGAAATATTCACAGAATGGTATCTGATCATCTATCGTTGTATGTATGATGTAATGATGCACATCTCGATCTTCAATGTAGGAAAATGTGATCATATATACTATGAAAAATACTGCGATCATACCAAGATGTCCATTTTTTATGATCTCATTTAATTTTGTTCTCAATTGTGACTCCTTTCTTCAAAATCATCGCCTATTAGAAAGTGTATACATATAGTAGTACCACGATTTTGTAGAAATTTCAAATCTTTTATCGAAATAGTTGTAGCGGGATCTTCTTAACTAGCACTCCACTTAACACTCCGATGATGATCCCTGCAATCGTTCCTGTGATCAGTAATACCGGTGCATAATAATAAATCTTCGTATTCTCCATTAAGAAAACAGCGACAGTGAGCTGCCCGATATTATGCGCCACTCCACCTCCAACGCTGATTCCAATGGGTGAGAATCCTTCGATCTTCTTTAGAAGTCCCATGATGATCAGACTTAAGATCCCTCCTGCCAGACTGTAGGCGATCGTCATTGGATTTCCAAATAAGAATCCGGCCAGTACAACACGGATCACTGAGATCTCAAGCGTTCTTGTCCATGTTGTAAAGAATAACAAAACCATGATCACTCCATTGGCAAGTCCTAATTTCACTCCGGGAATTCCAACTGGTACCGGGATCAATACTTCTATATAGGATACAACAAGTGCCAATGTTAAAAACATTGCATCTGTCGCTAATCTTTTTGTTGACATATATTTTATTTCTCCTGTTATTTACTATCTCATCTGATATTTATTGTGTTACCCCGTCTAATTCCTGTTCTTTGCCATCTTCTGATTGAATCTCGATCACTACTTTATGTGGCAGACATACGATCGTTTCTCCTGATTTCTCGATTGCTTTATGGTCTGCACAGATCTGGTCTTTACAGTCTGCTTTTTTCATTGTAACTTTTCCATCTTTGATCTGCATGACGTTCGTGCCATTTTTCTCTGGAATATGATAGATCTGATCTTTCTTGATGGATGTTTTGTACACTTCTTTTCCTTCAACTGTCACGATCACTTCTTTTCCATCTTTTTGTGTCATCTTGATCGCTGCCAAACTGATCAGCGAAATTGCCAGTACTGCTGCGATCAAAATCATATCTTTTTTCTTCATCTTTATACCCTGATTCTTCCCAGTACTTCTCCAATTGGATCTGTAATGCACAGATCCGCCTGTTTGTCTCTGCTTGTCGCATCACGATTCAGTACTACAAGATATTTTCCTTTAAAATAATCGATCATTCCAGCGGCTGGATAGACAACCAGTGATGTTCCTCCAATGATCAGCATATCTGCCTTGGAAATGGCTCTGACTGCTCCGTTGATCGTCTGAGAATCTAAGCCTTCTTCATATAATACGACATCTGGTTTGATAATCCCCCCACATTCATCACAATATGGGACTCCTTTGGCATTCACGACATAATTCACATCGAAGAACTTTCCGCATTTCTGGCAATAGTTTCTGTGAACACTGCCGTGCAGTTCAAAAACATTTTTACTTCCTGCTGCCTGATGAAGCCCATCGATATTTTGTGTAACGATCGCAGACAGTTTTCCTGCCTGTTCCATCTCTGCAAGTTTTAAATGTGCCTTATTTGGTTTTGCATCCAAGAAGATCATCTTATTTTTATAAAAATCATAAAATTCTTCCGTATGCTGTGTATAAAATGTATGGCTTACCATAACCTCGGGTGGATATTTATAAGTCTGGTGATACAAACCATCCGTGCTTCGAAAGTCTGGAATATGACTCTCTGTTGAAACACCTGCACCACCAAAGAATACGATATGATTACTTTCATCGATCATCTGTTGTAATTTTTCAATCTTTTCGTTATCCATGACTTTTTCCTCCTTGAAATCTAATTGTTCAAAAATCATCTACAAAGTTAGTTGCTTATAACTTATTTTTATATACTTTATCTTTTATTGTACAAGAAAAAAAGGCCTCTTGTAAAGAAGCCTTTTCATTTTTTTAATCATTGCTTTGTTCTTGAATCTTACTGATCTGGTGTAAAGTCTCAAAAACTGCTGCCATATCGTCTTTGATCAGTTTTCTTTGTTGTTCATAAATACTGCGATAGTATTTTGTTCTTGTTGGATCAGGTTCATAAATTTTCTTGATCTTTCTTGTTTTTTCAAATACCTGACTTGGATCTTTCAGATCTCCTACCGCATATGCTGCGATCACTGCATCTGTAAGAACTGCTCCTTGTGCATTTTCTAATGTAGCACTCTTGCATCCTAACATGTCTGCTTTGATCTGATTCCAGACTTCTGAATTACTTCCACCTTCTGTGATCGTCATAAATTCAAGTGGCACGCCTGCTTTTTTATAAATATCTGTCACACTCATATAATCGTAACCGATCGCTTCTAAAACTGCACGCCACTGTACTCCCTGATCTGTGTCCATCGTCATATTCAGGAAACAGGCACTTGCATTGGATGTTTCTCCAAATCCTCCTGTTAAATATGGAAGGAACAGGACTCCTTTGGATCCGCATGGCACATTTTGTGCTTTCTCATTTAATTCATCAAAATATGCCCCATTTCCTGCTTCGTTGCATACATTGTCTCGATACCAACGAAGTGCTAATCCACCGGTTCTTATAAATCCCCAATAAAAATATGTATTTTCTAAAGTTCCGCTGTTAAAGATCAGTTCATTTTCTGGTTTGCTTAATTCTTCATTGATCCCATCGGTTGCGATACAAAACATCGCACATGTTCCTGCTACGTCGGCTGCCTGATCTGGTTTGATCACTCCGCATCCGATCATAGACTGCATCGTATCTCCGGCTCCCGCACAGATTGGGATTCCTGATTTCAATCCGGTTTCTTTTGCAAATGTCTCTGATAACGTTCCAATGATATCCCATGGTTTTTGAATTTTTGGCATCATTTCCATTGGAATTCCAAGGATCTCTAATTGTTCTTTGGACCATTTTTTCTCTGTTACACGGTATCCTAGTCCCCATCCAGACATCGTTCCCCAGTCGATAAATGCATCTTCTGCGGACAGTCCTGCAAGATTGGCCAGGATATATGGTGCATTGTGCATGAATTTTCTGCCTTTTTCTTTAAATCCCTCACAATTGTTCATCATCCAACGTGCAAACATCGCTGGAAACATGCAGTTTGGCTGGGGATTCCCAGTCTCTTTCGCCCAGATCTCATAATGATGGGATGCTAGTTCCTCAACATCTTCTTTTGTTCTGGAATCCAGATAATTGATGTAAGGTGTGATCGCATGGCAATCCTTATCAACACCGACAATCCCGCAGATGATGCCATCTCCAAAAATAGAACGGATGTTGTCTGGATCCAGATTCTTTTCTTTCATTTTTGTGACGCAGTTTTTGATCCCCGTAACCGTTGCATGAAGATACTGGTCTGCATCCATTTCCACCCATCCCGGATGTGGATAATTTAAGATTGTTGCATTGGTATCCTGCACGATCAGGTTCATATCAATATCATAAACTGCTGTTTTTACACTTTGTGTTCCTGCGTCAAATCCTAAATAATATTGTTCCATACTAACTTCCTGCTTTAATTTCTGATTCTTTTTATGCTTCTACTTCTTTGATCAGCTGTACCATTTCAATTGCAGATAATGCACAGTCATATCCTTTGTTTCCTGCTTTTGTTCCAGCACGTTCAATCGCCTGCTCGATATTTTCTGTTGTAACAACTCCGAATAAGACTGGAATTCCTGTATTTAATGATACCTGTGCAATTCCTTTTGATACTTCGTTACATACATAATCATAATGGCTTGTTGCTCCACGGATCACTGTTCCAAGACAGATCACTGCATCGTATTTTTTGCTTTTTGCCATCTTGTCTGCGATCAGTGGAATCTCAAAAGCTCCTGGTACCCATGCGATATCGATATCTTCCTCTTTCACATCATGTCTTTTCAATCCGTCTAAAGCTCCGGATACTAATTTGGATACAATAAATTCATTAAATCTGGCTGCTACGATTCCTACTTTTAATCCGCTTGCTACTAATTTACCTTCTAATACTCTCATTTTAATTACTCCTTTTTTCTTCGTTAATTTCGTTAATCTCAAGGTCCCTGGGGCCTTAATTTTTTTAATTTTTCTGTTAATTTAAACTTCGTATGTTGTCATGTGTCCCATTTTCTTTTGCTTTGTCTGCATATAATATTTATCAAATGGATTGATCGGCATCTGGATTGGTACTCGTTCTACGATCTCGAGTCCATATTCATTTAATCCGTCAATTTTGGTTGGATTGTTTGTCATCAGTCGTAGTTTTTTGATTCCTAAATCCTGTAAGATCATGGCTCCTGCACTGTAATCTCGTTCATCATCTTTAAATCCAAGAGCTAAATTGGCCTCGACTGTATCCATTCCCTGTTCCTGTAATACATAAGCTTTCAGTTTATTGATCAATCCGATTCCTCGTCCTTCTTGACGCATATATAAGAAAACCCCTCGTCCTTCTTTCTCGATCTGACGCATTGCACGACTTCGCTGTTCTCCACAATCACAGCGTAGAGATCCAAAAGTATCCCCAGTCAGGCACTCAGAATGCACACGGCATAAAACTGGTTCTCCGTCTGCGATATCTCCCTTGACCAGTGCTACATGATGTTCCCCACTTCTCTGGTCTACATACCCATGTGCCTCAAATGTTCCATATTTTGTTGGAAGCTGTGCGATTACTTCGCATACTACATCGCTCATCTTGTCTTTTTCCTCCTCGTTTTTTATTAAAATCCAGCATTTCTTAACATTTCCATTGTTAAGGTGCTGTTTGTATGTTTGTCGTTTGTTTCCTGCTGATCAAAATGCAGCAGTTTATCTATATATTTCCCAACCATGTCATTCTCTAGATTGATCTTATCTCCTGGTTTTTTATATCCAAAATTGGTATTTTTTATGGTATGTGGGATCATGGATACGGAAATGGTATCATCACTTAACTTAGCGATCGTCAGGCTGATTCCATCGAGTGCGATCGATCCTTTTTCAATACAGTATTTCATGATATTTTCTGGGGCTTTGATCGTAAACCATACAGCATTATCATCTTGTTTTACACTAACAAGTTCCCCTGTATCGTCCACATGGCCTGCTACCATATGACCTCCGAACCTTCCATTGGCTGCCATCGCTCGCTCTAAGTTGACGACAGATCCCTTTTTTAAACTTCCAAGACTGCTTCGGTTGAATGTCTCATTCATCACGTCTGCCTGAAATGTATTGCCACTAATGTGAGTCGCTGTCAGGCAGACCCCATTAACTGCTACGCTGTCTCCCAATTTAAGATCTTCAAAAATAACATTTGCTTTGATCGTAAGGACTGCTGCTTTGCTTCCTCGCTTCAGGGATATGACTGTTCCTAATTCTTCTACGATTCCGGTAAACATGATCTCACCTTCCCTTCCAGTAATATGTCATTTCCAAGTGGTGTTGCCTTTAATTCATCAAATACCAAAGCTTCTTGGATCCTTTCGATCCCTTTGCCTTCTACAGGTGTTTTGGCCTTTTCTCCTCCAAATAATTTTGGAGCAATATAGGCGTAAACTTTGTGAACACAGTCGTTTTTGATCAAGGATTCATTCAAGATTCCACCACCCTCAACTAAAACACTGTCAATTTCCATATTTCTTAACTGTTTTAAAACTTCTTTGACATTGACCTTTCCATCTTGCTCTGACGTTTTTAAGATCTTGCATCCTTTTTGTTCTAATTTTGCTATTTTTTCTTGATCCTTACTTATGGTAGCGATGATCGTTGGAATTTCTCTGGCTGTTTTTACGATATTTGATCCTTCCGAAATCCTTAAGTTTGAATCACATATCACACGAATTGGATCATTCCCATGTTCGATTCGTGCATTTAACATCGGATCATCTACTAAAACCGTACCGATCCCTGCCATGATCGCTGCATACTGATGTCGTAATGTATGTACATGTCTTCTGGCTTCTTCTCCTGTGATCCACTTGGATTCACCAGTTGCCGTTGCGATCTTTCCATCCAATGTCATTGCGTATTTTAGTGCTGTATATGGAATATCATTCTGAATATAATGAAAAAATATATCGTTTAACTGTCTGCACTCTTCTTCAAGAATTCCTGTCTCAGTTTCTATTCCATGATCATTCAGGATTTTGATCCCGCCCCCTGCCACTTTCGGATTGGGATCTAAATTCCCGACATATACTTTCTTGATCCCTGCTTTGATCAACGCTTCCGTACATGGTGGTGTTTTTCCATAATGGCAGCATGGCTCCAATGTTACATAAATCTCAGCTCCCTTAGGATCTTCTATGCAGTTTTTTAAAGCATTTCGCTCTGCATGTAATCCGCCGATCTTCTCATGATATCCTTCTCCAATAACCCTTTGATCTTTTACGATCACTGCTCCTACTAAGGGATTTGGATTGGTATATCCACAGCCTTTCTTGGCAAGTTCGATCGCACGCCGCATATATTCTTCTTTCAAATATTTTTCTCCCTTCCCTTCAGGTTCTTTAATTTTGGGAGATTGGATTTTGGTTGGTATTGAAATCGGAAATATAAAAAGGAGTTCCTGATCTTTGTTCTAATTCTTCAGGAACTCCTTTTTGATATCTTGATATTTCTTTTAATTGAAATAAAAAATCCTGGAATTATAAAAATCCCAGGACATGATGATCAATATCACTTCTCAAATCTTCTTCCTTCCAGACTATACTGTCGGCCTTGGAATCTCACCAAGTCATGCCATATAAGGCTCGCGGGCTATAACCGCCGGTAGGGACTTGCACCCTGCCCTGAAGACGTTATGTAATTTAACTATAGAATAGCACTCACTAACTATTATGTCAAGTGAATTTTCTGTCACTTCAGCATAACGTTTTTTACATTCTCTTTCGCATAAATACTACAAGTAAAGCAAAAATCACAACTGCAGCTGCTCCGATTGCAATCCCTGTTGTATGTTTTTTCTTTGTTTCTTTCTGCTCTTTTTTCTTTTTTTCTTCTTTTTGTTGTTTCTGTTCTTTTGTTTCCGTTGTCACTTTTGTCGTTGTTGTTTCTGTTGTTCCTTGTGTTGTTGATTCTTTTACAGATGTTGTATTATTGTTTGTCTGTTCGGCAGATGAATTTTCTTGTTTTGTTGTATTATTTTTATTTGTATTTTCAGATTGTTTATCTTTTTTTGTTTCTGTCTTCACAGTTGAATTTTTCTTTTCTTCTATATCATTTTTCTGGTTCTTTCCCATATATGCATCTGCTTCTGGAACATCAATCTTTCCATCCATATAATCCTGATATGCCTGTTCTGCCCCTGCTCTTGTTGGCGGATAACCATGTGAAGACAGCCATGATTTCGCCTGCTGCTTTTCTTCATCTGTATATGCATAAGTCGCCACCGGACGGCTTGTGATCATTACCGCTCCCAGAATCAACATTAAAACTAATAATAACCTTTTCATTTGATACTCCCTCTTTCATTTTGAAACTGTTTGATTAATCTTGTATATTATAGCATAATTTAGTAAGAATTCTATAGATTATTCGTTTTTATACAATCCTGCTTTGAAGTGGTAGTGTTGGTCATGTATGAGTCAGAAAGAAGATAAGAAGAACTATTTATAAGGATCCAAGGTGACACTCCGCATTTTTGAAAGCGTTTTTTACAAATCGCCGATCCGCGCCTGTTCCTTTGATAACTCCCTGGCTGCGAGCCAAAATGCCCGCAGCTACG
>ENA-OVFU01000599-OVFU01000599.1-human-gut-metagenome-genome-assembly--contig:-NODE-599-length-24404-cov-32.482566_pt1 | contig 24404 bp, 19 predicted proteins | sample MGYA00237764_ERZ505407 | MGnify/ENA primary metagenome ERZ505407 (study PRJEB26158, sample SAMN06016366) | human gut metagenome | biome: human gut; feature: ankylosing spondylitis patient; material...
ACAGGCGGTAGTAGACGCCCTGCTTTGCCAGCAGCTGGTCGTGGGTGCCGGATTCCACGATGCCCTCTTCGCCCAGCACAAGGATGCGGTCGTAGTCCTTGATGGTGGTCAGGCGGTGGGCGATGGTCAGGGTGGTGCGGCCATGGGCCAGCTTTTCAAGGCTCTGGCCCACCAGGATCTCGCTTTCGTTGTCCAGTGCGCTGGTGGCCTCGTCCAGAATGAGGATGGGCGGGTTCTTCAGGAACACCCGCGCAATGGCGATGCGCTGCTTCTGTCCGCCAGAGAGCTTGACACCGCGCTCGCCCACGTAGGTGTCAAAGCCGTCCTTCAGGGCCAGAATGAACTTCTCCGCCCCGGCCAGACGCGCCGCTTCCATGATCTCTTCGCGGGTGGCGCCGGGCTTGCCGTAGGCGATGTTTTGGGCCACCGTGCCGCTGAACAGATACACGTCCTGCTGCACGATGCCGATATCCTGCCGCAGGCTTTTCAGGGTGACATGGCGGATGTCCTGCCCATCGATCAGGATGCGGCCGCTGGTCACCTCGTAGAAGCGGGGGATGAGGTTGCACAGGGTGGTCTTGCCGCCGCCCGAAGGGCCGACCAACGCCAGCCGTTCGCCCGGCCGGATATCCAGACTGACGTTGTGCAGCACCTTGTTGTGGTCATCCGGGTACTCAAAGCTGACGTTTTCAAACCGGATGTCACCGGGGCCGGGCTGCAGCGGTACCGCATCCGGGACATCGCCGATGGTCACAGGGGTGTCCATGATCTCGGCAAAGCGCTCGATGCCGGTCATGCCGCGCTGGAACTGCTCGGCAAACTCCACGATGCGGCGGATGGTGGCAATAAGGGTGGTGACATACAGCATATAGGCCACCATGTCACCGGCGGTGATCCTGCCGTACACCAGCGAGAGGCCGCCTGCCAGAATGACCACCAGATACATCAGGCCGTCGAACAGGCGGGTGGAGGTGTTGAAGGCACCCATGGCGTAGTAGCCGAGAGTCTTGATCTGCTCAAAATCCTTGTTGCCCTTTGCAAACTTCTCGCGTTCCTCATCCTCGGCGGCAAAGGCCTTCACGACACCCTGCCCCAGCAGGCTGTCCTCGATGGTGGAGTTCAGCTCGCCGATCTGCACGCGCTGCTGGCGGAACCGCGCCCGCAGCCGTCCGTTCAGGTAAACGGACACCACGCCCATCAGCGGCACGCAGGCGAACACCGCCAGCGTCAGCGGCACACTGGCCCGGCACAGGATAATAAAGGACACCACGATCTTGATGGCCGCAATGAAAAATTCCTCCGGGCAGTGGTGGGCGAACTCGGTCACATCGAACAGGTCGTTGGTGATGCGGCCCATGATGGTGCCCACCTTGGTGTTGTTGTAGTAGGTGTGGTCCAAACGCAGCAGGTGGTCAAAGGCGTCGCGGCGCATATCCGTCTCGATGTGCACGCCCATGATGTGGCCGATGCTGGACATATAGTAGCTGGCCGCGCCGTCGATGATGCGCAGCACGAAGTACAGCGCCGCCAGCCGCAGCACGATGCCCGCCGTCAGGGTGATGCCCACCCCCATGGCAGAGTTGGTGATGGTGCTCATGATCTTGGGCAGCACGATGTCGCACAGAGTAGTCAGTGCGGCACAGAACAGGTCCAGGAACAGGGTCTTTTTGTACTTGACCAGATAGGGCAGGAAGCGCCGGATCAGCGCGCCGCTGCTGGCGTGATGTGCCCCGGGGTCATTGATCTTCTGTTTTGGCATGATACCTCCCATAATAGGCTCCCCTGAAGGGAAAGCCTCCTTATCCCTTCTTGCTGTAATCCCGCTCGCCGTAAATGGCGGTGCCGATGCGCACCAGCGTGGCACCCTCGCGGATGGCGTTTTCAAAGTCGCCGCTCATGCCCATGGAAAGGGTCTCCATGGCCACGTTCCGGTAGCCGCGCTCCCCGGCCTGCACGAACAGCTTGTACACCTGGGCCAGATACCGGCGGTTCTGGGCGTCGTCGTCGTTGACGGGCGGGATGGCCATCAGACCCTTGACCCGGATGTGCTCTTCTGCGGCGGCAGCGTCCAGCAGGGGCCAGAGCTGTTCCGGCGAGACGCCCGACTTCGACTCCTCGCCGCCGATGTTCACTTCCAGCAGGACGTCCTGCACGATGCCGGCCTTGGCGGCTTCCTTTTCGATGGCGGCCAGCAGATGCTCGCTGTCCACGCTCTGGATGAGGCTTGCGCGGCCCAGCACCTTCTTGATTTTGTTGGTCTGCAAATGGCCGATGAAGTGACTGGGCTTGCCGCAGTAAGCACCGGCGTCGTAGTTGGCGCAAAGCTCCTGCACATGGTTCTCGCCGAACACATCGATGGCAAGGGCCGCGCTGGCAGCAACGGTGTCCGCGGTGCGGGTCTTGCAGGCCGCGCAGAGCTGCACTTCGGCGGGGTCGCGGCCTGCTTCCCGGGCCGCTGCGGCCATCTTTTCGCGGATGGCCTCCACTGCCTCCCGCATCTCTTCCAGATTCTTTTCCGCCATAGAGCTCAGTCCTCCTCGGTATATTTTGCGCGCTCGCCGCCGATGAGCTTCGGGCGGGTGCGGGCGCAGAGAATGTTGGCCTCGCCGATCTTCGAAAGGCTCAGCCGCACCGGCACAGCCACCCGGCGCAGATGCATTCCGATGAGGGTGCCTCCGATGTCGATGCCTGCGTGGGCGCGGATCTCCTCCACCGCGATGGGGTCTTTGAACTGCTTCCAGCAGGTGGTGGCCCAGCTGCCGCCCGCATGGGGACGCGGCACGACGCAGACTTCCTCCCAGCCGTATTTCTCAGCGGCTTCCCGCTCAATGATGATGGCCCGGTTGAGGTGCTCACAGCACTGTGCGGCCAGCCAGATGCCGTTTTCGGCCAGCACCGGTGCGACGCCGGCGTAGACAGCCTGTGCAGCCTCAAGGCTCGAGTCCTTGCCGATGTGGCCGCCGACGATCTCGCTGGACGAGCAGCCCACCACAAAGACGTCGCTCTTTTTCAGCTTTGCCTGGGCCAGCAGCTCCGTCACAGCCTGCCGCGCTTCGGTCTCGATTTGCTTTTTGAACTCTTCCGTCATAAAAAACACCTCGTTTTATACTCTTGCAGACAGCAGGCTGGCAGAGCCTGCCGCGCCGAAATACACTTTGCTTCCCGCCGGGCACACCGCCGTGCAGCCGTCCAGCTCTCTGCCCGAGAATGTCTGCTTCCAGCTTCCGTCGGCGGTGTCCACAGCCTCGGCGCAGGGGGCGTCCGCAGGCAGCTTGAACAGCTTCTTCTGGATGTTCTCACCGGCCCGCAGGGCGATGCCCCGCAGAAGGGTGCTGTCCGCGTGCTTTTCCAGCCAGCCGCTGCGGGTCCAGCGGTAGCTGATATAGAGAGTGCCGTCCTCGTCCAGCGCCAATGCGCCGGGGTATCCCGGCAGACCGGACACAAAGCTCCCGCAGTGCTTGCCGCCGGCGGTCAGCTCCCGGGCGTCGGCGTCCACAGCCCAGACGCAGCGGTTCCCGAGATCGGAAACGTAGAGCGTTCGGCCATCCTCCGAGAGGGCCAGACCAGCCGCACCGGCCACGCCGCCCAGCACCTGTTCCACCGTCCGGGCCGACGGGTCATACACATAGACACAGCCTGTGCCGGTGTGGGCGATGAGCTCGGTGCGGAGAGCGCTTTCCAGTCCGTTTTTCGCAGCAGCTTCGGTGGACACGGCGAAATAGACCTTCCCGTCCGGGCCGGTCTCCACCGCCGACAGCACACCCAGCGGTGCGCCGTCGATTTGGGTCACCACCTGTTCCACTGAGGTTCCCCAGCTGTCATGCCGGGCGCGGCAGAGCGCCCCGCCGGAGGGCGTCACCACCGTCAGCCACAAGTCGCCGTCGGCGTCGAAGGCAAAGCTGGTCAGCTCGCCCTCCACCGACAGGATGGCCGCAGTGTGTCCGCCGTCGGTGCGGACAAGGTCGCTCTGACGCTTTTTCATGGCCGCACCGTTGTAGGCAGCAGCGTAGACAAGGCCGTCCTGGGTACGGACGCAGTCCACGCCCAGATAGCCGCCCAGCTTCCAGCCGTCCTTGCTGTCGGCGGAGAGGGCCGTCTGCGCGGCACCGGTGTCCTGCCGCACATCCGGGGCGGTGTAGGCTTTCGGCGGCGTGTCGATGGGCCGCAGCAGCAGGCCGTACGCCAGCGCCGCCAGCATCAGCAGGGCAAAGATGTTGCTGGCCACCCGGAAGCGGGTCATCAGGGCTTCCCGCTCGATGGCGGCCTGTGCTTCCAGCTGGGCTTTCCGGCGGGCAGCGGCGGCAGACGTACGCTGGGCGCGGCGAAGCCACCGGTCCACAAAGAGGGCCACGTTCGGCCCCACCGTGATGGATGCAATGAAGAGGAGCAGTACCAGCTCTACGAATCCAATGCGCATGAACAATTTTTCCTTTGTATTTGTCAGATTTCGGGGAAGTCTTTTATCATTGTAGTATAGCACACTTCGGCTTTTCTGCGCAAGATGAGGCCAAGCTTGACAGCCCCCGAAGCGGCCCCTTATAATCGAAGTAGACACGAAACGCACCCACTGGGATGTTTTCCCAAAAAATCTACTCAAACTTCACAAAAATTCCTAATTGATAGGGTATGATAGACTTAAGTGCAGTATACAGTTCCGCCGGGCTGGCTCTGAGCAGCCTCCGGCGCTTGGGAGATAGAAGCTTTTAGGAGGAATGCCTTATGGCAAAAATTCTTATCGTTGACGACGAGCCCCGTATCCGGGAGCTCATCCGGGAGAATTTACAGTATTCGGGCTACACCTGCGAGGAGGCAGGGGACGGCTCCGCCGCCCTGTCGCTGCTCACCGGCGGCGGCTACGATCTGGTCATCCTCGATTTGATGATGCCCTTCATGGACGGCATGACCTGCCTGCGGGAGATGCGCACCCGCCGCATCAACACCCCCGTCATCATCCTGACGGCCCGCGGCGAGGAGTACGACAAGCTGGCCGGCCTCGAGGGCGGCGCTGACGACTATGTGGTCAAACCCTTCTCCCCCCGGGAGCTGGTGGCCCGTGTCAAGGCCGTGCTCAACCGCACCATGCCCCGCACCGAGGCTTCTGACAGCACCATGACCTTCGGGGAGCTGTCCATCGACACGGCCAGCCACACCGTCAAGGTCTCGGGCGAGGAAGTGAGCCTCACGCCCAAGGAGTTCGACCTGCTGGTCTTCCTAGCCTCCAACAAGGGAATCGCCCTCAGCCGCGAGAAGATCCTGCAGAAGGTGTGGAACTACGACTACTTCGGCGAGGACCGCACCGTGGACACCCACGTCAAGATGCTGCGCGGCCACCTGGGCAAGTGCCGCGGCTACATCGCCACTGTCTGGGGCATCGGCTACAAGTTCGACCCCGACGCGGCACGTTAAGCGGAGGCTCTGCTCTTCATGCGGCAAACGAGCAAAACACGGCGCACCATCGGCATCCGGGGCCAGCTCATGGGCTTTCTGTGCTTCATCTGCCTCTTGCTGGTGGGGCTGTTCTGGTTTCTGAGCACCCAGCTGCTGGAACCCCTCTACACCACCCATATCCAGAAGCAGCTCACCGAGCAGGCTGAGGCCATCGTGGCCCGGATGGACGAGGCCATCGGGAAGGGCGAGACCCTCTCCTACTGGGCCTTCGGCAGCCGGCTGTACGTCAACAACACCTTCTTCAACGCACTGCGGGACGACATCTTCGAGCTGGGCGGGATGAGCAGCTTCTGCATCGACATCTCCGACACCACCCTGCGGCAGATCTTCAAGGTGGATAACCTGTCCTACTGCAACCTTCACCGCACCCGCCCCACCGACACTGCCGACGAGCAGACCGCCTACACCACGGCCCGCGCCATGCGGCAGCTCTGCCGGGAAAGCGGCGGCACAGTGGTGCGGAAGATCAACCCGCCCACCCCCTCCGGCTCCGTCCAGCTGATGGTGGGCCGGATGACCTCCGACGGAAATTACACTGTGCTGGTGACTACCAGCCTGATGCATGTGGCCGAGGCCGGCAAGGTGCTCAGCACCGTCCTGCCGCTGGCTGCGGCCCTCATTTTCGCCTTCTCGATGTCGGCGGCATGGCTGTTCAGTGAATGGTTCACAAAGCCTCTGCGGGCCCTCTCCGGGGCTGCGCGGCAGGTGGCACAGGGCAACTACGCCGTCCATGTGGACTCGGTGCGGAACGACGAGCTGGGCGACCTGGCCCAGGAGTTCAACCACATGGCAAAAGAGGTCCAGCACGCCTCCCAGATGCAGCGCGACCTGCTGGCCAACGTCTCCCACGACCTGCGCACCCCGCTCACCCTCATCAAGGGCTATGCCGAGACGGTGCGCGATCTGACCGGCGACGACAAGAAGCACCGCGACGAGCAGATGAACATCATCGTGGACGAGACCGACCGCCTGACGGCCCTTGTTTCCAGCGTCATGGAGCTGAGCAAGGTCACGAGCGGCGCACTCAAGTGCGAGAAGGTCCACTTCGACATGGGCCAGCTCTGCGACGAGGTGAGCGAGCGTTACGACGCCGTCTGCGCCCAGAACGGCTGGCAGCTCAAGCTGGAGATCCCCGACGAAGAGCTGCCGGTCTGTGCCGACCCCGACATGATGCAGCGCGCCCTGCATAACCTTTTGGGCAACGCCATGCACCACATCGGCGAAGACGGCATCTTCGTGCTGCGGGCGCTGCGCTGCCCCGAGGGCGTCCGGGTGGAGGTGGAAGACCACGGCCCCGGCATCTCCGCCGAGGACCTGCCCTATATCTTCGACCGCTACTACCGCTCCCGCTCCGACGCGGGCAAGCAGGGGACCGGCCTCGGCCTCTCCATCACCAAAGCCATCTTCCAGCAGCACGGCTTCCGCTTCGGCGTCCACAGCACTGTGGGCAAAGGCACTGTGTTCTGGTTCATCATGACCGATACCGAAGATGCAGCTGCACAATAAAGCTGCCGACATTTTGTCTTTTCTTCCAAAATCGTATTTCTCTCTTGATGTTTTTTTCTTCGACGCCTATAATCGAGTTGGATTCAATTTATTGCATCATGTAATACAGGAGGAAAGAATATGAAGCCCTGTCCGCATTTTCTGAAAAGATTCGCAGTTCTGGCAGCTGCCTCACTGATTCTGAGCGCGGTCACTTTAAGTGCCAGTGCCGCAGCAGCTCCCGTAAAGTATGAAGAAAAGCGTTCCACTGTTACCACTGTCGATGGCGCACAGAAAAAGAAAGATCTGGCTGTGACCGTCGAATATCAGGTCGGCTCCACCTCTATCCGGGCTTATACTGTAGAAAAGGATGAGGTCATCGGTGTATCAAAGGACATGTGGTCTCTTTATGGTGCCTTTACTTCTGATTGGATCACCGATGGCACCTATACCCTCTCTCAGCCGCTGAACAGTGTGGAACAGATCACTGTAAGCGTTCCTTACGGCGACACAGCCCGCACGAACGAGAGTTATTTTGTATTCCATGTTCCCGAAGGCACCGTCGTCACTACTCCTTCCTGGAGTTATAACATGGACCTTTATAAGGGCAAGACCATTGCAGATGTAAAAGCCGTAGTGGAAGCCGGTCAGGACCCCAATACCCTCATTGACATTGAGGACGATTACGACCCCTTCGGGCCCGATCTTGAATATACCGACACTTCTGCGATCTATCACCTCCGTAAAGGTTATCTCTACCGCGTAAGCGTCAGCTCCGCCGAAGAGTCTTTCCCTGTTCCGGAGAATTTCTATTTCTGTGTAGATTAAACAACGACCAAAAACAGGAGCGGAAAGCCGCAGGCTTTCCGCTCCTGTTTTTTTCATGCCGCATTTTCTCTCTGGCAGTACACCACCACCCTCGCTTTTCCGCCGGGGGTGCAGGTGTAGAGCACAAGGGGACAGCCGCCCTCCCGCAGGGCTTCGGGTTCTTCGGGCGAGATCTGCGCAGTCCGCTCCACAGTGTACACTGCCTCAGCGCCGTCCTGTGAAGTGAAACGCACCTCGTCGCCTTCCGAAAGGCTGCTCAGCCGCCCGAAGTGCGATTTGTAATTGTGAGCCGCGATGACAAGGTCTCCGCCCGCCGCACTGCCGCATTGACGGCAGGGCGAGACCTTGAGGTTCGCTTTGCTCCACTCGGTCTGCACCGGCAGCTCCAAGCCCAGAGCGGGGATGGTCAGCACCCCCAGATACTCCCGCTCGACGCTTGACGCCGGGGTTTCCGAAACCGGTTCCGGCCCGGACTCTGAATCTTCCGTGGGCAGGCTTTCCGCACTGTCTGCGGGCTGTTCTGTCTCCGACACTGCCGCGATGCTCTGGCTCTGGCGCAGCCGGCTCACCACCGAAGCGGCCTGAGCGCCTGCCCTTGCATCCTCGAGCCGGTCGTAGACGTAGAGACAGACCGCTGCCAGCACCAGAGCACTTCCCAGCATCAGGCAGAGCCGCTCCGGCACCCGCCTACGCATCGTGTCTGCGCTTCCGGCTCAGCCAGACGCCCACCGCCACGAGGGCGATGCCCCCGCCTGCCAGCACCGGCACGGGCCAGAGCAGCTGGCCGGTCTGGATGAGGGTCCCCACCGGTTCCGGCTCCGCAGCCGGGATGACTTCATCCGGCATCTCTGCCGAGGGTGTCGGCGGGCGGATGACTGTGATCTCGCCCGGCTGCTCCACCGGCTTCAGGGTCGGTGTCGGCTTATCCGGCACATAAGGCGGCGTCACCGGCGGGGGAAGGGGGTCGGTGCTGCGGTAGCTGTTCCTGAAGAGCAGTTCCGTCTTTGCCCCGTCGTCCCCATCCCGCCGGACAGACACGTGTCCTTTCAGCTCACCGTCGGTGTCCCACGCCACCATGACTTTCAGGTAAAAGACGGTGTCGTCGTAGTCGGCCCGTTTCCGTCCGCCCGCGTCCTGAGTGACCGTATACTCGTATATGCCGGGCGCGGTGTAGACGATGGCATCAAAAGTCTTCGTCAGGGTCTTGTCGTCGGCGTCGCGGCAATCCCGGGCCGGAAAATCCAGCTCAGCCTCGTCGTCACAGCCTTCCGGCATCGGCGCGCCGTCCAACGCGGTCAGCCGCACCGTCAGCGTCTCGTCCGCTGCCTCTCCGGTGCAGCGGACGGACGCCTCCAGTTCCAGCTCCGCCCGCTGGTCTGCGGCCAGGGCGGGCAGGGCAGCGCTTACCGCAAGCGCTGCTGCCAGCAGGGCCGCTGCCATTTTCGGGAGCCTTCTCATGATAAGCTCTCCTCCTTTCCGTTTTGCAGGTCTGACATTGGTTCCATCCGGGCCAGCACCACCGTCCGCGCGTCGGTGTACTCCCCCGAGCAGGTAGCCATCGCCAGGAACTGCGCTCCTTCCGGCTCCTTTTCCAGCGCACGGAGGGCCTGTGCATCCATCTGAAGGGCATTCTCCTCCACAAAGGGGAGCAGCCCGCCTGCGTCTGCCTGCCACTTGCCCGGGGCAAAGATGGCCTGTTCCGACGCAGGCACCACAAGGCAGGCCAGCACTTCCAGCCGATAGCTCCCGCCGGGCAGCGTCAGGGTGCCGGTGGTGTTCTGGCGGAAGAATGCGCCGTCCTTGTATTTGTCGAGGTCGCCGAACATCCGCCCGTTCTCCATATGGTGGCCGTAGAGCAGGGAATACCGCCCGCTGAAGTCCGCGTCGCAGTCAACATCCAGAAAGATGCTGCCCGCCAGCGCAAAGCTGCCGTAGACGTCGGTGTTCAGATAGGTGAAATTGCTCTCGCCCTGCACCACCGGGTAGTCGATGGCCGTGCCGTCCAGCGTCAGCCACCCGCAGACATCGGGGTTGATGTCCCGCAGCTGGCCGAAGGAGAGGCTGTTGTCCTCCTGCGGCTGGGGCTTGAAGGCCAACAGCCCGGCCTGCACATTGTCGGCAGCGGCGTACACCCGGCTGTTGTCCCACAGCGCATAGCCCGACCAGACCACCGCCAGCAGCACCAGCAGAGCCGTCACCCCGTCCAGCAGGCCGTTCGCCGCCCGCAGGGCCATCTTCTGCCACCGGATGTTCCTCACCTCCCTTGCCTTATTTCCTCCGCGCTTACTTCTGATGGCGGCGGCGCAGGGTCAGCAGCAGCCCGACGCCCGCAGCACCCGTCAGGGTGAAGAGATAGGGTGCGCTGTCCAGCACCACACCGGCATCCACGGTGCCGCCCTTGGTGTTGGTGAAGTTCGCCTGCTCGACCGCCGCATCCACTTCGCCCTCGGTGCCAGTCTCCGTCGTCACATAGTCTGCGACCGGCGTCTCAGATACCTTGTACTCGACGCCGTAGGGCAGGTTTTCGATGTGGATGGTATCGTCGTCTTTCAGATAGAAAGTCGCTTCCGTCGTCTCGCCGGGCCTGATCTTGATCGAGTCGGGGTTCGCGTCATAGCTGCCGCCGGTGATGGCGTAGCTGTCCTGATAGGTCTTGCCCTCTTCGCCGGTCAGCTGCACCCTGAACTCAAAGTATTTCTCCTTATTGCCCATGATGCCCTCGACGTCCTTGTGGACTTCCAGCTTACCGGCAGAGTAGAGGTTGTCGAAGTCGTCCTTCTTGCCCTCGCCGGTGGATTCCGGGTCCTCGGTGTGGACAGCGGCAATTCGGAGCTTGCCGTCCTGCTCGATGACCGTCACCCGCAGCAGGATGGCGTTGCCGTAGTAGGTCACGCCTGCGCTGTTGCCCGCCACCTCATGGATGATGTAGGTGTAGACGCCCACGCTGTCGTACTCGGGCAGCTTGATCTCGATTTTCTTGGTTTTACTCGCACTGCCGGCTTCGCCCTGTGCGTAGGTCACGTCGCCGACAATCGGCATATAGTCTCCGGCTTTAATGCCGTCCGATGCGTCGGTGACATTTTCCGCCTCGATGTCGAAGCTGAACGTCTCCGCCGGGGAGAAGGTCCCCTCGTTGGCCAGCTCGTAGTTTTTCTTGATGACCACGCTGTCCATGTCCGCATACGTCTCGCCACTGGCCGCAAAGGCGGGCATGACGCTGACGCCCATGGCCAGAGCGATGGAAAGCATACCCGCGAGAAGCTTTTCTGCCTTGTTCTGTTTCATCCTAGAGTTCCTCCTATCTTGTCCTGTATAGTTTTTGGCAGCTCAGAGCCCCCGCCGCCGGATGAGGGTGATGACTTTTGCCTTGACCGCACTGCACTGCACCGGGCCGAAGTCACGGCTGTCCTCGGCCTGTGTGCGGCAGTCGCCCAGAATAAAGACGCTGTCCTCCGGCACAGCGTAGGGGTAGCTGAGCAGAGATTTGGGGTAGGTGGGGTAGAGGATGCCGCCGCCCTGTGCCGAGCCGTTGACCTCCACAACGCCGCTCTCGCTCAGGGTCACGATGTCCCCGCCCCGGGCCAGCACGCGGCCCACCCGCAGCCTTCCCGAGCGCTCATATACCACGACATCATTCTTGGCATAGTCTTTTTCCAGCCGGCAGCCCAGCACGAGGTCGCCGTCCTTCACGGCGGGGAACATCTCGCTGCCGGACGCCTGCGTCACCAGATACACCTGCGTCAGAAGCACCCAGAGCAGGGCGGCGAACACCGCCAGCCGCACCGCCAGACTGCGCACTTCCCGCAGCAGGGGGCTTTTTTCCGGCTTCGCCGGTCCGGACAGGTTCGCTTCCGGCGTCCCGGGCGGGGCCTCCGGGGCAAGCGCCTCGTTTGGTTCCTTCACTCATCTTCCTCCTTCTTTCTGTTTTTGCAGCCCAGAACGGCCGCACCGGCACACAGCATCAGCGGCAGTCCGAAGAAGTCTGTCTCCACGCCGGTGTCCGGGTCTATATCGGCCAGAACGTAGTGGGCATAGAAGTTGACGACGCCGTTTTCCAGCTCTTCGTCGGTGGGCTCATAGCCCTCTTCCCACTCGTCCTGCGATACCTTTTCCTTCGGGTCCGGTTCATCCGTCACCGAACCGGGGAGCTCTTTGTACCAGCCGTCAAAGACATAGCGCGCACCGCCGATGTCAAGCTCTTTTTCGATGTCCGCCGTCGTCTCTTCCACCCGCTCGCCGCTCTGGTACTCGCGGCTTTCCCGGATGCTGTAGTCGTCCTCGCCCGGGGCGCGGACGTTGAACCGGGCCGTGAAGTTTTTCCTGCTCTTGACGCTGATGATGCAGTCGATGTGCTTATCCGGTTTTGTCCCGTTGCTGCGCGAGATCTTGTACGGTGTCACCACGATGCTCTCCAGATCGTCCTGCGTCAGCCCTTCGACGCCGGTAGCCTCTTCGATGGTGTCCTTATACTCGTCCCATATCTCATCAACGACCTCGTCCCAGTAATCATCGCCCGGTTTCAGCGACCATGCGTCGCCAGTCGCGCCGCCCGGCCACGATACAACATAGTCTGACACATTTGTCAGGATGTTCTTGCCGTTATCTTCCCATGCCGCGCCGTAGGTCTTCACCTTACCGACCCACTTGCACTCGCTGTTGTCCGGTGCCCACTGGCTGGGGTCATTGCTGCCGGGCCGGCTGGTGGGGGTCTTGAGCAGGAAGACTGCCGCCGATTCCTCCTGAGTCTGATCCCCCCAGCCCGGTGCATCCTCATCAAGTTCGTCCGCAGGCAGGGTGTTTTTATCCTCGGCTACGCTGTCGTCGGCCAAGTCGGCATCTTCCCCAGGGGATCTGTCTTTTTCGGGCTGCTCTGCCTCATCCAGAGGCGTTTTCTCCTCGGCGGCGGGCCGTTCTTCCCACAGCTCCGGCAGAACGGCGATGTCTTCTTCCTCGTCTGAAACGGGCTCCTCCTGCCGGGTCTCATCGTCGGTGAAACAGGCGTAGATGCTGCACTCGCTGTCCGCTTCCGGCCAGAGCGGTCCTTCATCCGGCACGAAGCGGACCGCCGTCCCTTCGTCGTCCCGGCTGTACCAGAAGCGAAAGCGCTTTCCCTCCACCTCCGGCTCTTCGGGCATCAGAAGCTCTTCGCCGCTGCCCACGGTCTGTTCCGCGTAGGGCAGGCCGCCGTCGGCCTCGTCCGACTCGCTGAGCCAGAAGAGGTAGGTCCTCTCAAAATGCTCGTCCGCTTTGAGAGCCCCGCTGTCCGGCGTCGGCGTCTCGTCGGGCAGCCCGATGTCATCCAGCCCGTCCACCACGACGGGGATGCCGCCTTCCGCGGGCAGAAGCACCGGCTCGTCTGTCCGGATGTCCTCTTCTTCGTCCCAGGCAGGCTCGTCCTCTATTTCCTCGTCCCATGTCTGGTCCGGCACGCTGTCCGTCCGCTCCGGCCCTTCGGCAAATGCGGGCAGCAGACAGCCGCACAGCAGTACCAGCACGATGCACAGTGCTGCGGCGCGCAGTGTCAGCCGCCTCCGTTCCAGTCGATCCCGCATACAACAGCCCTCCTTCATTCTCGCTCCCGGCGGGGATGCCGCCCTTTGCGTTATCAGGATACCGTTTACCGGACACGAAGGATGTCATTGCGTGCCAGTGCAAAAAAATTTACGCATGAAAAAACCGCCGCCGGGGTCTTTCGACTCCGGCAGCGGTCTGCTGTCTCCGAATTTTCGGTTTTCAGGTGCGGGTGGTGGCTTCCATGCAGTGCTCGGAGGGGGCGTAATATTCCATCAGCGCAATGTAATTCTCGCAGTGGTGGCAGAACGCCGCCCGGATGGCGTCGTCGGGCGCGCTCCTCATCGACACGAACATCAGGATGTACTTTGCAATGAGGCTCACAGCCTCGCTCTCGAGGCCATAGCAAAGGCCCACAGCCAGGATCGGCACGACGATCTGCTGCGCACGGATGGGGATATTCTCCGCATCGACCCGCTTGAGCACGGCACGGCTCATGGTGGATGCCGCCCAGACGGCGCGGGAGATCTTCCAGTAATCCATATTCTTCAGATGGGTGAGGGTGCGCAGCCGCTGGATGACCTCGCCATCGTCCAGAACTTTGTTCTGCGTGACCTCCTTCTCCGAGCGGATGAAGGCGCACTGTATCATGTCCATCAGGGCGGCTTCGTACTTCTCATGGTAGTTCTCGCGGGAGATGAAGTACTCCTCCATACGGAGCATGACTTCGTCCGTTTCTTTGTCGGTGGCCAGCCAGCTGAAGTCCAGCGGCGTCGGGCCGAAATCATTCTTGCCCATCTCGTTCAAGTCTTCCAGCTCTTCCTCGTTCCGGGTGGAGGGAAGGAAGCGGTCGTTGCCGTTCCGGTGGAAGCCCCACTCCTCGGGCAGAAGATGCGGCACGATGTCGCCGCTGGAGATGATGTTGAAGATGTTGCTCTCGCCCCAGCTCTCTTTCAGGCTGCCGTCAGCGTTGTGGTTGTTGTCGTAATCCTGCTGCAAGTCGGGGTAGTCCTGCGGGCCGAGGGCCACCGGTGTCGCAAAGGTGTAGACGAAGACATTCTCCCGTTCTAATCCGGACAGCTCCCTGTTGACCCGGGCGGCCAGAAGGTTCGCCACCACCGCACCGCGGCTGTAGCCGCCCATCCAGAGCTTGACGACGCCCAGCTCTCCCTTTTGCTGAGCTGCCGCCAGATAGTTCTTCAAATCGGCAAACACCTCATGCACCGGGATGATGAAGCCGCTGTGGGCGTGGCCCGCGCCGGTGTGCAGATTGCTCACCCACTCGCCGCCGTAGCCGCCGCCGCGCAGGATGAGCGCCACGATGGTGGTGCGCTTCCCGTTCAGGGTAATGGTCTTGCGGGCCGTGGACCAGCCCACGAAGTCGCCCGCCTTGCCCACATCGACATCATAATAGCGGTATTTCACGTCGCCGAAGCCCAGCTTGGTATAGGCTGCGTCGAGGCTGTCCTCGCGGCCCACGTTCCCGTTGGCCCAGTATTTCGCATCGCTGGTCCATGTATTGAAAGCAGCCGTCACCATGCCCAGCGTCGCCAGCGCCAGCTGGTGGTCGTACTGGATGGAGCTGTGCGCAAAAAAACTGTCGCTGTAGTAATATTCGTGCTCAATGTCCATCTGGCTCAGCTCGCTGCGGAAGGACATTGTATAATTGCCCGCCGGGACTGCCCGGCCCACCGTCTGGCTTTTTGCCGCTGCCTCAGCCCGGGGCAGTGCCAGCCCGGGCGCAAGAGCTGCACTGCAAACCAGCGCTTTACAGAAATCACGTCGTTTCATGGTCTTTCCCCCTTGCTGCTTTCATAAACCTCCGACATTTCTATCGTATAGGTGGTTTGCTATAGTATACCGTATTTTCCCGGCGGATTCAATCATCAACTCTGCCGATCGGGGATGTAAAAACCGGGCCGCATCGCTGCGGCCCGGTCACTTTCGTATTCTCAGAGAAGCTGCGGGTCCATCTGGCGGCAGAAGTCCACGATGTGGTGGAACATCTGCTCGACCGCCGGAGCCATCGCCGTGGGGCGCTGGACAGCCAGACCCACCACCCGGTACTCTTCCGGCTCGATGGGGTAGATCTTGACCGCCGCCGTGCAGCTGCGCAGCAGCATCCGGGGCATGATGGAAATGCCGAGGCCCGCCTCCACCATGGCGATGTTGGACTGGTCGTCGATGACGTGGCAGCGGCGCTCGGTGGAGATGGAGTATTTCTTGAGGAACTGGCGCATCTCGGCGTCGGTGGCGTCGCACTGGACGACAAAACTCTGGCCGTTCATCAGCTCCGGCGTCATAATGCCGTTTGGCGGTTCGGGCCAGTCCTGCGGTACGATGCAGAGCAGCGGCTCACGGAACAGCTCGGTCAGGTTGAACTCTTCGCGGCAGCTGGCGGACAGGAAGGCCAAGTCCACCTGACCGGTGCGCAGCCACTCCTTCACGTCGTCGTAAGTACCCTGATAGACCTCGACTTCAATCTGGGGGTAGCTTGCCATGAAGCTCTTGAGGATCTGGGGCAGCAGGCCGGCGCAGACCGAGTTGAATGCACCCAGCTTCACCTTGCCCTTTTCCAGGCCGTTGAGGCGGGCGATGCTCTGCTGCAGGGCCTCGTCGCTGTTGAGCACCGCCCGGATGGACGGGTAGAGCGAAGCGCCATAGCTGGTCATGGTCACGCCGTTTTTGCCGCGATTGAATAAGGTAAAGCCAAGCTCAGCCTCCATCACCGCGATGGCATGGCTGATGGCAGAGGGGGTCAGATGCAGCTGCTGGGCCGCTTTGTTAAAGCTGCCCTGACGCGCGACTGCATCGAAAATCTCGTAAGAAAACAGCGTCATGTCCCTAGCCTCCTTCCGTTTTCAGTTCGGAGACGCCCGTTCTTCTGTGAATCTTTTTCACCTTGAGGATGCTATGCATCAATTTTCTTTTTGAGTGTACTATCCTATCTCCGCTTTGTCAAGCATCCAAACCTTAATTTTGGACGTTGAGCCAAATTTCTGCTTTTGAAACGCCATTTATAAGGGATATTTGCGCCCTTTTCCGTTCCAGTATTTTCCTGTTTTGAACAAAAAGACCGACAGCCCTCCATCCCGGAAAGCCGTCGGTCTTCTGCGTTCTACAGATGTTTTTACTCGAACACCCGCAGCAGGCTCATCTGCGTTCAGCTTATAATTCTTCTGAATCTTCTTCATTTTTGTACCTCTGACCTCTAAAATTTTTGAAAAAATCACAGGTACAAGCCCAAAAAGCCTATATAAAACAAAAAAGACGATAAACCGTTTATCTCAACGATTTATCGTCTTTTTGGTGCGCTCGAGGGAACTCGAATCCCTGGCCCTCTGATTAAAAGAGCAGACAGGGCACATATCTCGATTTATGGAAGTTGCGCTATATCGCCGTTTTATAGTGAAACGCCGCAATTTTTGAACATATAGTTTGTGTATCCCTTGTCGGATTTTGCAACGGAAATCCACCTGTGCATCCTGTGTGACCGTGCAAAATCCGTGCAGAAACCGTGCACTTACTCTGGAACAAACTAAAATCGACCCATCCGACAACGACTTGACGGCATTGGTTTGAGTGATAAGTACCGCATTATGCATCCTCTCTTATTGTGATAGATGCACCCCGTATGGCAACCTGTCGTTTCATGTAATTTTTTCTTACATGGGACGACATGGTCTTTTCGCTCAACTTGTTGTATGATAACGATATAAAAAGAAAGGATGTGTTACTATGAAAAGATTTTTCTCGCTTGTCACTACAGTTGTCCTCAGTGCATTAATTTTACTGGGCACCCCCATTGCTATCCATTCTGCAGCAGAAACAAGTTCCTCTTCATCCAATTCAACTTCATCAACCAAAAACAATCCAGACGATAAACCGGAATGTCCTACTCCATCCGTAGATGCCGTCACACCGCAGGACGACATTTCATGATATTCAAAATAAGATGTTCAGATACTTTTCTGCTTCTGTGCGGATAATCTGCAAATCATCTTCATATCCCATGACTTTGCAAATGTAAAAAGCTTCACGATATCGTTCGACACTCTCCTCCTTTTTTCCAAGAAAGAAGTCGCATTCAGCTTCGATTTCCAAACACGAGTGAAGCACCTGATAATGTCCATATTTTATACATGCTTCTTTTCCGCATCTTGCCACCTTTGCGCCTTCCTCATACTTTTGCGACAAATCCAACGATCTAGCAAAATTATACAAAACCAAGGGAAGCATCCTGTTTGAAGTAACCGTTTCCGGAAGATGCTTTCTTATATATTGAAGCAGTCGATAGAAAATATCGGCTGCTTTTTCGTTGTCACCGCTCAAAGAATACGCATTTCCAATTTGATTGACCAGTTTCATTTCATCCAATGTAAAGAGAAAGTCTTCAATTTTGTCCAGTTGAAAATCCGGTATGGTCATCCGAATGGCTTGCACCAACATTTGAATTCGCTCGTCATTTGAATATCTTTTATTCAATCCTCCCAAAAGGACTTTCGATCGAAGAATAAACTGTTGTGTGATTTGATCATCTGGCTTTACAATTTTCTCAAGCTGACTTATTTTGTCAAAGCCATCCTCAACGCACTTTAGCGCATTACAGGCAACAATTTCTTTCTTGAGTGCTTCTATTTCCAGTTCTTCCGGTGTTACCAGCGCATAATATCGGTCATCCGGCAGACCAAGGCGCTGTAGAATCGCATTGATTCGATTTCGGCTGGGAGTCTGTTTTCCGTTTTCAACTCTGGACAATGTAACAGATTCACAAATGCCTGCACAGACCTGCTCCTGTGTCAACCCGAGATCTAAACGCCGCTGGCGGATATACTCACCCAATTTGTAATTCTGCATTTAGCAACTCCTTCCAAACTTTAGTATTGCCATAATTGTAATATACTAGATTTTGTACATGTGTGCAAGCGTCTCTTGTGCAAACCTGTCGTCCCATGTAATTTTTTCTTACACCAGACGATATGGTCAATCGAAACTTTTTGTGATAAAATACCGGAACAGCAGATGAAATGCATTCTAAGCTCTTTGATATACACATGGAGGAAACAATGATACACTATCTGAAAAAGCAATGGAGGCTCAGTACCCTCACCGGCTTGTTTGCCATCATCGCCTATGGTGCTCAGGCTCTGATTCAACTTGCCTTGATGAAGGTTTTTGATGCCGTTGTATTGCTGGATCTGCGAAGTACTATCTTTTGGACGGCAGCCGATCTGGCCTGTTGGGGGAGCTATCTTCTTTTTACTGCTTTACAGGAACATTGTCAGGCCAAAACAATTCGCGCGTTGAACAATACAGTACGAGATGAGCTGTATCACTCCTTCCTGCGCAAGAGCCATACCGATTTTCATCAGTTCGACACCGGCGAATATCTCGCCCGGTTGACCAATGATGTGAAGCAATTAGAACAGCTTGCTTGGATTCCCTTCTTCGGCTGTGTAGGCAAAATTGCGCAGATCGTGTTCAGCGTTTTGGGGCTCGCCTTTTTGCATTGGTCGCTGGTTGTTTTTTCTGTGATCACAGCAGTTGTCCTTTGGCTTTCCCCAAAACTGTTCCAGAAAAAGTTGGAACTATTGGGACAAAACTGCGGTGTGCAGCAGACTGCCGCCATCAACCATTTGAAGGACCTTCTGACAGGCTTTGACGTACTCCAGTTTTTTGGCAGAGGAAATCTCTTTCTCCAGCAGGGAAATAGGATCAGCGATGACATTGAAAAGCCCAGTTGCCAGCTGAGCTATGGCAAATCTCGCATGGAGGCGTTGATTGGCTTTATCAACGTCGCACTTCAGCTCGGCTCGCTTGTGCTGATTGCTGCGCTGACCAGCATGGGACTTGTCACCACAGGCACACTTGCCGGTGGTGTCAATCTGATCGGAGGCGTGGCAAACGGCTTTAACAGTTTGGCCGGTTTGCGTCTCTCCCTCTCAGCCAGCAAGCCCTACTTTTGCAAGCTGCCAACGGTCGATACTGATTCCAAATCGGAAGAGATTGCTCCTATGTCACCGCTGAAAGCCTCCATTACGGTAGATAGAGTTTCTTTCTGCTATGATGAGAAAAAGCCCATCCTGAAAGATGCCTCCTTCCGCTTTGAAAAGGGCAAAAAGTATGCCCTGACAGGCCCCTCCGGCTGTGGAAAATCCACTCTGCTCAAGCTGCTTTTGGGCTGGCTGCCGGACTACATCGGTACGATTTCGTTTGACGATGTGGACATTCACACCGTTACACCTGCTCAGCTCCAGCAACAGATGAGTTACATTGAGCAGAATGTGTTCCTGTTCAATACTACGATTCGGGAGAACATCACACTGGGTGAAGATTTCTCGGAAGAGCAGCTGCATGCGGCCATTCAGGGCAGTGCCCTTGCCACAGATTTGGCCGCCATGCCAGATGGCCTTGACACCGTTGTAGGTGAGGATGGCAGTAATCTTTCCGGCGGTCAGAAGCAGCGTGTCGCCATTGCCCGTGCTCTAATTCACAATCGCTCCATCCTGCTGGTGGACGAGGGCACCAGTGCACTGGATCAGAAAAACGCCGACCTTGTGGAAAAGAGCCTGCTTACCAATCCCGACCTGACACTGATCCTCATCAGCCACCACCTGTCGGCAGAGCGCCGTGCACAGTTCGACCATGTGTATGAGCTGACACCTGTAACGCAATGATTGCCCTGTAATTTCCCCTCAAATCGCAAATATGCCCTGCATGCCGATCAATGCCGGTGTGTGGGGCCTTTTGCAGTGAAACCGAGACACTCCACAAGGCTGCTCATAACTGGGCACCGCCTATCCAAGTGCCCAGCCGAGAAGATTCCAAAGAGCCGCAGAATGCTCTTTGGCACACGACTTTGCTTGCAAAGTCTAGTGTGTTACACCTTGGTTCCGGCTGATGCGGAAAAGGGGCTGCGAGCAAAAGCTCAAGCCCTACCATTTGGAGGACTTGTACACCACACCCCCTGCGGGCAGTATCTTGAGGGGAAGAAGCAGGTGCTTTCAGACAAGCAGAAACAGCGTTTGCTTTCTGGCACGACTATCCATGAAGTACACCGCTTGCTGGGGACTGCATTCCGTTATGCCGTGGAGTGGGGCATCCTCATCAAAAGCCCTGTTCCTGTGGATAGCCCTAAGAAGTCCACACAGGAACGCTCCATCTGGGACGTTGGCGAAATGCAGGCTGCACTCGCCAGCATGGAGGACCCGATTTTGCATCTGGCTGTCCACCTGACACTGGTGGGTGCACTCCGAGAGGGTGAGGTTGCCGGACTGACCCCGGAGGACATCAACTTCGATGCTGCCGATGGCATGGGAACATTCACCATCAACAAATCTATGCAGCGTGTCCAGAAAGCGTCACTTGCCAGAACAGGGAAAGACTGCATTCTCCGGGAGTTCGAGGACAAGCGCGAGGGCAGCAACACGGTTCTGGTTCTGAAAAAGACCAAAACGGCATCTTCCTGCCGCACGATTTTCATGACGGAAGCTCTGAAAGAAGAACTGAAGCACTGGTTCAAGCATCTGGAAATGGATGAGGCTGACATGGATGGCAGATACCGCAACAGCGGGATGCTCCTGCGCCTGCCGAACGGTCTGGCAGTTGAACCTGTCCTGATTCGGAAGAAATTCGAGAAATGGCAGGATGCTCACCCGGTGTTCCCGCACATCGTCTTTCACGGCTTGCGCCATTCCAGTGCCACCTACCAGCTAATGATCTCCGGCGGCGATGTGAAAGCGGTACAGGGCACAACGGGTCACGCCAGTGCCAATCTGCTGGTCAACACCTATGCACACATCCAGCAGGATTCCCGCAAGAAGCTGGGTAAAAAGTTCGAGGAAGGCTTCTACAAGCCGGGAACAACACCTGTGCAGGTTGCCCCGGTTGAAGCAGAACCGACCATCTCTATGTCGGCTCTGCTGGAGCTTTTGAAAGACGCGGACCCTGCTGTAAAAGCACAGCTCCGCTTGGCTCTGCTGACCTGAATTGCAAAAAATAGCACGAATTGCAGAGTAATTCACGGACTTACCCCATCTGACATGAAAAATGCGGACCGTGCAAAAACCGTGCAGAGACCGTGCAAATGGCGTACAAAAAGAAAATCCCACGAGAAATCTTGTGATTCTTCGTGGGATTTTGGTGCGCTCGAGGGAACTCGAATCCCTGGCCCTCTGATTAAAAGTCAGATGCTCTACCGGCTGAGCTACGAGCGCATATTTTCAGATTTACAGATACTGCCGAATAATATTACCACACCCGCGCCAAAAAAGCAAGAGGAAAGCGCAAAAAAGTGCCTTTCCGCAGCACACAGACCCCCGCCGGGAGAGCACCCGTTCCTTTTATAAAAGCCAGTTTTACCGTCGCCTCTCTGGGACGCGGATATTCTGGCGGCAACTTCCTCTTTACAAATGGGGCGCGAAACAGTACAATCAAAGCAGAACGAACTGTCCCGGCCCGTATGCGGCGGGGCTTTTTGATAGGAGGCTGTTTTATCATGAAAATCTCTCGTCGGTCTGTCCTTCATATTTCCGGGCTGGCAGCGGCAGCGCTGGCCCTGACCGGCTGCTCTGCGGCCGGAAGCGCCGCGCTGGGCGGCAAGCTGCCCGGCCTGCTCAAGAGCCTGACCAAAAAAGGGGAGACCGCTGCTTCGTCGGAAGCTGCCAGCGACATGGCCGTCACCCCGCCGCCCGAGGGCGAACAGCTTGACCCGGCCTTCGGCGTCATGCCCGAGTACGACGCCGACATCCTCACCGGCGCCGCGCGCAGCACCAACAGCCGCCCGGTGGCTGTGATGGTGAACAACATCGCCAACTCCCAGCGCCAGAATGCCCGCCCCCAGCGGGGCATCGGCAGCGCCGACCTGCTCATCGAGGCCAAGGTCGAGGGCGGCATCACCCGCCTGTGCGCCGTGTTCAGCGACGCCGACAGCATCCCCGAGGTGGGTCCCCTCCGCTCGGGCCGCGACCAGTTCCTGCAGCTGCTCATGCCCTGGAACATCCTCTACTACCACGACGGCGAGAGCATCTTCTGCACCCAGTTCGTCAGCGTGTACGGCTACTCCGGGCTGAACATCGGCGGCAAGAATTATTTCAAGACCCCGATCCACCCCATCGTCTCCCACCGCAATAACCGCGGCCGCGATGTGGCCTACGAGCACACCGAATTCACCTCCGGCAAGGAGATCTGCAAGGCCGCTTCTGATGCCGGCATCAGCCTCTACGCTCCCAGCGAGGGGACGTTCTTCCACTTCGCCGACTACCGCACCGACGAGGTCAACAAGCTCAAGGGTGAGCCCTCGGCCAAAAAAATCGCCATCGTACATTCGGAGAGCTACCGCACCTCGTTCAGCTACTCCGCACTCAGCCACACCTACGCGATGCAGATGTACAACTCCTCCAAGAAGGCCACTGAGAACACCGTTGATGAGCTGACCGGTGAGCAGCTCACCTTCGAGAACGTCGTGGTCTGCTTCGCCGACATGGACGCCTACGCAGGCGACTCCCACGACGTGCAGGAGGTGCAGTACATCAAGGGCGGCGACGCCTACCTCTTCACCCGCGGCGGCGTACAGGTGGGCCGCTGGGAAAAGACCTATCCCACCAACCCCCTCAAGCTTTACACCAAGTCCGGCGAGGAGATGACCCTCAACCGGGGCAAGACCTACTTTGCACTGGTGGACAACGACGAGCTGAGCAATTTCAGTTACCAGTAAGCCCATGAGGAACATGACGATGAAGCGCATTCGAACTGCGCTCTGCCTCATTTTGGCCGCCGCGCTGCTGGCAGGCTGCGCCTTTCTGCCCAGCGACAGCGAGCCGGAAACGCCCGCCCCCACCGACCCGCTCACCGGCCTTGCTCTCGAGTGGCAGGGCCAGCGTCCGGTGGCCGTGGCCATTGAGAACAGCACTGCCTCCACCACGCAGTGGGGCCTTTCCTCGGCGTCGGTGGTGCTGGAAGCCCTCACCGAGGTGGGTACGTCCACTGAGCTCTGCCTCGTCTATCCGGCGCTGGCCGCGACCCCGAAGGTCGGGCCGGTGGCCGCCGGTCAGGACATCTACTGGCGGCTGCTGGTGGGCCAGCAGCCCATTCCGGTGCAGCGGGGCGGGGGACAGTTCGACCAGAACTTCCTCGATTACTATTCCATCCGGGCCGTGGATGCTCTGGAAGCCGGGCGCACCGCCTTCGACTGCGGCAGTGAGTGGAGCAACGCACCGCTGTGGTACACCAGCGGCGAGGCCATCTCTAATGTCTTGGACGAGCTGAGCATCTCCTCTGTTCTGACGGAATCCCGAGTGACGAGCGCCGCATCCGCCGCGGCGGACAGTGCGTCCTCCGGGGCCGATGCAGTGCTGTCCATCCCTGCACTTCTTCCGCAGGAAGCAGACGGCAAACTGCCGGACGCCACCGCGCCGGACGCGGTGAATGTCCGGGTCTGCTTTGACGACGACAACGCCACCGGCTTTTCCTACGACGCCGACAGCGGGCTTTACCGGATGCTCCACGCCGACGGCACGCCCCAGCTGGACGCCAACAACGGCCAGCAGGCCGGGTTCGATAATCTGCTGGTGCTGTTCAGCGCCTCCGAGCTGCGGGACGACGGCAAGACCTACGACTACGATTTGAGCATGGGCGGCGGCGTCTGGCTCAACGGCGGGCATCTGTGGACCATCACCTGGACGCAGGGCCGGGACAACACGCTGCTGCTCTACGACGCCGATGGCCGCACCATGAACATCGAAGCCGGGACGAGCTATATCGCTCTTGTCACCAGTCTGACCGGACAGGAGCTGACGGTCACAAATTCCAGCGGAGAAGCGATCCTTGGATAAGCAAAAAGACTTCTGCATTTCACCGTGCAGAAGTCTTTTTTATTTCCAGGCTGCGGCGCGCGCCGATGGCGCGGGGCGGGTTTTATTCTTTTGGTCAAATGGCTTTGCGCTCCGCGCGGGTGCGCCTGCGGCGTGGGGCAGGTTTTTTCTTTCGGTCAAATGGCTTTGCGCTCCGCGCGGGCCAGAGCGCAGGGCTGGTTTTTTCTTTGAGCTGGTTCTCGCGCTGGTGGCGCGGGGGATGTTTTTCTTTCGGTCAAATGGCTTTGCGCTCCGCGCGGGCCAGAGATAGGGAGGGGTGTT
>ENA-OVFU01000606-OVFU01000606.1-human-gut-metagenome-genome-assembly--contig:-NODE-606-length-24139-cov-6.152176_pt1 | contig 24139 bp, 23 predicted proteins | sample MGYA00237764_ERZ505407 | MGnify/ENA primary metagenome ERZ505407 (study PRJEB26158, sample SAMN06016366) | human gut metagenome | biome: human gut; feature: ankylosing spondylitis patient; material...
GATGCGCAGTGATTCTGTATGGAATATGTCAGCTTTGCTGACCAGAATCACGCGCCAAGTCTCACGGACGTTCGACTTGAATTATTTGTTCTTCTCATGCTCCTCGATCCACTCCAGAATATCCCCGGATACCTGTTCGCGGTTGAGTTCATTTAAAAGTTCATGCCTCGCGCCCTCATAAAAGCCGATGGAAAGGTCCTCCACTCCAGCTTTATCATAGCGGTCATAGACTCTCCTCACGCCTTTTGTCTCCTCACCTACCGGATCCTTGCTCCCGGACAGGATCAAAACCGGGAGGTCCGTGCGCATTTTGCCTGCTTTTTCGAGCTTTGCGGTCTTTAAGATCACCTCGAAGAAATCCCGGTATGCGCCCGCAGTGAAAATAAAGTTCGTCAGCGGGTCGTCCCCGAAGGCGCGGTCTCTCTTTTCATCCCTGGACAGCCAGTCGTAAGGCGTCTTCGTCGGCTTGAATTTCCGGTTATAGTTTCCAAGGGACAGGTTGTAGAGCATTTTGCTCCTGTATCTCGTCCCTTTCCTCTTACAGACAGAGTCCGCCAGCATATATCCGAACCGCACCTCAGCGTCCTTCGGTGCTCCGGTTCCGAGCAGGATCACACCGTCGATTCCGTCCTTGTAGACGGTCAGATATCGTCTCGCGAAGAACGACCCCATACTGTGCCCCAAAAGAAAAATCGACACACCCGGATATTTTCTCTGTGCATGGACCGTCACACGGCGCATATCACGGATCACGGAGACAGCGCCCGCATGGTCACCGAAATATCCCCTGTCCTCCTCCGCTGCCGCGGTCTTTCCGTGGCCTAAGTGGTCATTCCCGAGAACATAGATCCCGTGTCCCGCAAGGAATTCCGCAAACTCCCGGTATCTTCCCACATGTTCCATCATTCCATGGGCAATCTGGACGACGGCTTTCACCTCGCCGTTTGGAATCCATTCCATACAGTGGAGATTCGCAAGACCGCTGCTAGATGGTATATAAAATTCATGGATCTCCATAATTTCTGCCTCCTGTGCATAAAACATTTTCGATTTTAGCTAACAGGCACTCAAATACCCATTCCGCCTGTCATCAGTACTCATCGAAGAGTTTTATAAATATAGTCCTAGTATAACACGCACTCAAAACTTTCCCTAGGAAACATCTGTTAAAATTTCATAAACTTTATCTAAACCGAAATTAAATGTGTCAGGCGCATTCCGCTATCCTGTATGGTCACCCACACCGGGCTGCACTCTGCGCAGGCGCAAAAAAGCCCCGCAGGCGCTCTCACACCAGCGGGGACTTTCTAACTTTCCAATGCTTCCAACCTCAATTACAAGACAGTCGTCATGTCCGATCAGTCTTTCTTCATCAGCTTTACCATAACAGCCTTCTGCGCATGCAGGCGGTTCTCTGCCTCATTGAAGATCTCGTCGGCATGTTCCTCGAAGACTTCCTCGGTGATCTCCTGTCCGCGGTATGCCGGGAGACAGTGCTGGACCATAGCGCCCGCGTTTGCGGCTGCGAGGAGCTGTCTGTTGATCTGGTAGTCCTTAAAGATTTTCTTTCTCTCCTCTTTCTCCGCTTCTTCTCCCATCGAAGTCCATGTATCTGTGATCAGAATATCCGCACCGGACGCCGCCATAAACGGATCTGTCTCCAAGGCAAACTTATCGCCGCAGCCCTTCGTGAATTCAAGGACAGCTCCGTCCGGCTTGTATCCGTCCGGTGTCGCGACCGCCACGTTCATTCCGACCTTTAAGCCACCAACGATCAGGGAGTTTGCCATATTGTTGCCGTCACCGATGAAGCACATTTTGAGTCCGGAGAAGCTTCCGAACTTCTCACGGATCGTCATGAGGTCCGCAAGGACCTGACACGGATGACAGAAATCCGTCAGGCCGTTGATGACCGGGATGGAACCAAATTTTGCGAGGTTCTCCACTTCCTTCTGCTCAAAGGTACGGATCATGATACCGTCAAGGTATCTTGACAACACGCGGGCAGTATCCTGAACCGGCTCTCCACGGCCGATCTGCAGATCTCTGGAGGACAGAAACAATGCATGTCCACCCAGCTGATACATTCCTGTCTCGAAGGAAACCCTCGTTCTTGTGGAGGATTTCTGGAAGATCATTCCCAGTGTCTGCCCTTTTAAAAGCTCATGAGGAATGTTGTGCTTTCTTTCATATTTTAACTGGTCTGCCAGATCCAGAATTCCAATGATCTCCTCTGTACTGAGATCCAGTAATTTTAATAAGTTCTTCATGATTCAAATACCCCTTTCATGGCCTCAAGTGCCTGATCGATCTCTTCATAGGTGATAACAAGCGGCGGCAGCAGACGGATCGCGTCCGTTCCGGCTGTCAGGACGAGAACGCCCTTTTCCATAAGCTTTGCAACATATCCGGCGCGCTTTTCCGGATCTACGATGATGCCGAGCATGAGTCCCATGCCGCGGACATTCTTCACTGCCGGGGAGTGAAATCCCAGGACTTTTTCTTTGATGTAAGCGCCCTTTTCCTCAACCTCTTTTAAGAATTCCGGCTTCATCACCGTGTCGAGGACCACATTCGCAGATGCCGCGCTCACTGGGTTTCCGCCGAAGGTGGATCCGTGGGTTCCCGGTCCCATAACATCCGCGCAGGACTTCGCAGCCAGCACGCCGCCGATAGGCAGACCGCCGCCGAGACCTTTCGCCATGGTCACGATATCCGGAGCAATTCCGTACTGCTCATAGGCGAAGAGGCTGCCACATCTTCCGATGCCGGTCTGGACCTCATCCACTATGAGCAGGATGTCGTTTTCCTTGCAGAATTTCGCGACGCCCTGGACAAACTCTTTATTTAACGGCAGAACGCCGCCCTCTCCCTGGATCATCTCCATCATGACGGCACAGCAGGTCTTATCTGCCTTCGCAGTCACATCCGCCAGGTCGTTTGCCTTCGCGTAGGCAAAGCCTTCCGTGAACGGGAAGAAGTACTGGTGGAACTTCTCCTGTCCGGTTGCCTTTAATGTTGTGACCGTTCTTCCGTGGAAGGACTGGATCAGTGTCACAATGGTGTTTCTTCCCTCACCGTATTTATCGAAGGAATACTTTCTCGCGAGCTTGATGGCGCCCTCATTCGCCTCCGCACCGGAGTTTGCAAAGAAGATTTTTCCCATCCCTGTGGCTGTCACGAGCTTCTCTGCGGCGCTCACCATGGGCTCCGTGTAGTAAAGGTTGGAAGCGTGCATGAGCTTTTCCGCCTGTTTTGTCACGGCATTTACGATCGCCGGATTTCCGTGGCCTAAGCTGTTTACTCCGATCCCGGAGGTCAGATCCACGTACTTTTTTCCGTCCGCATCCCAGAGCGTCGCGCCTTTTCCGTGGTCAAGGACGATGTCGAACCGTCCGTATGTATGCATGATATATTCTGAATCTTTTTTCTTGATCTCTTCCGCTGTCATATCGTTCCTCCTGTGGCAACTGATTCGGCAGATCCACGCTTTTTCCTGCGTTCTCTCTGCAAAAAACGTGTACTCTGGCACATTCCGCGCCGGATACGTTTTCTTACAGGAACCTGCATCTTCACATGGATCTGCGTCTGCCTTTTATGAAAACATGGTTCCTACACCTTCATTTGTAAGCAGCTCGATTAAGATCGAGTGCGGCACACGGCCATCCTGAATGTTCGCGCGCTCCACGCCCTGACGGACACACTCCACGCAGCAGTTGACCTTCGGGATCATGCCGCCCTTGATGATGCCCTCCCTGACGAGAGACGGAACTTCCGAAACCTTCAGACGTTTGATCAGTGTGGATTCATCGGACGGATCTCTCAAAAGTCCTCTTACATCCGTGAGCATGATCAGCTTTTTCGCCTTTAACGCGATGGCAAGCTTCTCAGCCGCTGTATCCGCGTTGATGTTGTAGTTGCAGGTATCGTCAATTCCTGCGGCAACACAGGTAACTACCGGGATATAGCCTTTTTCCAGCATATCAAGGACGATCTGCGGATTTGTCTTAACGATGTCACCCACATAGCCGTATTCCGTTCCGTCCGGATCGTTCAATTTGACCGCCTCAAACAGGCCGCCGTCCATTCCGCTTATTCCCACGCCTTTTCCTCCGGCATTTTTTAAGAGTGTTACCAGATTCTTATTGAGCTTTCCGCAGAGGACCATCTGGACCGCTTCCATCGTCTCTTTGTCTGTATAGCGCAGACCCTTGATGAATTTGGACTCTTTTCCGGTCTTCTTTAAAAGTTCCCCGATCTCCGGACCGCCGCCGTGGACGAGAACGACTTTCACACCCACGAGATTTAAGAGGACGATGTCACGGATGACCGCCTGCTTTAAATCCTCGTTGATCATGGCGTTTCCGCCGTACTTTACGACTACGATCTTTCCATTGTATTCCTGAAGATACGGGAGCGCCTCCACAAGGACGCCCGCTCTTGTCTCCGCTTTCAGATTTTCCATAAATTTTCTCCTTTTTTTCAGATTGCATCAAATAGAATCACGCGCCAAGTCTCACGGACGTTCGACTTGAATTATAAATTCAGTCCCGCTGTCTCCTCAAATCCCAGCATCAGGTTCATGTTCTCCACCGCCGCGCCGGAAGCGCCTTTTCCGAGGTTATCAAACAGCGCCGTGATGATCGTCTGACCTTCATGTCCATTGACGACCAGTTCCATGCTGTCCTTTCCCGCCATGGTTCCGGCGGCGATCATCGGATCCTCATATCCGAACGGATGGACTTTTATGACCTTCTTTCCGTCGTAGTGGGCAGCCAGCGCCCCGTGGATATCTTTCGCTGTGGGATTTCCCTTTAACATGGAGTTCTGCAGCATGACGGTGACAGCCATTCCTTTATAATAGTCATCCACGATCGGGCAGAACACCGGAGGGACATCAAGTCCGCAGATCTTCTGCATCTCCGGGAGGTGCTTGTGCTTCAGGCTCAGACCGTAAATTCTCGGTGTGTTGTAGAGCTCCGGTTTCTCCGGGGATTCGTACTCCGCGATCATCTTTTTTCCGCCGCCGGAGTATCCGGTGAGGGAAAATACAGTGAGGGGCGTCTCCTTCGGGATCATTCCAGACGCCACAAGCGGATAGACCGGAATCACGAATCCCGATGCGTGACAGCCCGGATTTGCAGTAAATTTCGCGTTAACGACTGCATATTTATGCGCAGCGGAAAGCTCCGGAATTCCATATGCCCAGCCAGGCGCGGTGCGGTGTGCCGTGGAAGCGTCGATGATCCTCGCGGAATCCTTCTCCACAAAACTCACCGCTTCCTTCGCCGCCGCATCCGGCAGGCAGAGGAAGGTGATATCCGCCGCGTTGATGAGTTTCTTTCTCTCATCCGGGTCTTTCCTCTTTGTTTCATCAATTAACAGGAGTTCAATGTCATCTCTTGATGCAAGTCTGTCGTAGATCTGGAGTCCTGTGGTTCCTTCTTTTCCGTCAATGTATACCTTTGGCTTCATAATTGTTCTCCTCTCGCTCATAGATTGTTCTGGATCTCAGGTTCGTCTCCCATCCGCTTTGAATCTGTGGGGTGCGGATGGTAACCATGAATATTTTTTGAATAATTTTGCATAATTATAACTCTATATGTATATTTATGCAAGTACTTTTTTGCATATATCAAAAAAGTACGTGTTCCTGACAGAAACACGTATTTTTTATTTTCACGATCCTCTATTTTCTTTTTTCACTTGTCCAAAAAACGGCTGTCTCTACATCCGCAGCTCCGTGCCCTGCTGCCGGTCCTCTCATTCCTGGAAGGAAGCCGGACGAACCGTGAACTTCTCGTTCCATCTGAATCATTCCTGAACTCCCTTCCCACAGAAACCTTCTATGAAATATATCAAAGATCCTTCCCGGCAGGCTCATAAAATGCCTCCCGCATATGCCCCACCGCCCGTTTTTCGATCCTCGACACATAGGACCGGGAGATTCCGAGCTTTTCCGCGATCTCCCGCTGCGTGTGTTCCTTTGTCCCAAACAATCCATATCTCATGCGGATCACGGTCTGCTCCATCTCCGTGAGATTCTCCTTGTACGCCTCGTAGAGGATCTTCACGTCCTGCTTGATGATCACAGTCTCAAGGACTTCCCTGTCCCCCGCCTCAAGGATATCCAAGAGGCTCACGGTCTCCCCATCCTTATCCGCTCCGATGGGATCATAGATGGAAACTTCTCTGGAGAACTTCTTTCCGGTCCGGAACATCATTAGGATTTCATTTGCTATCCTCCCCCCAATGCGTTTTTGATGCACTGAGGGGATTAGTTTTTCCCAGGCGGTCATCCTCCGTATCATCATCTTCGTAATCTACATCGGAAAATGCCACCAATTCATCATTATCGTCCTCATCGTCTGTATTATCAGAAGCAGCAGAAGCGATTTCCGGGTATTCGATTTCATCGTCCTGCACACCGAACAGAACCACATGGGCATTGACTCCGTCCCAGATAACCTTACGCACGATGGTGCGGATGGCTGCTCGTTTCTGTTCTATGGTCATTTCATCAATGCCGTCCTTAAAGACAGTCAGCAGCTGGCGCATCAAGTCAAATTCAACATCACTGAGAGCGTGCTGCGTAGTCAGTCCTTCCAGCTCCTGAATACGTTTTTCAAGGGACTGGTATTCTTCGTTCAGTTGCTCAATTCGCTTTGTTACATGAGCCTTGGCAGGGCTGTCACCCATTTCCACGAGAGAATCCACCAGTGAATTGATTTTCTTCTCTGTTTCTGCCTTCTCTTTTCTCATATCGGAAATCCGCTGTTCGTAGTCCATGCGATTGCCGGTATAGAATTTTCGGCTCTGCTCCAACTGACTGACAAAAGTCTCCTTATCATCTGCAAGCATTTTTACCTGTTCGATGATTGCCATATCCAGTGTATTGCCGTTTGCGTTTTTGCTGTTGCACACGGTACGCTGGCTGCGCTCTTTCATTTTGCACACATAGGTGTAAATCACCTTGCCGTCAGCAGTTTTTCGCTTGCTCATCTTCGGATACATACGCTCACCGCAGCTGCAGAACAGCAGACCGGTCAGCAACGCTTCGTTACTGCGTGGTTTTCTGAAAGACTTGGACTTGTTGCGTTCCAATGACTCTTGAACCTGCACCCACACCTTGCCGGGAATTAGTCCGGGATGTTTGCCAACGGACACAATCCATTCACTCGGCGGTAACGAGATACTCGCTCTGCCTTTTTCCTGATCGGTACGATTATATGCCATCATGCCGTGAACACCGTCAAAGGCATCATGCTCGGAGAACAGGTCTGTATCATTCTTTATAAAGAAATCATACGCCTCTTGGTCAGCGACCATGTAGACCGGATTCTGCAAAATCGCTTTGACCGAGAAACGGGTAAAATATTTTCCGTTCTTTGTCTTGAACCCTTGCTTAATCAACGCCGCTTCTGTCAAAGTCAAAGAATCCGTTTCCACATACAAATCAAAAATCGTTTTGACTATATCTGCTTCTTCCGGAACAAGTTTCAACTTGCAGGCTTTCTTTGTCTTTCCGTCCACTGTAATGCTTTTTATAGCTTCGGATTCAAAGCCGGTAGGGGTTGTACCACCTAACCAGCGTCCGGTCTTTGCCAGCTCATGCATATTGTCACGGATACGCTCGGCAATGGTTTCACGCTCCAACTGAGAAAAAACAGATGCAATATACATCATGGCTCGTCCCATCGGGGTGCTGGTGTCAAACTGCTCCTTGATGGAAATAAAAGAAATATCCAAACGGGCAAGTTCTTCAATCAATCCAGAGAAGTCGCTGACATTACGGCTGATACGGTCAAGACGATAGACAATGATTGCCTTAAACTGTCGCTTTTTTGCTGCATCCATCATTCGTTTGAATGCCGGACGGTTCAGATTCCCTCCGGAAAATCCCTCATCTTCATATACTACGATTTTATCTACAGCGGCATCACCAAAATGCACACGAACATACTCTTTGCCAAGTTCAACCTGATTGCCAATACTCTCGCCTTTCCCTGTAAATTTTGATTTACGGGAATAGAGGGCGATAACATCTTCATTTTGTCGCATCTGCTTTTCCTCCTTCTCTTGCTATGTGATGTATCATGTGCTATTATAACATAAAGTAAGCACCAAGTAAACATGACAGGAGGGTTTTCTATGAAATCGATTTTTGAAGAATTAGGCGGCACCTACACTTTAGGCGAGGACGGAATGTATTATCCGAACCTGGAGCTTCCGGTTGAAGAAGAACCACATTACGGTAAGTATGGTCGTATGCGAATGAATTACATAAAAGAGCATCGCCCGGGGTTGTATACGGAGCTTTTGTTCGACGGAAAGCTGGTATCACACTTGAACGACATTGATGATACGGCTCGTCAACGGATGGAGCTGCTGACTCGACAAATGCAGGAGCAGCATGGTGTAAACGAGGAATTAAAAGCTCTTGATCAGATGATCTGGGTAGGTGCCTGCAATAACATCCGCAATGCTGCGGAGGAAATTGTTTTGAATGAACTAATATATTGCTAACGCCAAGGGAGAGAGCTTGTACACATCATGGGTACAAGTTCTCTCTTTTCCCTTGAATCCGAGTTGGACAGAAGTTGTTTTGACATCCCACCAGCTTGTCGGAAAGTTAGAAAATGCAGAAACCCAAATACTTGTGAAACTATTATGAACATGACTGTTTCCTATTGACATTCCAGTTTATTGAGAGTAAACTATAATTAGTTTATTGACTATCAACTGGAAGGAGAAATCTTTATGGCTGAGATTAAAATGGGCGTAGTGGAATCCCACTTCGCTGATATTATTTGGGCGAATGAGCCTTTGCACTCCAGAGATTTGGTAAAGCTCTGTGAGAAGGAACTGAATTGGAACCGTTCTACCACTTATACCGTGTTACGCAAACTCTGTGAGCGTGGGATTTTCCAAAACAACGGAGGAACTGTTTCCTCTGTGCTGACCAAGAACGAGTTCTATGCTGTTCAGAGCGAGCAGTTTGTAGATGAAACCTTTGAAGGCTCCCTCCCTGCTTTCATTGCGGCTTTTACACAAAGGAAGGGTATTTCTCAACAGGAAGCTGCGGAGATTCGACACATGATTGATGCAGCCGCCGGAAAGGAGTAATCTATGAGTTCACTCTTTTTGAAAATTGTAAATATGAGTATCGCCGCATCTTGGCTGATCCTTGCGGTCGTACTTTTGCGTGTAGTTTTGAGAGAGGCACCTAAGTGGATCAATGTTCTGCTTTGGGGTGCTGTTGCAATTCGACTCTTATGCCCGATTACCATCGAAAGCAATTTGAGCATGGTGCCAAGCGCAGAGGTTTTTCCGAATGAGGTCGTTTCCGGACCATCCTTTGATGTGAATACAGGTTTCAATATCGTAGATACACAAATCAATGATTACCTTGGCGACCGCTACTTTGAAGGTGTGACGGTTCCTGCAAACAACGGAGCTAACATAACAACGATTCTCAGTGTTGCATGGATAGTTGGCATTTTCACTTTTGCTGTATTTGCTCTTGTGAGCTACCGAAAAATCCACAACAAGGTTCGTCCATCGTTAAATGTGCGGGACAACATTTGGATTTGCGATGATATCCAAACACCATTTATCCTAGGCTGCTTTAAGCCAAAAATCTACATTCCGTCCGGAACGGATGAAGTGCAGCTTCCCCATATCATCGCCCATGAGAACGCTCATTTAAAACGCTGTGACCACTGGTGGAAGCCGCTGGGGTATCTGGTTTTAGCAATCCATTGGTTCAATCCGCTTGTATGGATTGCGTATATTTTACTTTGCAGAGATATTGAGTTGGCTTGCGACGAGAAAGTCATTCGAGAATTAAATCAGAGCGAGTCTATTTCCTATTCCGAAACATTACTCTCTTGTAGCGTAAATAGAAGAACGATTTTGGTTTGCCCGCTTGCCTTTGGCGAGGTTGGCGTAAAAGAAAGGGTGAAGCGTGTGTTGAATTATAAAAAGCCTGCGTTCTGGATTGTTGTCGTAGCAATAATTGCTGCTATCGTTACGGCGGTTTGTTTCCTGACAAATCCCAAAACGATTGGTGATTCTATAACACTTGTTGAACAGTCTACACCCGGAAATGGTAATACTTTTACCTATGATACTACCTTTGGTCAAAGTGTAATGAGCGGCACTGTTTATGCCGAGCAGTGGAGTAATGGCACTTGCACAAAATCTACGCCTGCCGTATTAACGAGTGAAGTCGATGAGATAAACATCTTATTGGATGTTCGTCGTGAAAACGGTCATTCAGTAGGTGTTGATATTCAAGTCGATACCAACGAACATGGTGGTTCCTTCATCACATATTTTGCATTCCCTGAGAATTATTCCATCCTCGGATGGAGCTGCAACGGTTATGAGTTGAATAAACCTATTCTAATCCAATCCGAGGCGGAAAAAATTTTGGCAGCTATGGTATTTGATGTGGGAAATGGAGTGAGGGTATTTAGTCCCGAAGTGCTTGTCAATGAACCTGAAAGATTGGAAAATGTAGATTATGCAATCGTGATTCGTGCTTCATTTGATAGTACCAACTTGGGCAATGAAAATTCGGAACATACTTCTCACTCAGCAGATAGTGGTGCTGTGATTCCGATGGTTATGGTGAATGACACACTCTATCTGTACACAGGATTTGAAAATACAGATGCTCACCACGATGTGATGAATGGCAAGATCACATCCTCTGTTCACGGGAACACCAAGCCTACCGTAAATGATCAATCGAATTTTGGCGAGGGATACGCATATCAGTACGGTGCTGCCGAAGGAACCATTGAAATCTACATGGATGGTAAATGGTGCATCTTTGCTACTGAAGAAGTGCGACAGGATATTCAATTTCCTGTTGCTGATGGAGATGTTAACGGATCAAACGGAGCTGAGTCGGGAGAAACTACATCAGTAGTGGCAGGAGTTTCAATGGTGGATGCTTCTAAGATTGCCAGCATTGCTGTAACCAACGGCAATACCGGAGAACAGAAAACAGTTACTGGAAAAAAGGCATATAGCGATGAATACCTTGCCTAACGTGACTATGATGATGGAAAAGTATAAATCCCGGGAAGGCGATATTGAAATTTTAAATCAAAGTGGAAAAGGACTGAAAACCTGGGAATGGTATGATATTCAGAAGTGGGAAAACGGTGAATGACACAGGCTGGATCAGCTGACGGATGGATTGTGGACAGATACTCTATACCAGATTCCAGCGGGAGAAATTACGGCTTTTTCTACGAATTGGAAAACGTGGTATGGCGACTTGTCAGACGGTAAATATCGCATCATAAAGAAAATATATGAAACGATAGAAGATGAAATCCATACTCATTATCTGGCAGTAGAATTTGAAATTCGATAACTGTCCAAGTACAATGTCAAATATAATTATTGCATCCTTAGTAAAGGAATACCATCGCAGATACTTCCAAAGTAGCAGCGATGGTATTTTTTCTGTTGAAAATACTGTGTAGTACGATATGTACACAGGAAGGACAGTATATTTTTCACTGGCTCAGATATATTGTAGAGCAGCAATCCACCACTACCATTCCAAAATCGGAGTGGTAATGGTGGATTTTGTTATCATCGCTCGTAATCTTTTTGCTTTCTTTTGGGAGGTTTTTGCATCTGTGATTCTGGTTCTTTGCGCTGAAGCATTTGAGTAATAGAAGGCTTTCTGGTAACTTCCCCAAGCATTTTCTTCACTTCCAGCTTGCTCTGACGCATCATATCATAATTATATTTAACGCCGTAGATTTTTTGAAGCTGACTGGCTGCGGATTGCTCTTTGCCAGTGCGAAGCTCCATTCTGGTGTCGGTCAATTCGCCTGCATCCACATCGGCAACGGTTTTTTCCAAATCCCTGTATCTCTCCAGTGTTCTGTCCAGTTCGGCAGTGAATTTATTTTCTGCCTGTTCCAGTGCGTCCATCTGTGTATCAAGATTCTTGACTTCCTTTTTGAATTTGGAGAAGGCTGCATCATCCGCACATTCCATACTGTTCAGAAGCATGGACTTTTCGGATTTCAATTCCTCCAAATCCTCAGTCAGCGTAGCAACCTGCTCCGACAATTTCTGATGCTTTATCACATGAATAAAGGGTAGAGAATCCTGTTCTGCACGGAGCTGCTTTCGCTCTGTGTTTTTCTCTTTGATTTCCTGTTTGATTTCCGTATATCGTTCCACGACCGGTTTTACAGCATCCACATAGTCAGAGATTTTCTGCTTGCTGATACGGATATGGCTGATGCGGTACATAAGAACAATCATATTCTCACGCAGGGATTCCAGTGCATTTGCCAGCTCCGGAATCGAAGTTTTTACTGCAGCAGCCAGCTTTTTGACCTTCGCTTTCAGCTCCCGGAGAAGGGCGTTGTCCGCCTTGATCTGGCGATTAATTTCGCAGCGGTCAGAAACGATACCCATCGCTTCCAGCTTTCGTGCGTGATAGCCCTCGTGGATGGTTGGCAGTTCATCCAATCCCCGTGCGGCGTGACTGCGGTGATCGATCCGGGCATCTATCTCCGGATACTGTGCCAAATGCCGATTGGTAACGGTTGCCCATTTTTCCCGCCAGATGAGTAGCTGTTCATCGCTGTTCCAACGCTGAGAAATTGGATTCTATCTGCCATACTTTGTACTTTTGGGATACTTGTTGGCTCGTTCATAACCTTGCTTCTCAGCTTCTGAAGGTGCCATATACACCTTTCGCTCGCCAACCAGATATTGATACTGTTTCTCCCAGCCCTCCGCCTGTGCGATCTTATATTCAGCAGAGGTAAATCCCCATTCTGCGCCATCCCTCACGCATAGATATTCTTTTTCGGTTTTATGCTGCCATTTACCGTTTTCCTGTAAGGGGCGAATCGTCAGCATAATGTGGGCGTGTGGATTGTGTCCGGGCGGATATGGGTCATGGATTGCAACATCCGCACACATTCCCTCGGCCACAAAATTGTCCTGAATAAATTCTGTGAGAAGGCTCTGCCAGTCTGTCTTTCCCAGTTCTATGGGAAGTGCTACCACAAATTCACGGGCAAGGCGGCTGTCCTTGGTCTTTTCGTTTTCCTCCACCGCATTCCACAGAATGCTTCGGTCACTCCACGCAGCCGGAGCGATTGGCGGAAGAAATACTTCCTGCCAGACAAGCCCTCGTTTTCTGGTGTAATCATGCTGAATCCCATCGTAGTCGTTGTATATCTGTGAACAGCTCAGATATGCGGAAGCCGCCACAGCGGAGCGCCCGGCTCCACGGCTGATGACCTTTGCTTCCAGATGATAGATTGCCATTCTTCATCACCGTCCTTTCGCTTTTGTTTTTGTTGCTTTTTAGAAAAAGCAAATGGGGCTTGGCAACAATGCCCATCTCTGCAACAAAGCTGCCGGTGGCAGGTTTTTGCAGACAGTTGGTGGAATACCGTCGGTTAAAGCGACGGTATTTTTTATAGGTGGTAACACCGACCACCAGCTGCGTGGACAATGACAGCAAGCTCGCAGGATTGTGGCATTGTCCATAAGGCTCCCGCAGGAGCCGCATCCGCCTCGCAGAGCGCACGGCCCCGAAGGGGATACCACCGCCCGATGTTATCGGGTGGTGAGTAAGTGCGCCCTTCGGGAATAGAGATACTTTCGTACCTCAATGTTTTTCCGTAACTTCTGCACTTAATCGTCTTTCCAGCTCCATTTTTAGATTATCCAAGTCCATTATCTGTGCTTCCGGGAATACGTTTTCCAGAATAGCTCCCTGCTGAATCAATCTTCTTGTGCGCTGTTTTCTCTCTTTCTGACGGTTTCTGGCTTCAACCGCTTCCTGTCTGTGTTTCGCCTGCAATAATTTCTTTTCATCCTCGGTCATATTTACGTCCTTTCTGACCATATCCGGTCTAACTGATTTTTATTTGGTACTTGTTTTAGAAAAGAATGGTGCCGGGATTGTTGCTGCATGAGCGGAATTATCAATGCACCGCTGATTAGGAGACAATCCGGCACCGCCGGTCTTACGTTCCAGTACCGCTTTCCAGTATTTTCCGTGCTTCTTTCATGCTTTCAGCGGCATTTCTCTGCCGGATATTCTGATTGTTGATTCTCAGCGGCACACACCGTTCCAATACTCGGTCATAGATACGGGAGCGAGTCAGATCCTGCGGATTTTTCAGTTCCTCCAAGGTCATATTAGTTGTCACAATCAGTGGCAATTTGCTGCGATATCGGCTATCAATGACATTGAATACCTGTTCCAAGGCAAACTCCGTACTGCGCTCAATTCCCAGGTCATCAATAATCAGCAGACTGTACTGGTTCAGGCTGTCGATATATTGGTTCTTCTCCTCGGAATACAGCCCGGACAGGGCGTTGAGAATCCGGGAGAAATTGGTCATCAGCACCGGAACACCCTGCTCCAGCAGAGCGTTGGCGATACATCCGGCAAAAAAGGATTTTCCGGTTCCCACATCGCCCCAGAGAAGCAAGCCGATGGATTTTGCCTTCATTTCGCTCCAATGGACAACATAGTCATGGGCTTTCTGCATTTCCGGGTTGTAACCCTTATCATTGGCAAAGGTGTATTCCCGCAGGGACTTGTCCTGTAAGCCGTTGGCTTTCAGACGGGACACCTGATCCAGAAATTCACGGTGCTTTCTCTCCGCTTCCTCTTTATCCTGGACTTCCTGCTGACAGCGGCAGCGAATGGGAACCACCATTTCCTTTCCAAGAACAACCACATGGTGCTGCCTGGGTGTTTTACATTTGGCGCAGTGGATGAGGTTGTCTGATTCATTGCGGTATTCATCTTCCTGCAAAGGGCGGTCAGAAAAGATATTCTGAATGGTGCCAGTGATTTGGTTCATAGGCTTTCATCCTCCTTACATTCATAGCTGCGTCTTACGGGAGCCGGGTGATCCTGCGTATACCAGCTGTGAATCGTAGCAGCGTGGTCTTGATACCGCTTCCCGCTGGAACGTATATAGCCAGACAGCTTTTCGATATATTCCCGGTATAATGGTATTTCCTTTTGAAGCTGTGCCAGCTCCTTTTCATTCAGGAAAACATTTTGATATTTTCCGTAAGCGGTGCGGTCAGCCTTACTCCCTTGTTTCTTTATCTTGTTATTGTTCTTTTCATTATTACTTCCGGACACTTTTCTTTCCCTTACAGAGACAGTTTCCTGTCCGTCAGACGGATAGGTTTCTGTCTGTATCAGGGAAAGATTTCTGTCCGTCTGCACCAGATATTCCGGTGGGACTTTTACATAGATTTTGTTTGGCAATCCCGGTCCCTGACGCTTGCGGAAAATCAAATCCGTTTTTTCCAGAACTGCCAGAGCGGTCTTAACAGACATTTCGCTTTTGTGCATGGTTTCTGCCAAATCCTTGATTGGAAAGAATATGAACGCACGCCCACGCTCATCTACCCAGCCTTCGTTTTTCTGTGAAAGTCTTGCTCTATCCAACAAAAGTACATACAGTATTTTTGCGGTTTCACTCAGCTGCTCCATATCCAGTAAAAATCGTGGAAATGCCATATACGGCGGTATCAGGGTATCCTTTATTAGAAACTGTGTCATGCGTTCACCTCCTTCCGTTGTCAGAATAGATACCGGTTATTCCCCAAGAAAATCCCAGTCAAGGTCTGCATCTTCCGGTTCGGATGCTGCAACAGCTACCTGCGGTGTAATCTGAGCAATACCAACCATACAGCCTGCCAAATATACCGGTAGGGTCCTGTTCATGGCATTTTCCACCGCTGTTACAATCTGCTCCACGAAGCGTTCCTCACGCTCTCTGGTTTCCAGATACGGCTCATCTTGCTTCTTGTAGTAACGGTCAAAGTAGTCCACCAGAGAAATGGCGATAATCTGGCTGTAGGATTTGAATTTCTTTTTATCCATCGTTTGCAGATACTGCCACGCCCGGTTCTGCACATCCTTGTCCAGATTGAAACGAAGATTTGTGCTGCGGATATTCTCACTCATGCTTACTCCTTCCTGCGAAGGCTGGCATGGGCGAGATATTCATATCCCTTAGCAGTCGCACAAATATCATCCAGAATGGTTACACGGGTTTCATCGTACTGCCCGAAGTTTCTGACCAGACAGCCACCACCGCCAACAATATACAGTCGCATCAGTCCCGGATTGTATTCATAGCGGCGGAGTGTGGCGAAAATATCCGCTACATACCTTTTCGCAATGGCAGTGATACAGTCCAGATAAGGCTTGCCGATGTCCGCTGTTCCATAGCGAAGCACCTGCTCAATGGTGACTTCTTCGATTTTGACACCAAAGCTGTCCAGCACGGCATTTTTAGCAGCGATCATACACTGGTTCACACCAAACTTCTCTGTCCAACAACGGCTCTCCACCGCCTTTTTATTGTTGATATAGAGAATGTTCATGGTGCCGTTTCCGATGTCTGCAAGGAGATTGGTTCCCTTGAAATCGCCCAATCTGCTGACAATAGCGGGATAACCTTGAGGGAACAAACTGCATCCGACAAAATGGAGCTTGTACTCCTTACCATTGAAATGGAAAGATACATATTCATTGCGGAGCAGGTAAGTTCGGAAATCTTCACGCTGTTTGCGAACCCAGGTCAGCGGCAGACCGGCAGCCAGATGAACATCTGCTTCACGGATGCCATACGCATTCAGCTCTCTGGCAACTGCCATCAGAGTCAAAAGATAATAGTCCTCATCCATGGCTTTGTCCGGAATAAATTCCTTGTGTCCCTCTCCGATGCGGTAATAGGTGCCGTTGTATTCCAGAATGTTACCGGAGAAAATCGGTTCTGTGTCATAGGCAGTAATGCCGGTAGGGGTGACGGTGTTTGCTGTTTTGATGTTGCCGTAGCCATGATCTACGGCGATAATTTTGATGCTTTTCAGTTCTTTCATTTGCTTAATTCCTCCTCAAAAAATTTGATAGTCATAAAAAATGCCCTCTTTTCAGTAGATTTGCTTTGAAGTGGCACCGGATTTTTGAATTTGGTGCTGTTTTCATTGCAATTTCATTCTACTGGAAAGAGGGCAAAAGCACATTGAGCGTGGATTGAGTGGAAATTGAGCAAAAAAAGAAGCAGCCACACACCGTAGTGCATGACTGCTATACAAAATCATTTTTCCTTTTATTCTTTTGGCAAATAACTTTTGTCTATTGAAAGATTAACACAAGTTGCTACTGCAATATAGATTACTAAAATAATAGCCTCTAATACCAAAGTATTATACGGACGAGGGTAGAATCCTGCCGCAACACTTACGATAAATCTAATCGGGAAATAAAGTCCCAACCAAGCAGAAATTTTGTAAAACTTTCTACGGAAGTTCTTTGTTTTTTCTGTTGCACTGGATACTTTCTTCTGATACGCATATTCAAACCCGCCAATGGCTGCAACAAACGGCAGGAAACTTAGAAATGCAAAAAACACATTTTGAAGAATGAACATTGTCATAAACTGCATCAAAAGTATCATCACTTCAAGTGTCACCAGATAGATCATAATCTGACCGAGATTATCGTTTTGAACTTCTTTTATCTTCGGCAAGTCATTATCACTTTGGTAATCATCGTTCAGTAAGTAATCTGTTGTAACATCAAACAGCTTGCTAAGTTGAAGAATGTTATTTGCATCAGGCATCGCAGCTCCTGATTCCCAACGAGAAATAGCTTGTCTTGATACATCCAGTTTTTCAGCCAAATCCTCCTGAGACATTCCATTGGACTTTCTCAGTCCTACAATTTTATCAGATAGTTTCATATGAAATCCTCCTTTGCTTGGTGACTTCATTGTACTTAAAATCACTATAATTCACCACCACACCGACTTTGCATATCCGCAACAAGAGTTTGCATTGTACTATTTTTCAAGAATTTGCGGGTCAAGAAGGAAATCATAGATATTCACGGTCAAAATACCATAGTTATCATAGTACGGCTGTACAATATCTTTTGTAATAACAATCTTCTTGAAAGAATCGTCTATCTTTCTAAACGGTCTGATTTCCTGAGTACGTTTCGCTTCATCAGGTAATGAATAAGCTGACTGGATATAATATCTGGAAGAACCGAGATTGCATACAAAATCAACTTCCAGCTGTTTACGGGTTACCTTTCCTTCTTGGTCTTTTTCCGCAATAATAACAACACCAACGTCCACGCTGTATCCACGCATACGCAGTTCGTTATAAATCACATTTTCCATGGAATGTGTCTGCTCAAACTGACGGAAGTTAATCCTTGCGTTGCGAAGCCCAAGATCAGAGAAATAGTATTTCTTTGGAGTTTCAATATATGCCTTACCCTTGATGTCATATCTCTGTGCTGATTCAATCAGGAAAGAATCCTCAAAACAATCCAGATATTTCTTGATCGTTTTTGAAGTGATTTTAGATTTTTTTACAGTCTTAAAGGTATTCTTTAACTTCTCAGGATTGGTCAGAGAACCAATAGCAGAGGAAAGGATATTCAGCAGGTCTTCCAGTTCTCCAATATTTTTAATCCGGTTACGTTTGAAAATATCTCGAATATAAATTTCGCTAAACAGGTTTTGCAATGCTGCCGCCTTATCGCTGCTACTTTCACGAAGAACGACCAGCGGGATGCCTCCGTAAAGCATATATTCAGACAATCCCATATACTTGTCGCCTTTGAAAACCGACATAAATTCCGAAAAACTCAGTGGATACATATGGACTTCATCTCCACGTCCGGCAAACTCCGTAACAATATCTTTGGACAGGAATTTTGCATTACTTCCGGTTACGAATACATCCATATTATCTTTGCGAAGATAACCATTCAATACAGATTCAAAGCAGTCCATCAGCTGAACTTCATCCAAAAGCAGATAATACATTCCATCCGTGGTAACTTGGGAACGGATATATGCCATAAATTTCTCCGGATCAACTCCACGTTTTTCTTTTTCAATTTTGATAAGGCTTTCTCCAATCAAATACAGGTCATCTGCGGAATCAAACGCAAAACGAATAATATGGTCAGCAGGGACACCGGACTCTAACAAGTGATTATAGAAAATATTATTCAGCAGATAGGACTTTCCACATCTGCGAATACCTGTAATTACCTTAATCAATCCATTGTTCTTTCTTCTAATCAATTTGTCTAAGTAAAAATCTCTGCGAATCTCCATACGATAACCTCCTTAGGAAAGATTTTTGCAACTTAATACAGTTTTCTGTTCTATATTACCATATCGCAACCTTCAAATCAATATGTATAACCGGTTTTAGGAAAGATTTTTGCAACTTAACACAGTTTTCCGTTCTAAAGCCTATTATATGCTTCAATCAGGATATTATCCCTGTATTCTCTCATTGTTTTATTCTGTTTCAACAAAGGAAAAGCAGCCACACACCGTTAAGTACATGGCTGCCCAAGGCAGTTCTTTATTTAATTTGAGGCTACGACAGACTGCGATTTGAAAAATGATGATTTTATAAACTATATACCCACTAATCCCATTGTAACTTAATCTTGCCATCTGCTTTTTCAAATTTAAGTATTAGATCTATAAATGAGTAAATCCTAAATTTTGCACAAAAGAAAGACACCCTCTGCTGAATGATGTATAATTGAAGTGCGACCAACAACCTACTCATTCAAACAAGGGGGTGCCTATTGCAAACATTATACATCATTCCAATAAGATTTACAATTACTTTAAAGTTCTCAACCTCAACTGTTTTTTATCCGATATTTACCTGCAGCATTTTATGGCTATCATTCTTTCTACCTTTTTGCGTGGATACCGTGGCAAAACAACGGATTTCGCCTTGACCAGCCAACATCATAGAACGATTGTGGCTCACTTCCTGAATCAGGGAAAGTGGAATGATTTCCTTTTTCAGGATGCCCTAAGAAACAGCGTTGCATATTTGATCTACCGGGAGGCGACTATTTCCGGTCAGCCTATCTTTTGCATTGTGGATGATACGATTGCTTCCCATACAAAGCTTTCGTCACAGGCTTTGCATCCAATCGAAGCTGCGTATTTTCATCAATCTCATCTGAAAGGCAGACAGGATTATGGGCACCAGATCGTGTCCGTCATGCTTTCTGCAATGGAATCACTCTGAATTATGCCGTTATTCTGTATGATAAAACAAAATCAAAGATCCAGATCATACAGGATATTGCTGCAGAACTTCCTATTGCACCGATAGTTTCCTACTTCCTTTGTGACAGCTGGTATACTTCAGCCAAAGTCATGGATTGCTTTGCTAAAAAAGGATTCTACACCATAGGGGCTTTAAAAACCAACCGAATCCTCTATCCTTGCGGAATCCGTCAGAAAGCCAGTGCATTTGCCCTTCACTTGCGGAAAACAGATCCAAACATCAGCCTTGTGACCGTTGATAAAAGGCAGTTTTACGTATATCGGTATGAAGGGAATCTGAATGATGTTCCCAATACAGTGGTTCTACTGAGCTATCCAACACCATGTTTTGGGATTCCAAAAGCACTGCGGATCTTTGTTTCAACGAATGCAGCATTATCCACGCAGGAAATCCTGAGACTTTATACCCAACGCTGGCAAATTGAACTGTTTTTCCGACAAAGCAAGAAAAAGCTTGGTCTGGATAAATATCAGCTGCGTTCCCAAAAAGGAATCCAGAGATACTGGCTGATGATGTCATTTGTCCATTATATGTGTTGCACTTGCAAAGGAACCTATATTTTTTTACATATAGAATAACCAACTTCTTCCCAAACAGGATCCTTTAGATAATCTATTGCATCCGAAATAATAATAAGCAAATCCATATAGCATTTGGGTGATGATTCCTCTTTTTTATATAAACTCAAAATATACTCAAAATAGCCATCAATAAAGTTGACAGACCATTTCTGCGACTCACTACCTTTCATGAAATAACACCTACCTTTATAAATTTAGTCCAAAAGAAACCAACGATATCAGCCATGAAACTCCAAAATAAAAAACAAATGACATAATTCCAGCTGTATTAAAAAAAACTACTAATCTACTTTTTTCAGAAATAATTTTTTCTAATAATTTCTTTTTACAATAATACAAATGTAAAAGTATATTCTTCTTACTACAGAGCAATAGCAGGATTAAAAGCATTAAAAAGAGTCCTGCATTTAATAACATGGTTAAAACCATATTCATTGAAAAGGAAAACAATTTATTTTCCCACAAGAAAATCCCCAGATTATGAATAACATGAAAAGTAATAGCATACCATAAATTTCCTGTGAGGCAGACCAAAACACCTGAAAAAAAACCAATCAAAAGAAATATTAATAATAACCCCTGACCATGCATTATAGCAAACAGTATAGTTGTTGCTAAAATTGCAAATCCCTCCCCATAAGACTTCAGCTTAGACCATAGAATTCCCCGAAAAATCCATTCCTCTACCAGAGGTCCCAGTATTACACCTGTGAAAATATCTAAACCACTGTGTAAACTTTTATCATTCATCATTACGATGTCTTGAAATACTTTTGCATACAAAAACAAAAAGAATGCACAAAAAACATGGGATAAAAATATTACAAATGCCGTTAATAAACCTTTTTCCAATACGGATAATTCATATTTGTTTTTAGAATAACATGTATCCAGCAAAGACAACCTTCCCCATTTTTTCATTCCCACCCATACGATACCAGCCCAAAATATATAAAAAGCCATATTTTCAGCAAAAATCGGCATTATTCGCATAAGTATTAGCGAACCCAAATACGCAATCAATAAGATCCATCCTATTTTGCCGGCAATTATTTTTAATTCACATTTCCTTTGTTCGTCCATCGTGCATATATTCTCCATATAAAAATGTCCCATAATTATCCTCCTGGTTTTAATTTGCTCCTTGCAACTTTTAAGCAAAAATTATACTATAACTTATTAAAAAACTCTTCACGTTTCTTTAATGTTCGAATAGCAATCCTGATTAGTTGCAGATATTTTGCTTCTAAATTTCTCTTTCCAGTTAAGCGGTTACAGAGCATGTGGCATATTGAAAGCAAAATGTGTTGTTTTGTCTCAGTTAAAGTACAGTTTACAAGGGACTACACAGGGCAACGGTCTGACGGGAGGGGTGCCGCCCGTCAGATTTTCCATGTGATATTCAAACTATCGCTTGTGGCGGCTATGGTGGTAATCATCAAATCCACCACACGCCGCTTGTCGTCAAAAGATACATTCTCCCAAGTGTCGAGGTAGCCGGAAATCTGGCTGACCTGTTCCGGGCTAATGGCTTCCACCGTTAGTTCCGCTATCCTCGCCAGAAGTTCCTGCTTGCGCCCGTCCAGTTCCGCTATCTTCACATTCACATAGGAGAGCAGGACATTGTTTGCACCCGTCAGACTGTCCACCAGCTTTTCAATCTCGCTGTCCACATGGGCAAGCTCCACTTGCAGTGCTGCAATTTTCGGGTTTGCCTTTGCCGCTTTCTTTCTGCCTGTCAGCGTCTTGTAGCTTGCCAGTTTCTTTACCATCTGCTGATAAACAACCGCTTCCAGCTCCGAAGTGATGATTTTCCCGCACCCGGCACAGCTTTTATTGTCCAGCCGCTTTGTGCAGCGGAGATATTGCTTTCCCACAGGATTGTTAATGCTCATAAGGGCATACCCGCAGTTTCCGCACTTGATTTTTCCTGCCAGCCATGTATGGGTGGCTTTCCGGGCAGACTGGATTTTCATGTTGTTCATCAGCTTCTTGCGGCAGGTCAGCCAGATGTCGGAGGGAACAATGCCCTCATGGGGAGCCAGTACCAGCATTTGGTCTTTCAAGTCGTTCTTTTTGCTGGGCTTCACATCCCGCCCTTGATACAGATAGCAGCCGTTCATGCCTGTAAAATCGGCAGCGTCATTGACAATGACTGTCCCTTGACTTTTGAAAAATTCGTACACATCAAGGTCTGCCTGCACATAGACAGGATTGCGTAACATCTGCGCCAGCGTGGGGCGTATTAGTTCCTTGCCGTTGAATAAAATTCCCTGTTCGGCAAAGTACCGGGTAATGTCCCCGTAGGAGGTTGTGGGCTGGGCGTACATCTCAAACATCAGCCGGATATTTGCCGCTTCCTCCGGGTTTACCACCAGCTTCTTTGTGTTGATACCGTCCATCTTAATCGGCTCTGTATGGAAGCCGTAAGGGGCTTTCCCGCCCATCTTGAAACCTCTCTGGCTACGGGAATAGTAAGCGTCCGTTACCCGCTTCTGTATGGTTTCCCGTTCAAGCTGGGCGAACACGATACAGATATTCAGCATCGCCCGCCCCATCGGGGTGGAGGTATCAAACTTTTCCGTAGAGGACACAAACTCCACATTGTACTGTTGGAACAGCTCCATCATATTGGCAAAGTCCAGAATGGAACGGCTGATACGGTCGAGCTTGTAAACCACGACTTTTGCAATTAAGCCCCGCTTGATGTCCCGCACCAGTTCTTGAAACTTCGGACGGTCTGTGTTCTTGCCGCTGTACCCCTTGTCTGTGTATTCCTTGCAGTTACCGCCTTTCAACTCGTATTTGCAAAATTCAATCTGGCTTTCAATGGAAATGCTGTCCTTTTTGTCTACCGATTGCCTTGCATAGATTGCGTCTATTCGATTGTTCATATTGTCGCTCCTTTTCTTAAAAAAGAAACGGAGCTGCTGACACCTTTATTATACCGTCAGCAGCCCCGCAAATCAACGATGGCTTTGGAAAACCTTATGCCCCGGCTTCCTCTTTCTGCCGCTTATCGGCATATTTGCGGAACACCTCATAAAGCTGCTGCTCCAGTTCCCGGCGTTTGACCGCTTCCTGTTCCGGCGTGAACACCGGGGAGAGATTTTCCAGCGTGATTTCCTTTCCTTGAAAAGTCACGACTTCGGTTTCTTTCTTGTATCTGATATGCTCCATAGTACCTCCGTATTTAATTTTCAAAGTGCAGTGCCGCCATGCTGCGGCGTGAAATGTTTTCTGCCATCAATCACCGTTCCCTTGTGTGCCGCTGCTGCCGTTTCAGCTCTGCCAGCACTTCCGGCGGGATACGGTCAACCAGCCGCTGTAAATCGTCCAGTTCGCTTTTCAGCTTTGCCCGTTCCATCGTATCTTTCATCTTGCCTTTT
>ENA-OVFU01000627-OVFU01000627.1-human-gut-metagenome-genome-assembly--contig:-NODE-627-length-23558-cov-3.136280_pt1 | contig 23558 bp, 14 predicted proteins | sample MGYA00237764_ERZ505407 | MGnify/ENA primary metagenome ERZ505407 (study PRJEB26158, sample SAMN06016366) | human gut metagenome | biome: human gut; feature: ankylosing spondylitis patient; material...
AGGTTTATGCCTTTTTTATTGGCTGAAATATTGAATTTTCAAGGTTCAACACACCACATCGGTGTGGGAAGTTTTAGTTTTTTATTCTTCATCCTGAGAAATGGTTTCTGCCTCTTCTGAAGAAGTATCCTCTGTGGTTTCATCTGCGTCCAGAACTTCCGGTGCATCTTCTTCCTCATCCTCTTTTGAATCTGCATCTTCTGTTTCTTCAGGATCCTCCTCTTCTGCAGATTTATCCTCTTCGTCAGAGTTTTCCTCTTCTTTTACATCTTCTGCTGCATCGGATCTATCTTCATTGGACTTATCTTCAAGCTCATTTTCAGACTTATCCTCAGCCTCTTCTTTGTCTTCTGTCTCAGGATCTTCTGCCGGGATCACAGTCTCTGTTTCCTTTTTCTCCTGGCTGTTTTCCTGCTCATCTTCTTTCACTTTTGACAAAAGTTCTGCAGCAACTTCTTCCTCTGTCTTTTCGTCTTCCTCATCAAATTCGCTGTTTACGGTCTCAAAGCCCTGGAACTTCTTGTTCAGTTTCTCAAGAGTATCCAGTTCCAGCTCCTCAAGTTCTGCCTCTGTTACGTCCAGAGTACCCCAGCTTGCAGAAGAATTATACTGAACTGCATAAATAGTTCCTGAAAGCTTCGGAGCTCCTTTGATAGTCAGAGTGAACCCTCCTGAAACAGTTCCTGATGAAGTACGTCCATAGGAAGAACTTAAAGCTGCATTTCCCTCTGTAGCGTCAACCGTAACTGTAAAATCACCATTTAATTCAGACTTGCCCTTTGTTCCTGCAAACTGAAGCTGTGCTTCTTTCTCTGCAAGGACTTCTACATCACCTTCCATTGTGCTGCCAGCTGCGCCTGTTCCATATACATAGAACTTGCCTGATGATAGAGTGATATAGCAGGTGTTATCTTCTCCCTTTGCCTGCGCTGTTCCAGATGCAGACCCGGCATAAATGTCTTTTGTAGAAGAGCAGGTTACATTTTCTCCTGCTGTGAAATTATAGCCGTTTGCATAAGTGGTTGCATTCCAGCTGACATCGGATATGGTCAGGTCACCATTTAAGTTTAATGGCTTGGTTGACTTGATCAGATAAGGGCCTTTTTCACCTGACTGGATAGAAATAGAAGCTTCCGGCATTGTCACTTCGTCTGTAAGCTCTACATCATCATTTAAAATAAGTGTATCACCGTCCTGTGCTGCAGCCAGGGCCTTTTCAAAGCTTGTATAAGCCTGATCCCCGATCACAACTGCATCTTCCACTGGTTTCTTGCTGTATACAAACTGGATCTTGGAAGTTTTCAGCCAGGTTTCACCGTCATCTGTGATCGTTGCTGCCCAGAGATATTTAGAGCCGCCCTTTTCGTTATCAAATAAAACAGACACGGGTCCTTCGTATTTTGTCCAGGTATCCTTATCCGGTTTTACAGTAGAGGAAGTATCTGTTATGTAATAATAGATCTCTGTGCCTTCTGCCAGGCAGCTGATGGTTGCCACCGGCTTCTCCTCATATTCATAGGTTCCATATCTTGTACTGGAAGTTCCCTTTACCGGGTCTACTGTAAATACAGGAGTTGCGCTGATTGCCTTTTTAATAGCTGCCCCCACAGCAGAAAGTACTTCCTTCTTGCCTTCTTCCTCATACTGCGACAGTATTTCAATATCTGCTGACTGCTCATAATATACATGCGCCAGCAGCTCTGTAAGGAATTCACTGTATTTTTCCTGTGATGCCTCATCTAACTGAATTGATGAGATATAACCGGAATAATTTACATCAACAGATGCTGTAATTCCATCCACTTCTGCTGAATAACTTCCACGCTCTAATACAGCCGGTCCTTTCTTCATAAAGCAGCACCATACAGTCACTACCTTGCTGCGGTTTCCTTCTTCATCAAAGGCTGCAAAACGTACTTCTTTGAATTCCGGAGTATTGCTGTAAAATGATACAGAATTGGTTTCCGCCTTTGTACTGGAGACATCCGGATCTGTTCCATCCTCTGTGTAGCGGACAGTTGTATTCTCTGCCTTATCAATGCTCATATAAATCGTAGAACTTGGGCTGCTGTAAAATCTATATCTGCTGGTGATCTTTGGAGCGAGAACTTCTTCATCACTTGACTCTACCGGCTCACCCTGAAGTGCCTGGATCGCAGCATATTTCATCACATCTGTGGAAATAGTCGCACGGCTTACTGCGTCTGCAGCATATTCATCGCCTCCACCTGGGGTGGTCTTTGCATTGATCAGATCAGACAGGTCTTTGCCGGCAAATTTCGTTGAAATACCTGTAAAGCTGCTGCTGCTTGGGAAAAGGTAACCCCAGTATACTTCATCCTGAAGAGCTACCGGTACAGTTCCGTTATCAACGATCTTGGCTATTTTTCCGTTTACAACGGTAATACGGATCTTGCCTTCATATGGTTTATTGGTCTTGGATGTGATCATTCCACTTGCTTCATAGACTTTTATACCTTTTTCCTGTACTTCCGGAATCTGGATAAAGGAAAGTTCTTTTTCTGTCACATCAGATGCCTGACCATCTTTTACTGCCACTGCCTTTAATATCATAGTGCCCGTTGCATTTTCCGCTGCTGAAACGGAAACAGCTGTTTCTGCTCCGGTTCCTTCTGCAACAAATGCCTGGGAGTTTCCTGCCGGATCACTTCCATCTGTTGTATAACGGATCTGTGTGCCTTCCGGTGCTGTGATCAGCAGGTCTGCCGGCTCTGCTGCGCTGAAAACAAAACGGGTCCTCTGATCTGCAGTTTTTATAGCAGGTGCATCTGGCTTTTCTGTTGGATCTTCACTTTGAAGCGCTTTCTTTACAGCTGCCTTAATAGCGTTGGAAGAGATCGTTGCTCCTGATACAGCTTCGACCTGATCTACTTCTTCTATTGTCTTTGCTCCCTCTTCACCGCCAAATTCTTCAAATAACTCCAGAGCATCTTCCCAGAATGATGAATTTCTTTTTCCCGGCTCAGTTCCGTCATCTTCTACGGAAATGATATTTCCATCTTTATCTACAGTTACTTTAACCTTAACCTGATAAGTGCCGCTTACACTTCCATATTCATTGCTTGCTACCTCTGCTTCTCCTGTCAGGATCTTTGTTTCTTCTGGCTTATCATCTGGTTTGTCTGTGTTACCGGAGTCATCTTTTCCGGAGTCTCCGCCATTTCCAGTATCATCTTTTCCAGAGTCATCCTTGCCGGTATCATCTTTTCCAGAATCATCCTTGCCGGTGTCATCTTTTCCAGAATCATCCTTGCCAGAATCATCTTTGCCAGTGTCATCCTTGCCGGTGTCATCCTTGCCAGTGTCATCCTTACCGGAATTACTGCTATTGCCTGAGTTATCTGAGCTGCCAGAGTTTCCTGAACTGCTGGAACTACTATGGCTACTTCCGCCGCCTGATCCTGAAGATCTGGTTACCGTCGTGGTTGATTTCTGGATCGTAGTAAAGTCAGACTCGCTGCGGGTCTTAACATTTCCATTTTCATCTACCCACTGTCCCTGATCATTTACAGAAAATCCATCCGGTGTAACTGTGTTTACATACAGAACTCCTGCATCTTCATTTTCTGAGAAGTAATAACATTTGCCATCGATCCACTTCCAGCCGGTGACCATGGTTCCTTCTGTCTTTTCACCTGACTTGTTATTGAAGAAATACCATTTTCCCTGCTCATCCTGATACCAGCCGGTATGCATCTTTCCTTCTGTTTTTCCCTGCTGGGTCTCAAAATAATACCGGGATCCGTTGATCTGTTTCCAGCCAGTGACCATTTTCCCGTCTGATGGATCCATATAGTACCATCCAGAAGATGTAAGGACCCAGCCTGCATATGCGTTCTGCTCAGGATCACAGAATCTCCACGCTCCATCTTCCTGTTTCCAGTCTCCTGGTGTCAGGGGTGCGCCATAACCTGCCAGGCTTGTCTGAGCTGCCAATGCCGCGGATACGATCAGTACAGCTGTCTGTTTTTTCAGATTTTTCCTCATATGATTCCTCCTGCAAATACAGGGCTTCCGGAATTTTTTTCCAAAAGCCCTGTATAAAATTACTATTCTTTTATCGCAGTTTGATTATTCGCCATCTTTAGAAAGAGTTTCTGTCTCTTCTACAGCGGTGCCTTCTGTGGACTCTCCTACTTCCGGAACCTCAGGTGCATCTTCCTTATCATCAGAAGCTGCATCTTCTGTAGAATCCTCAGTTTCTTCAGACTTATCCTCTTCTGCTACATCCTCTGCAGGATCCTCAGTTTCCTCGGACTTGTCTTCTGCTTCCTCAGTATCTTCCTTCTCTTCGGTATCCTGATCATCTGCTGCGTCAGCATCCTCATTTTCTTCATCAGAAGAAGGATCATCTGCCTTTTCTTCCTCTTTTACTTCATTTTCAGGATCTTTCGGATCAGAAACCTCTGAGTCAGAAACTTCTTCTGCCTTGTCAGCTGCAGGAACTTCTTCTGCTTCCTTTTCTTCTGTGTCGAAGTTAAAGCTGATGACGATCTCTCTTCCATCTGCAAAGATTACTGTAAATGTATCATCTACAACAGTTGCTTCGTTCTCCAGTTCGTTGCCTTCTTCATCTACAACAACTACTGTAAATTCATTCCAGTCTTTCTCGTACTTAGGATCCAGAGCTACATCCAGGATCTCAAGGCTTCCCAGTGCATCTAACTCATCTGCATCTACTTCTACGGTCTTTACAACTTCTTCGTTCTTGTAGAACTTAACTTCTGCAGGAGCAGCGGAAATATTGATTGCTGCCAGCTGTGTATCAATATCTGCACCCAGAGCATTTGCTACTGCCTTCTTTACTGCTGTAAGTGAATATGTAGCACCACTCTTGATATCTACATCCACATCACTGATCGTATCCTTGGTTGCACCCTTAAAGATATCAAATTTTTTCTTTGCTCTCTTCCAGAATGAATCATTTCCATCTGTGTCTGTATCATTATCTTCTACAGATACAACTTCGCCTCTGGAATTTACAGTTACTTTTACTTTTGCAGTATACTCAAAGTCTTCTACTTCTGCGCTGGCTTCAATTTCCACATCTGGTCCATAATCTTTGCCAACATCTGTTGCTTCTACATCCGGATATCCATTAGCCTTGATCTCCAGTTTGTAATTGTCCTCTGCTCCCTCTGCAAATACTGCTGAAGGTTTTCCATGAGTACCTGCCTTTACATCAAAATTGATAGATCCATCTTCATTGATAAGCTCTGTTCCCTTGACTCCTGCTACTGTATTTCCATCCACAATAACAGTGGAAACAGCATTACGGTAAGCATCTAATTCATCTTCGTCTATTACGATCTTATTTCCTTTGATCGTAACGCTCTCAACGGAACTGGATAATACAAAATCTTTCTCAAAGGATGCATACTTACCGCTTTGGTCGCTTACATTTAAAGTATAGCTTCCTGCTGCTATGCCGTCTGTCCAGGTGATCGTATCATTATCTACCTTAAATTCAGAGACCTCTTCACCATTAGCATCTGTTACAACATATTCCGGAACATAACCCTCAGGAAGAGTTTCCAGTCCATTGATCTTTGCTTCCTTGCTGCTTGCCTTAACCTCCGGCACTTCAATAACCGGTTCAAATTTTACCGGTACATATACCTTTTCTTCAAATGAAATCTCTATCATACCTTCGTTGGTATAATAAGTAGCACCCGTAAGATGCTTGCCCATCATGGACTTATAATGATCCGGTGCTAACGGGCAGCCGTGAACGGTTTCTGTAAATCCACTTGCCCAGGCAATATTTGTCTTGCGCCAGATATTTTCCAGATGACGCATACCATAGTCACTGCCTTCTTCTGTATGCAGTACTACTCCATATACGGTTGTACTATCCTCAGATAAAGAATCCGGAAGTCCTGACATAGATAACTGATAATCACCATATGAGCTGTCTGTTAATAAGCGGGCAGTTACATTATCCGCATCTTCTTTTGCACCCTTTACTTCGCTGAAAGTCAGTTCACCATCGGAAACTGTCAGTTCTTTATAATAGGAAGGAGTTTCACTTAATTCATAATAAGCAAAGTTTTCATTCTCAAATAAAGCATCTTTTCCTGTATAAGTTGTAGTATTGGTCTGTCCACGATTTGTTACAGTGATCGTTACAGAGTCCTCATCTGTTACTTTCTTAAGACCTGCAAGTTCTGCAGCATCTGATACTTTTACAGGGAATGTAATACCGCTTATATCACTTCCATCTGAATTTACATGATAAGAACCGCCAACCAGGCTTCCCGTTCTAGGTTTAGCATGAGTTGCAGAAGAAACGGCATCTACATCTTCATCATTTCCATTTATCTCACTATCATAAAAGTCTGCATAAGGAATGTTCATCAGTACATATACAGTGCTGAACTTAACGGTAAACGGAACAGAGATAGACGCATATTTTCCACTTGGATCTGTAAATACCAGCTTATAAGTTCCTGCTGCCAGATCTTCTGTCCAACTGATCTTTTTATTAACTGTATCTACTGTAATTCCTTCTACTTCCTGATCATCAGCATCCGTTACTGTAATCTGTGCATTTGCAAACGGCTCTGTTCCTGCATATGTGGTTTCTGTTGCATTCACTTCCGGAGCAGTTACTGTAATATCGTAATTCTGTTTAATCGGTACATATTTCTCATTCTGAAGAGTGATCTCAATAATTCCCTGATCGGTATATACAGTAAGACCGGTTAAGCTGCGTCCCATCATATCTGCATAAGGCTCATAAGAAAGTTCTGCCCCTTTAACAGTTGTCTGGAAACCATCACCGCTTCCTGTTGCCCAAGCGATCTCAAAATTATTTTTCTTATGATGGAAAATATTCTCCTGATAACGCAGGCCATAATCTTTACTTATACCATTTAAAGAAGTATGGAGAACAGCACCATATACAACTGTATTGGTATCTCTTAAAATGCAGTCATCTGGCAGATCACTGAAACGCATTTCGTAATCTCCATGCATATTGTGATTACCTTCTAACAGTGTCATGCTTACATTTGCATCAGAAGTATATTCTTTTACTTCTTTTTCATTTACATTCTTTCCAAAGGAAACATTACCATTTTCAACTGTTGCTTCTTTATAATAAGATGGCTCCTGGTCCAGTACATAATATGCATGATCTGCATTTCCATACAAGTCATCTTCGTTGTTAGCCTTTGTAAAGGACTCAAGTGCTTTCTCATTGATCTTTACAGGATAGGTAACGCCGCTTATAACGCTTCCATCCAGTTCTGTATGGTAGGTTCCTGCTGTCATACTCTTATTTAAAGGCTTTTTCTTTGTTGCAGAAGATACTGCATCTGCCTCAATAGTATTGTTCTCTGACTCATTTGCATAGAACTCAGCATATGGAATGTTCATCAGTACATACTGATAACGGATCGGCGCTGTTACCGTTCCGTCAACCTGTGGATAACCTGTTGCTGTAATGGAAATGTTGGTATTTTTTTCACTTTCAAAGATATATTTACCATTTGCTTTTGCAGACAGATCAATGGTACCGTCATCTTTGATGATCTTAACAGCTCCTCTTCCGGTCGCTGCATAGGTAGTATCTCCTACCTTCACGGCTGTAATCGATTTTACATATGCTTTAACCTGATTTTCACTTACATTTTCTGTTGCAGCCAGCTGATAGCTTCCATCTTCATTTGCCTGAACCTGAACCGGAACATTGCTTGTGCTTAAAACAAAAGAAACTTCTACAGATGCATATTTTCCGGACTGATCTTCAATCTTCAAAGTATACTTTCCTGCAACCGGGCTGCCGGTCCATGTCATCTTTCCATTTACTACTGTAAACATGACACTGTCATCATTGTCCTGTCCGGAAACAGTATATCTTGCGTCATAGTCCACAGGAAGGGCATCCAGTCCATTTACAGCTACATCAATATCATCTGTTTTTGCGCCTTCTGCTACAGAGATTTCCTGTTCAAATTTTACAGGTACATACACAGCATCTGTAAATGTGATCTCCATTGTTCCTTCACTGGTATAATATGTAACACCTGTAATGTTCTGTCCCATCATAGACTCATAGTGATATGGTGACAGTTCATTGCCATGAGTTGTCTCTGTAAAACCGCTTGCCCAGGCAATATTGGTCTTACGCCAGATATTTTCCAGATGACGCATACCATAATCAGTACCTTCTTTTGTATGGATCACTACGCCATATACAGTTGTGCTGTCATTAGACAGAGACTCCGGAAGTCCGGTCATATACAGCTGATAATCGCCATAAGAGCTGCTGGCTGATACAGTTGCACTTACACCGCTTACATTTTTAGCCGTACCCTTTACTTCGCTGAATGTCAGTACAGCACCGGAAACTGTCAGTTCTTTGTAATAGGAAGGAACCTCATTTAATTCATAGTAAGCAAAATCCTCGTTTTCAAATAAAGCATCTTTTCCTTTGTAAGTTGTAGTGTTTGTCTGTCCACGGTTTGTAACAGTAATATCTACAGAGTCTTCATCCGTTACTTTCTTAAAACTTGAAAGATCGGTTCCTTTCTTTACTCTTACAGGGAATGTAACACCACGGATCTCGCTTCCTTCTGGGTCTTCATGATAGGAACCACCAACCAGGCTTCCTGTTCTTGTTTTATTTAAAGTTGCAGAAGAAACGGCATCTACATCCTCATCGTTTCCTTTTACTTCACTGTCATAAAAGTCTGCATAAGGAATGTTCATCAACAGATACTGATATTCTTCTGTTACATCTGGAGTATCCGGGGTTGATGGGGTGTCTGGAGTAGATGGGGTATCCGGAGTGGACGGTGTAGCAGGCGTAGTAGAACCGGAGTCACTGTCGGAACCTGAACTGGAGCCGGAACCTGATCCGGAACTCTTGGAAGTAACCGTGGTTGTACTGTTTGCTTTCGTGCGGTATCCGCCAGACTGACGGTACTGTGCAACGCCGTCTTCATTTACCCACTGACCATCTGCATTTACTTTGTAGCCGTCTGGTGTAGTAGTGTTGGCTGCCATTTTTGCTCCTTTTCCAGCTTCTGTACGGGCAAAATAATAGCAATAGCCGTCGATCCAATTCCATCCTGTGACAGCGCTTCCTTCTTCATGAGTATCTGTGGTATTATCGAAGAAATACCAGTCTCCCTGTGGTGACTGATACCAGCCTACCTTCATCTGGCCTTCGATCCCCTCATTTGCCGGAGTAAAATAATAATCCAGACCATTGATATTCTTCCAGCCTGTTACCAGACTTCTGTCTTCCATATTCAGATAATACCAGCCTGACGCTGTGTGGATCCAGCCTGTATATGGCTGACGGTCACGATTTAAAAACTTCCATCCGGCACTGATCTGTTCCCAGCTTCCTTCTGTTAAAGCTGCAGCCTGTACAGACAGTCCTGACTGAGCTGCAACGATGGTAGACAGCAGAAATACGGCTGCTTTTTTCGTAATATTCTTTTTCATAGGTTCCTCCATTCCCCGGCATAAAAACATGCCTGTTATAGTTAGTTATTACTAACTTTCTTATAAAAAATAAACTTTTTATTAATACAAGTCAATATTCCGTCCCCATTCCTGCCCCTCTTTATTGTTGTTTTTTTCTCATTAGAAAGTTGTTGAAAAAAAAAGTCAGATTTTCCCGTTTTTAAAGACTCCAAAAGTATCTGTCCCTGCAAAGTAATGAATTGACAACCATTTTGCTCAATGTTAAGATGTGACACAGAGAGATTAGCATTTGCTAATCTTTGTTAAATCTATGATTTAGATGTAATTAACATACTGATATGAGGTGCAACCTGTGAAAAAACGAAATCTGATCCTGCTTACAACTGTCTGCCTGGCTTTATCGGCCTGCCATCCTGCTTCTGCTCCCTCTTCCGGCTCCAAAACTTCTGTTTCTGAAGCTTCCGGTTCAAAACAGGAGGAAAGCAAAGATCTGACAGCAGACGAAAGCCTTTCCCGCGAGCTTTATGCTATGGATACCGTTATGAACCTGACTGCCTATGGTCCCAACGCCTCTGCTGCCTTAGAGGCTTCTGTCTCTGAGATCAACCGCCTGGACAGTCTGTTATCCATTTCCAGTGAAAAGGGAGAGATCTACCGGATCAATGCAGATAAAGAAGGAACTGTTTCAGAAGATGTAAATGCTCTTCTTAGTCGTTCCCTGGAACTTTCCCAGATGACAGACGGATTGTTTGACTGTACCATTGAACCGGTTATGGAAGCCTGGGGCTTTACCACCCAGAATTTCCGTATCCCTTCTGAAGAAGAACTGGAGGAACTTTTATCCCACGTGGATTATAAACAGGTAGATCTGGAAAATTCTACGGTAACCATTCCCGAAGATGTCCGCCTGGATCTTGGAGGTATTGCCAAAGGTTTTACTTCTTCCCGTGTAATGGATATTTTCCGTGAAAATGGTGTTACCAGCGGCATTATCTCCCTTGGTGGAAACGTACAGGCTTTAGGACACAAACCGGACGGAAATATGTGGCGCGTAGGCATTCAGGATCCACATGATCTGAACTCTACCTTTGCTGTAGTAGAAGTAGCTGACCAGGCAGTGATCACCTCAGGCGGCTATCAGCGCTATTTTGAGGAAAATGGACAGACCTACCACCATATCATTGACCCACGGACCGGATATCCTGCTGAAAACGGACTGATCTCCGTTACCATTATCAGCGCTGACGGAACTCTGGCAGATGCCCTTTCCACCTCTCTTTTTATCATGGGGCCGGAAGAGGCTTCCAGTTTCTGGAAAAAACACAGAGACACCTTTGATGCGATCATGATGAAAGAGGATGGTACTGTTATGGTAACCGCCGGTCTTGCAGACCACTGCAGCGTTACTACTGGCGGAAATGTTGAGGTGATACAGGAATGAAAATGAACCCATCCCGTAAAAAGACTCTTATTCTGGTCATTGTCCTTTTGCTTTGTGCCGCTTTTGCCAGTTTTTGGACAGCCCGGCAAAACCGGCAAAACGACGCTGCAGTTGCAGTCATCACCTATCAGGGTAAAGACATCCGCACCGTAGATTTAAGTACGGTAAAGGAAACGGAAACCTTTACCCTTGGAGAACCTGGAGAACAGAATACCATCCAGATCTCCCCAAAAGGGATCGGTGTGATTGAAGCAGACTGCAGAGACCAGATCTGCGTCAAACAGGGGATCCACTCCCATGGGCCGGAACCCATCGTTTGCCTGCCTCATAAACTGAGCATCCGTTTTATCTCTTCTAATACAGATAATTCCCTGGATGCAGTGACCGGACGGTAAAAATATCATAAAGAAACCGGAAACTTAACAGAACATCCTGAAATGGAATTTGTACAGCTGCAGATCAATTACGCAGACTGGGAAAATCCGGTGATCCAGTCAAGAGCCTGCTACGAGGTAGCCAGAAAACATGGAAAACCGGTCATTATCATGGAACCTGTAAAAGGCGGAATGTTGGCAAATCCTCCGGAGTCTGTTGCAAATATCTTAAAGGCTGCTGAACCTGACTCTTCCGTAGCATCCTGGGCTGTACGTTTTGCTGCCAACCTGGAAGGTGTGATCACTGTCCTTTCCGGTATGAGCAATGTAGAACAGATGGCTGACAACCTTTCTTATATGAAGAGTTTCACCGGCTTAACTGACGCTCAGAAGGATACCCTTAAAAAGGCTCAGGAAGAATTAGCCCGCATCCCTCTGATCCCATGTACTACCTGTAACTACTGCGCAAAAGTCTGTCCAATGGATATCGGTATCTCCGGCTCCTTCACTGCTATGAACTACCTGACCCTGTACAAAGATAAGGGAATGGCAGCTCATCAGGAACAGTGGCTGGTAGGCGGTCATAGACGCAAAGCTGCTGACCAGTGTATTAAGTGTGGTAAATGCGAGTCTGTATGCCCGCAGCACATTGCCATCAGAAAGAACCTGGAAGTCGTTGCAGAAAATCTGTTAGCGAAATAAAGATCTGTTTCCAACGGAGCTGTCACCTGGCGGTGACGTATTCCTAATATAACAAACAACATAGCAAAAAGCCATTTCCCTGGTTTTACTTTCAAACCCGGAAACGGCTTTTTAGTTTAAACTTTGATCTGAAATTCTGATCAGGATCTTTATTTAAAAATTCTCAAGAAACTCTGCTACACTCTTTACGATCTGCGTTGCCTCTTTTTTGATTTCGGGATCTGCTACATCCGGAACTGCTCCCTGGTAGGCCCGTACCATTCCCAGATCATTGACACTGTCTCCAATACAACGGATCTTTTCGATCTGCGGAAAATGTTCTTTCAGCCATTTTACAGCAACTGCCTTATCTACACCTCTGGCTACAATATCACCATTCCACAGATTTGCATAGGCAGAAACTTCCGGAAAACGCTCTTCAATGTCTTTACAAAGATCTTTTATATGCTTCAGGTCCAGATTTCTTCTGTGGATCTGTACAATATTATCCAGACTTTCCAACTGATCGGCTGTGATCGTTCCGCCATCACAAGCTTTCTGGGTACTGGTCCCTTTTTCAGAAAGGAGGCATACTTTCCGGTCTGTAAGGGATACACCGCTTCCATCATCATTTATACTTTGCAGATAGCGCAATACTGCTAATGCCGTTTCCCTTGGGATCAGCTTTGTAAACAGAGTCTTTCCATCCCTGTCTGCGATCATGGCACCATTATTTAAGATCCAAAAATCCGGCGAAAAGCCATAAGACTCAAAAATAGGCTTTATGGTCCCTAAATTCCTTCCTGTGGCGATCACAAAGAGATTTCCGGACTTCTGCCAGTTTAAAACCGCATTCTTATCCTCTTCACCGATCATCCGTTCCACATATAAGGTTCTGTCAAAATCACTGACTGCACATTTCATTCCCGTATTTCCTTTCCTCGACAGTAAACGCAGATCAGATCCAGGTTCTGATCCATGATAGTCAGATCTGCGTCCATTCCAGGCCGGATGCTGCCTTTGCAGTCATCTGCATGGATATAATGAGCCGGATTGAAGCTGGTCATCAACATGATATCGTAAAGCCCCACTTTTGTGTGATCTGCCATATTTTTCACCGACTGGGCATAACTCATCTCCACCTGTTTTACTGCCTGATAATCCCTTGGATCGATCCATTCTTTCTTTCCGTCATAGTGCTCTAAGCACACCTGATCCCTGTCTTTTACAAACCGGATCTTTCTTACGTAATGATCAAAACAGCTTTGGGTCTGGGCAAGACCACAGCAGTCTGTTGTCAGCACAATACGGCTGCTTCCCTTGATCCTGTAAGCCAGCTCAAAAGCTTCATGGGACACCGTCATTCCTGTCTGCTTTGCAAACTCACAGATCATATCATCAAAATACAAAGCTGCTCCTGCAGTTCCAAGTTCCCTGTGGTGAAATCCCTTCATTCCGCTGAATGTGTGGGTAAATCCCCCAAGACCATAGGCCCGCATTTTCTTGATCTCTTCAAAAGTAGCTGCACTGTGTCCCACAGCTGTCTGGATCTGGTGTTCCTGGCAAAATCTAAGAACAGCATCTGCTCCCGGCCGTTCCGGCGCTATGGTCATATGGCGGCACAGTTTTTTATTTTTAAAGGTATTATAAAGGTCCTCCATCACTGTCACATCCGGAAGCAGACAACATTCTTCTTTCTGCATTCCCTTGTATACAGGATTGATAAATGGTCCTTCCAGATGAACCCCTAAAAGCTGCGCTCCCTCAGGATCTTCTTCGCTGACCTGATCAGCAGCCCGGATACAGGTCTTGATCTCCTCAATGGGATCTGCCCCTGTGGTTCCCAGATAAGAAGTAACACCTGCAAAAGGCAGGGTACGGCACATCTCCCGAAGAGACTGGGGCGTTTTCTCAAACCAGAAAGAACCGGTAGCCCAGCCGTGAACATGGATATCAATAAATCCGGGGAAAATGATCTTGTCGGAATAATCTTTATATTCTCCCTGCCATTTTTCATAAAGCCCTTTTATCTTCCCATTTTCCAGTTCCAGGAACCCTTCAAAGATCCCGTGTTCCAGTACAATATAGTTTGAATAAAGAACCATGTCACTCCATTCTGTATCAGGTAAGATACCAGTAATCTTTGTTGGCTTCCATCAGGTCATCCAAAACTGCTCCTGCCTTGGAAGGATCGATCACAGATCGATTTAAGATCAGGGCTTTCAGGGCTTTCGTATAACTCTTTTCCCGGAATGCTTCTACTGTCAGCTGTTCATAAGCATACTGTCCTTCCATCAGTCCCTTATAATAAGGATCGATGTCACCATAAGGATAGCCCTTTGCACCATCTTTTCCAATAGTTCCCGCTACTTCTATGATCGCCCTGCTTTCAAAGTTGGGGATGATCCCTTCATTGCGCACCAGGACTACAAATTCATTGTTCAGGTCATAGGCAATGGACTCTGCCACTTCCACCATCAGATTTCCAAACACACTGTTTGTAAGCATTTCTGACGGATCCATGGTATCTCTGCCTACTGCCTTTGCGCAGGTTTCAAATACATCCTTTTCCCTGGAGTCTTTTGCTTCATCTGCACGGGTATAGTTAGGATCACTTTCTTTTACGATCTCATCCGGGAACATGTAATACTGAAGATAGGTAGTTGGAACGTACTCATCCAGATACTGCATATATTTATTTACACGGACATAGGTCTCCAGCCAGGATTTGGATCTCTGCTCTGCATTATAAGGCTTAAATTCATGATCGCGCAGATAGGTCCTTAACTGGTCAAAATAATTCTTTCCGTCTGTTCCATACAGGTCTGTAAACCATCCAAAATGGTTTAAACCAAAATATTTAGCCCTTAAGATCTCCTGAGGCACTCCCAGGATCTTTGCAAAGCTTTTCATCATGGAAAATGGCTGATCGCAGAGATTTAAGATCCGCTTATCATCCGGGAACATCTGGTCCAGTCCCAAAGCCACGATAGCTGCCGGATTGGTATAATTTAAGATCCAGGTATCCTTGGAATAAGAACGTACTTTTTCCACCATCTGTTTCATGGCTCCCAAAGAGCGCATTCCATAGGCAAATCCGCCCGGACCGCAGGTCTCCTGTCCGATCAGACCGTACTTAAGAGGAATTTTCTCATCCAGGGAGCGCATTTCTGTTTTTCCTACACGCATCTGGCAGAAAATAAAATCTGTATGGCTGTAGGCTTCATCCTCATCCGTTGTAAATACAACATCACACTCCGGGTAAAAACATTTTAATACCAGGCGGTCATAGGCCTCCATCTTTCCCATACGTTCCCCGTCAATATCATAAAAGATCATTTTAGATACCGGAAAACGTTCTTTATACTGCACCAGTGTTCCCACCAATGCAGGAACGCGGGCGCTTCCTGCTCCCGCAATAGTAATAATATGTGGTTTACGCATACTTCTCCTCCTGCTTATAGGTTCTCTTTGATCAGAACTTTAATATATCTTCTTCTCCCCTTGAGATCTGTGTATCCTTCTTTAACATTTTCACAGGTGTTCCGTCTGTGAAGATAACCGGTGTTACCAGTGATTTTCCGGCAGCACGTACCTCATCCAGATCAACAACTACCAGGATATCTCCCTTCTTTACCATCTGGCCCTGTTTTACCTTAACGTCAAAGCCTTTGCCATTTAACTGGACTGTGTCCATTCCTACATGGATCAGGCACTCTAATCCGTCTTTTCTCTTTAAGCCAAAAGCATGTCCTGTAGGAAACGCAACTGTTACTTCCCCGTCAAAAGGCGCACCGATCTCTCCGTCTGTCAGATCCACAGCAAATCCATCACCCAGCATTTTAGAAGAAAAGGCAGGATCTGCCACTTCTGTAATATTCATCAGTCTGCCTCCTGCCGGGGACACAAAATCTACTTTCTTTTTTCCAAATAATCCCATTTTTTCTCCTTCTATCCTGCCGGTCAGATCCGGCATTCCATCTCTATTCCTTTATCTTATTTCTTTATTTCTCTGTCATCATTTTTGGCTTCCGCTTTATCTGCTAATTCCCTGGCAAGAACGTTGCAAATTCCTGTATAACTGGAAGGAGCGATCATTTTTTCCAGTTCTTCCTTTGTAAACATAGAAGATAAAACTTCATCATCTGACAGCACCTGAAGGTAATTCTTTCCTTCCAGCTCTGTTTTCATTGCCTTATCATAAAGAAGCTGATGGGCTGCGTCTTTTCCTAACTTTGCAGCTACATTCATCATCACGTATTCGCTGTTGTCCAGTCCCTCGTTGATATTGGCATTTTTCAGAAGTCTTTCTTTATTAACATATAAAGTACGGGTCAGTTCCTCTGCGCGAATGATCACTTCCGTAGCCAGTTCCATTCCCTCTTCCATCAGTCCGTCAAAAAGCATATAAGAACTGCTGTCTCCCTCAAACATGCGGACTCCGGAATAAAGTCCGGTTGCAGGAAGGGAATAAAGCTTCTGGGAATTGGCAATAATGCCCTTGGCTAACTTCGGGTTGATCTTCTGAGGCATGGTAGAGCTTCCAATGGTTCCAGGTGTAAATCCTTCATGGACTTCCCCGAATTCCTCAATGCCAGTGTAATACACTTCCTCTGCCATTTTATGGAAGGTATTGCATAAAAGGCACAGGTTCATCAGGTATTCCACCTTCATCTGGGTCATATTGCGGCTTGGAACTTCCATGGAACTCATGGAAAGCAGTTCTGCCACATCATCCTGGACTTTACGTCCTGTAAGGCCGGTAGCGTTAAAGCCGCCTACAGCACCGCCCATCATAACCGTAAAGATCCTTTTTTCTGCTTCTTCCAGCCTTTCAAGGCCTGTAAGCAGTTCACTGATCCATACAGACACCTTGTATCCATAGGTAATAGGAATGGCATGTTTTCCATGGGTCCTTCCGGGCATAACTGCATCTGCATTATCCCTTGCCAGGGCTGCCAGGTTCTTTAAAATATCAGCCAGAAAACTTTTATAGATCTCTGTTACCTGTCTGGTAATGTAAAGCTGGGAGGTCTGCTGGATATTCTGGGTAGTCACACCATAATGAACGTATTTCTTTCCCTCTCCCTTGCAGGCTTTTACCAGCACTTTCACAAATGGAACAAAACCATGTCCCACCTTTGCCTTGATCTTTTCCATTTCTTCCAGATCAAGGGTCTCAAAAGGAACAGACGCGATCTCTTCTGCTGCTTCTTTCGGGATAAAACCTTCTTTGGCCTGGGAAAGGGCAAGCGCCCCTTCCACTTTCAGCCAGGTTTTATATTTGTTCTCTTCGCTTAAAAGATATTTGATGCCTCTGTCATCCAGCTTGCTTTTTGAATCATATAAAGCTCTCATTTTTCACCTCTTATTTTTTCAGCAGGTCATCTACAGCATGGCGTACAAACTCTACATGAGGTCCAAATACTACATGGATATGCTTTTCTGACGGGAAGAAAATACCTGCACAGCCGGAGTCTTTGATCTTGACCTGATCTACCTTCTTCGGATCCTTCAGATCCACTCTCAGACGTGAAATACAGTTCTCAACATTTACAATGTTCTCTTTTCCGCCAAGTCCTTCTACTACAAGAGCTGCGATGGCTGGCCAGTTCTTTTCTTTTAACAGCTGGCTTGCTGATTCTTCTACTTCAAATTCCTCTCTTCCTGGAGTCTCCAGTCCGAATTTTACAATAAACCATTTGAATACAAAATAGAATACAACAAAGTTTACAGCACCTAACAGAACCAGGTAGATCCACTGTGTATGTTCGTACAGAAGTCCGAAAATACCAAAATCAAAAATAGTTCCGCGGATATAACCGATACAGATATGGAACAGCTGGTAAGGCAGCAGGCCAATACCACACATTACACAGTAAAGTACAAACAGTGCCGGTGAAATAAACAGGAAGGAGAATTCCAGAGGCTCTGTGATATTTCCTAAAAATGCAGTCAGGCAGCAGGTAAGGATAACACCCTTTGCGATCTTTTTGTTCTTAGCATAAGCAGTGTGATACATAGCAAGTCCGATGGCCGGAACACGGAACAGAGTGGTTAACATCTGGGCACCGCCAAGGTAGCTGGTTAATATTGGCATCAGCTGGCTCCAGTATTCGCTGTCAGGTCCTAAGTTAAACAGGATCTCATTGGTTGCATTTAAGATACCTACAAATTCCTGTCCATTGATCATATAAGTACCGCCTGCCTCTGTGAAACGTACCAGGGAAGCAAGTACATGGTGCAGACCAAATGGGATCAGTGCACGATTTAATGCATAATAAATAGCACTTCCAATGTATGGTGTTGTGAAGATGAAAGAAATGCTGATCAGGAAGCTGGTCAGTGCATTCCAGATGATCGGTACAACAAGGCCGATGGGGATCATGCAGGCAAATGTGATGATCGGGATGGATTTCTTTCCGCCGAAGAATGCAAATGCCAACGGAAGTTCCAAACGGTAAAACTTATCTGCAACCTTAGCAGCTACCAATCCGGCGATCAGACCACCCATAGCTTCGATCTTTAAAGTCTGAATTCCAAGAACTGTACCCTGTCCTACCTGTGCTGCAACAGCAGGATCAGCTAAAGTACCGGTTGCTTTTAAATATACGCTCATTACAACATTTAACGTCAGATAACCAACGGTTGCTGCAAATACAGCGATTCCTTTTTCCTTCTTTGCCATTCCCTGGGCAACACCCATAGCAAACAGAAGGGGAATATTGTTAAATACGATATTGGTGATCGTCTGCAAACTGGAAAAGATCAGCTTTACTATTTCATTTCCTAAAAATGGAAATTTTGCGATCATATAGGACTGTGTCATTGCACTGCAGATACCCATGACCATACCAATGGGTGCAAGAAGAGCGATAGGCAGCAGCAGAGAACGTCCGAAGGTCTGGATCCCATCCTTCCAACTTGATTTTGTCTTATTCATTCTGTTTTCCCTCCATACACGCACAAAACATTCTTTTGTGCATTATCTGTAATTTTTCTTTCATACAGAAGATATAACTTGTCACTTTTTATTCTCAGGCGCCTTGTGAACTATCCTCATTATGTCAGATTTACACAGACGCTTCAAGGCAAAAAATATCCAATATATTCTTGCATTTACTTACCTTTATTTTATAATGGTATTAAGATTACGTACCTGCAAAAACATGGGAATATACTCTGGGAGGAATGAAATGAGTTTAAGTTATAATGACCTGACCCTGCTGCGCTACATCCAGAAACGGCAGATGATCCCCTTAAGCAAAACAGCCCTGCATTTTCAGAAAAATGAAAGCTCCATCCGCCGTACCATTGAACAGATCAATCTTTACTCCAGTGAACCTATGGTCCGGATCGAAAAAAGTATCTGCTACAGCTGCATCAGCTATGAAGACCTGGTTTCCTTTATCCGCAACCTGGACCAAAAGGATTATCTCAGCTCCTCTGATGAACGGATCCGGGTGATGATCACTGCCATCTTTTTTCAAAATTATGTAAACTCATCCAAGCTTTATGAACAATGGGGACTTTCCCTTACTACGAAAAAACAGGACACAGCACTGCTGCGGCAATTTTTAACGCGCTATGGCCTGGAACTGGTGACAAAAAAGAAAAAAGGGCTTTCTATTCAGGGCGATGAGCTCCAGCTGCGTTTTCTGGTCATTGACATCCTCCATCCTCTGTTTGAATTTACATCAGAAAATAAGGTACTTGCCCGTTTTGCAAATACGCCTCTGGAGAAGCAGACCTATGAGCTGGCAACGGAATATCTATCCTGCAGTTTTCAGGAAGCAACCGAAATTCTTTCCCGTTTTCTCTCAGAAACAGGCTGGTCCCTAAATTATCCCTCCAAAAAATTCCTGCTGCTTTTTATCTGTATTATGAAAACACGGACTGTAAAAGATACATCTGCCTACTCTTACAAACTGCCTTTGGCTCCTTTAAACATCCATTTTACAGACTCTCCCCGGCAGAACCGGCTTTATAATGTTGCCTTAAGTATGTTAAATTTCGCCCAGCCTTTAAAACTTCCTTTTGATCCAAGGCTCTGGCAGGCAACGGAAAATTTCACAGAACAGATCGTAAGCGAACTTCCTTCTCCCTTTCCGGTCCAGGATGAATTTTTAAGGGAACTATATGCCTACTTCTACCGTGAGATCAATCTGGACCATTTCCACTGCACTTTTGTAGATAAGACCGTAGAGGATACAAAAGGACATTTTCCTGTTTTATATGAGCAGTTAAAGCGTTACAGTATTATTTTTAAAGCTGCCTATGGCTTTACGTTTCTGGATGAACATTTATCCACGTTGACCCTTATTTTCCAGAAACATATTTTAAGAAACCAGACCGTTTCCAGAAACAGAAAACGGATCATTGTTATGACCAGCATTAACTTTGAACGTGTCAGCTTCTTTTTAGAACAGCTGCGGGAACATATCTCCTTTCAGTGGATCAGCACCTTAAATATCAACGAGATCCACCAGTTGGAACAGCTGGAATACGATTATATTTTCTGCTTTTCCACCCGTATCTACAACATTCTTCACAACCGGAAACTCCCTGTGATCCGTATGAACTTTTTTGTAAAGGATACAGACATTAACCACCTGCTGGAAAAAGGATTTTCTCCTCAGACCCACCGTTTCCTGACCAGCAGCTTTGTTGTGGAAGCAGCCGGAAAATCGGAAGGAGAACTGACCCGATTTTTACGGGAACAGTATGGCGATTATTTTGTATAACTGAATTTCATTTTGAAAAAATTCTATTCTGAAAGGAAACCAACTATGAACAGACCATTAGACTTGCAGAAAAAAGAACTCCGGAAAATATTAAAAGAAAAAAGGAACGCTCTTGATCCGGATACCTGCCGTTCCAGTGATACTGCCATTTTTAAAGCCATCACCTCCTGGGATGTATACCAAAAAGCTGAAACTGTTTTCTGTTTTGTAGGCACAGAAGATGAGATCAATACCAGGCCTGTACTGGAAGATCTTCTAAAAAGAGGAAAACAGGTGGGTGTACCGAAATGTATCAGCAAAGGCATTATGGAAGTATATAAGATCCGTTCTTTTGATGACTTAGAACCTGGAAAATACGGAATTTTGGAGCCAAAAGAAGGCTGTGAAAAAATCTCACCGAAAGCCATCCATCTGGCACTGATCCCCTGCCTTTCCTGCAGCATGAAAGGAGAAAGATTGGGATACGGCGGCGGATATTATGACCGGTATTTACAACAGATCACCGGTACCCAGGCAGTCCTCTGCCGCACTGCCCTTATGTGTGATGAGATCCCAATGGAGGCCCACGACCGGACCATTGATTTTGTAATATGTGAAGCAGGGGTATTAAATACAAAAAATAACGCCTAAGTTTTCTTAAGAATATTAGTTTTTTGTCAAATTAACAGAAAAACACGTTTTTTGCCTCTTCCATATGCTATACTAAATGCATCTAATACAATAAAATGGGAGGCAGGCATATGAAAGACGGAAAAAGACTGGTCATTACCATCGGAAGACAATTTGGCAGCGGCGGCTGCGAAGTAGGAACCAAACTGGCCCAGGAACTTGGACTGGATTTTTATGACAAGAACATTCTGCGCATGAACTCAGATGAAAGCGGCATCAAGGAAAGCTATTACTATATGGCTGACGAAAAAGCCGGAAATAAGCTGCTTTATAAGATCATCAAGAGCCTGACTCCTGAAAAAGGAGCTCCCTCTTTTGGTTCTGACCTGACATCTGCGGACAACCTGTTCCGCAAACTGGCAGCTGAAGAAGACTGCATTATCATGGGTCGCTGCGCAGATTACGTTTTAGAGGGCATGGAAGGTCTGGTACGTGTATTTATCTATGCGGATATGGATTTCAGGGAAAAACGCACCATTGAAAAAGAATATTACGCAGCAAAAGATGCAAAGAAAAATATCAAGCGCATCGACAGGGAGCGCCGTGATTCCTTCCGCTATTATACAGGAAAAGAATGGGAATTTCCGGAAAATTACGACCTGATGATCAATACAGCAGCCATTGGAACAGACGGTGCTGTGGAAACCATTAAAAATTATCTGAAAGTCCGTGGATTTGAGATTTAAAAAATACAGATAAAAAAGCTGTCATAAAATAAAAGTGCCTTCTCATATACTGAAAACGACGGTATAAAAAGAAGGCATTTTTTATGGCAAATGGACAGGATTTTATATCCAGAGGCAATTTACAGATCCAGGTGATCAACATCCGGAATAATTTTCCCATACAAAACGCAAAAGTTTCCATCAGCTCCAAAGGAGAACCGGAACGTGTGCTGGAACAGCTGACTACAGACTCTTCTGGACAGACGGAAAACATTTCTCTTCCTGCGCCTCCTGAGGAATACAGTTTAGAGCCTGGTATCTACCAGCCTTATTCTGAATATGATGTGCTGGTGGAAGCAGAAGGCTTTAAACCCTTAAATATCTCCGGCACCGAGATTCTTGCAGGAACACAGGCCATCCAGCCTGCAGCACTTACAGGTGATGAAGGCGGCACACCTCCTGAAGACCCAGTAGTCATCCCAGACCACACTTTATTTGGAAATTATCCCCCAAAGATTGCTGAAGCCGAAGTAAAACCGGTAAACGAAAGCGGTGAGATCGTATTAAGCCGTGTGGTGGTCCCACAGACTATTGTGGTCCACGACGGAGCGCCTACAGACTCCACCGCCAAGGATTACTATGTACCATACAGAGATTATATTAAAAATGTGGCTTCCAGCGAAATCTACTCCACCTGGCCCCAAAGTACCATTACTGCCAATGTACTGGCTATCATGTCCTTTACCTTAAATCGTGTATACACGGAGTGGTACAGAAACCAGGGCTATGATTTTACCATTACCTCTTCCACTGCCTTTGACCATAAATGGATCTACGGCAGGAATATCTTTGAAAGCATCTCCCAGGTAGTCGATGAGATCTTTGACAGCTTCCTTTCAAGACCCGGTGTACGCCAGCCCATATTGACCCAGTACTGTGACGGACGGCAGGTTCAGTGTCCACGGTGGATGACCAGATTGTAAGTGCGTATAGGGGATTTTTTCCTAGATTTTGGCAGAATTTTTCTATATTTTTCATCATAAATCAGGTGTTGAAATTTAGCAAGATATAACTGATGATCAAATGTGTGATTTTCTATTTGACAATACCTGGATACTGTAAGGCGCCGTCCTGATCTGGAGTGAGGACTACTGGTTCTGTTGCCCTGACTATTAATAAACAACAAAAAAGGAAGATGCTGGCTAGTTTAACATCTTCCTTTTAAATTACTTTTTCATTGGTTCTGGTCCTGGACCAATCCAAATTTTAAATGCACGTTTACCATATTCTTTAGCATAATGCTTTACACCATTTTTATCGGTAAACGATGCTCTTAAAATATACATTAACTCACCATCCTCTCAGCAAAACACTTGCCAGAGGATCACTGCCGTGATATAATCAAGTTTGCAGACGTGAATATATACTAGCCGCACAGCAATGATGTGCTGGCAGTGACCAGGCATCTCATGGTGCCTGGATTTTCTTTATGTTAAGGAATTTTCCTAAACATCGACATCAG